>Ga0307492_10001323_pt1 | contig 10302 bp, 5 predicted proteins | sample SI3LmetaG_FD_202365 | JGI IMG/M metagenome (GOLD analysis project Ga0307492, IMG submission 202365) | Sea-ice brine microbial communities from Beaufort Sea near Barrow, Alaska, United States - SI3L | ecosystem: Environmental > Aquatic > Marine > Coastal | place: USA: Alaska | collected 2017-05-06
AAAAGTGACATTCATTCTCCCATCATCCATAAAGTTTGCATCAGCATCTAAACCATTATTCATGTATCGATCATTTTCGAAGTTTCCTCCTGAATGACAATGTGCACAATCCGCTCCAGAGGTATTCGGAAAAAACGGATTATATTCCTCAAAAAATAAAGCCTTTCCCCTTTGTTCAGAAATTGTATAGGTAAGTTCTCCTCTTTCTACTTTGTCGTACCTACTGTTCCAGGAAACGATAGAATTCATAAACTGCTCCAGTGCCAGTGAGATCTTTAAACTATTAATTTCAGAAGTACCAAAAGCTCTTTCGAACTGATTTAAATAGGTTGTTGAAGCACTTAACTTACTAACAACATTTTCCAAAGTTTCTTTCATTTCTAAGGAATCTTGAATGGGCAAAATAGCTTGATCTCTCAATAAATGTGCTCTTCCATCCCAGAAAAACTCATTGGAGTTCCACAGCATATTAACCGACGCCATTGCTTGTCTTCCCCCTTGAAACCCTAGAATTCCTGTAGAAAATTGAGCCGTATCTGAAAATCCATTGATCTGAACATGACATCCTGCGCAAGCCAATGAACCATCTCCTGAAAGCTGCTTTTCGTAAAACAACATTCTTCCCAACTCTACACCTTGAATTGTTAAAGGATTGTCTCCTGGAACTACTGGTGTGGGTAAGGTCCCATATTCTAAGTTATAGGGGGTGTTATCGTAAAGACTAGCGGGACCTGAAGTGTCAATTGTCGTTAGCTCTTCTTTATCCTTAGAACAGCTAACGATGAACACAATTGATGTTACCATTACTAATCCACCTCGTATGAATTGCTTCACCATGTTCGTTGTCTTATTTTGTGATGAATAACTTTTCGGTTTTAATAACTTCACCTGAAGCTAACTTTAAAGTCACCATATAAATTCCTTGTTGTAAACCAGTAATTACCAGTTCATTTGAACGAGGTATTAATGCAGTTGAAACTATTCTACCCGTTAAATCGGTGATCTGTAGGCTAGCATTTGTAAGGTCTTGATCCACTTTAAAAGTTACAGGAGAACCGTTTGCTGCAGGATTAGGGTAAATACTTAATGGCGCAGTTGCCTCAACCTTTTCAATCGATACAGGAGAATTTCCTTCGAGTGAAGTAAACACATGATCTCTAAAGTTTTCTGCTGTCATTTTTGCTTCATTTACTTCTCCATGAGAAATCACCCCAGATGCGGTATTAATATTCTTCAGTGCTGCTTCATAATCAGCATTCAATTCAATTACTAAACCATTCGCATCAGTTGTTCCTGCTGTAGGTATCGTTTGAGAAAAATAATTAACATCTCCCAATGCATGTAATTGATACGTTTGATCAGGCGTTGCTGTACCCGATAATCCTTCCATGGCAATAAATCGATAACCAGCACTCCATCCCCAATGCATGGAGGGAGATTTTGGAGATAAAGGGTGAGAAACGGCCATTAATGATGGATCACTATGATTTGTTGGCGTTTCTACTCCTATACTAAAAGTGACTTGTTCTATGGATGTAATCGTGTAATTTCCTAGTAATTCATAAACCTCAGTGGAAGCATTCGCTAAAATCCAAGTGCTCGGAACATTCGTTACGGTACCCCCATCGTGAGTAATTGAAATGGAAGAAATGTAGTACTCTAATCTATTTACATTAAAATTATCTCCGATATTATTCGTTGTTGACGAATTAAATGCAAATGGACTAGTGCCAAGCATGTGATTAATTTTTAAATACACATTAGACTGACTAAATGCACTTAATGAGAGTGTAAGTACAATTATAAGGGATAGCGTTTTTTTCATAATTAATATTTTTTAGTTTTTCAAATGTATTCATATATTTTCAATTAAATGGAATATGGGGTAAGTTATTGAAAGTCTTAAGGTTCTGTCTTTTGTTTTCTTGGCCAATTTTAGGCCACAGGCATTTTTTTAACAATGAAAGGCACCTGCTGTTTATGGAAGAATAACCGCTATGTTGAGTTTTATTTTCAGTTTTTCAAGGATTTAGAGCCAGGTATACATCGATTTCTAGCTACTATTCCCCATCTAGTTAGGCTCCTCAATGCCAATTGTCTCTAAAGATTATTGATTACATTTACAAATGATTTCTAATGAGGGGCATCCTTAAATTTTGAGTGCGATTATGGAATCTATCAACAACACCATACATCTTCCAGAGGTAATCAGGGCGCTATGCCATTTCTACCTAAATTTAATAGCATGACTAAATGATTAAACGATTTCAAACCGCGGATTTACTAAAAGGTATTGCTGTTCTGTTGATGATTCAGGTGCATTTAATAGAATTGTTTGCGAGTTCAGCAATTTCAACAAGCGCTGTCGGAGATTTATTCATGTTTTTAGGGGGCGTACCGGCAGCGCCTATTTTTATTGTAATTATGGGCTACTTTCTGGCCTTTACCAAGCAAAGTGCGTTGCAACTTTTCTCCCGTGGCGTTAAACTTTTTATTGTTGGGATGCTCTTGAATGTTGCCTTGAATTTAAACCTATTCATTTCAGTAAGTCAAGGCATTTTGAAAATTGACATCATGCCTTTTCTCTTTGGGGTTGATATTTTCCAGTTTGCAGGAATTTCAATGGCCATAATTGCGGCACTCAAAAAGCGATTGGAAAAAAGTTTTATCGTTACCATTGGTCTTGCGATACTTAGTGCTTTTTTGGGTCATTATTTATTGAACTACATCCCTCAAGAAACCTCCTTAATCTATCTTACCTCATTTTTTTATGGGAGTTCTCATTGGGCATATTTCCCTGTATTCCCTTGGGCTGCTTATGCTTTTTTAGGGATCGCTTTTTATCAAATTCAACAACAAGTGGACCTAAATAAATTTAAGAGCCTCTGGATTAAAGGAGTAATGGCACTGTTGTTTATTGGTTTTCTATTTTTTACGATAGCTTATGCCATTGAGTTATCGGCCAACCTTCTCCAATATTATCACCATGGAATCCAATTCTTTGCTTGGATTGTTGCATTTTTACTGTTCTATTGCTTTTTTGTTCAGGAAGCCAATCGATTATGGGGCAACTCAGTAGTGTTTAAGTACCTCCAATGGCTGGGTAAAAATGTGACGGTAATTTATATTATTCAGTGGATTGTTATTGGCAACATCGCCACTAGTATTTACAAGACAATTACTTCGCCTGTAGCATTGGCACTTATTTTTGTTGGGGTTTTACTGATTTGCAGCCTAGCAACCTTTCTGTACCTCAAAATTAAAGCGGGGAAATTGACTTCTTCTTAAAGCATTTTAAAACCGCTATCCAATTCATTTAATTCTTCTTCGGTTAAAGAACCTAAATCAATCATGTCTGCTTTGTAATTAGACCTTAACGACTTTATCCATCGTTTTGCTCGTGAGGAAATCTCAAAATCATCCGACATTAACCTGCCCCTTAAGACTAAAATTCCTAAATCTGCGCCCTCATAAAGGTAATCTCCTTTTTGAGTGATTTGAATGAAAAATGCTTCGTTATCGCCTAAAACTGCTTGACGATGGGTATTCATTTTTTTAAATTGGATGTTCCCATTTTTTTTCATTTCCCAAATCCCAGATTTTGGGGCTTCTGTAGCCAGCTCTAAAGTATCTCTGGTATGCTTTATTACCAATTGACTCCAACTGTCCATGCTGGCCGCTTCTGCCCATCGGTTGGTGATTTCATCTACATCAATTTCATAAGGGATGTTCATCCACTCTAGCATATGAAACAAAAATAAAGGAACATCGTCCATCGCAAATTGGGCATGGTTCGTTAAACTACTCACTCCAGAAACCCTAGGATTTAACTCTCCTAAATAAATTTCGCCATTGTCTTGATCTATCAAAAAATCCAACTCAAAATAACCTTTGTAGCCTTCTGCTTTTAATTGATCTCCAAAACGTTGGGTATATATTTTTGCTTTCTCTCTAATGTCGGCATTAAATGCATTCGGATATATTTCGTTACCACACCAACCGCCTTCATAAGGTGTTAATTCTTTAAAACCTACCAATTCCGTCATTAAAGGAGTTACAATTGTACCATGTTGCGTAACGCAGGCTTCAATAGCTGTTCCATAACAATTAATGCGTTTCATTATTTTAACCTCTTCTTCGGCCATAATTTCTTCCGCATGCTCATTAAACTCCTCTTCGTTGGAGATGAAAAAGGTGGTGTGTCCCGAATCGCCAAAAGGACTTTGTACCACTAAGCTATCGCTTAACCCTTTTGAGATTGCTTTAAGGTGTTGGTAACTCGTAACATTTGAAAGTACATAAGGCACACAAGCTACTCCTGCTTTTTCGGCAATTCTATTCGTATTTACTTTGTTATCTAAAAATGTACGCAGCTCAGCTGCAGGAAAACAAACCTCTAAACCTAAGTCCGCAGCAAGTTTTTCACTTTTCTCATCAAACATCAAAAAAAGCGCTTTACCAGCTTCTGTGTCGGTTGTTTTAGAAGCTATGTAATCGGTAACTTCTGGATGAGTAAGTAAATAATTACTAATATCTTCAATGCTGGTAAATTCCTCATGAGGTACCTCTACTCTCGGAGAAAATAAATTGGGATGCAAGCCCTCATAAGAATCAATATAAGTAATGTATTTAAAGTTTGAAATCCACTCATCCATTCCCAACAAATTAAAATTTGTTGCACTAATAAAATAAATGGGCGTTTTATTTTCACGAAAAAATTGTTTAATTTCTGCTACTCCTTTCAGTGTTTTTTGATTCTCGTTACTCATCGTTTTATTTTTTAGTGGATGCTCCCAGTTGTAAATCTTTCATGGCATGCATTGCGCCCATTGCTGAGATGGTGTTTTTTCTATTCAATGCTTTTTTAGTAAAAAGTTTTAGCCCTAAATCAGCCCTGTAGCCGTGTATTTCTTTCACATCTAAAGCAAGCATAAATTTAATGATCTCTTTACTTACGACCTGTCCGGGAACCAATATTGGAAATCCTGGAGGGTAGGGGATTACAAAAGAAGTAGATATCAATTCTTTATTTTTTTCTAGTTCTCCTAAACAATTTTCAAGTAATACATATTCGCATAAATCTTCTTCATAACCGAGAAAAAAAGCTTCTCTAATATTTCCTCCTGGAACTCCTGGTGCAGCTAAAAATGAACGATGGAAGCTACTAAAATCGGGTAGGGGAGGTACGTCTTTGATCAGGGAGTGAATGTGTTTTTTAGAGATTTCGGCTTCTCTTTTATTTAGCGAACGATTGCTCTCCTCTAGTTCTTCAGCTATTTGTAATAACGCATTAATTAAAAAAGTTACACTCCCTCGAGTTGTCCCAATATTCGTCATTAGTAAAACTGTATTCAAGGAGGTTTTGTTGGTTTGGATGTTAAAACGATCCATCAAATAACTATTTTTAAACACGTCTCCTGAAATGCCTGTTTTACCTACGGATAAAGTAACTTTTGTAGGGTCTAAAACAAATTCATCTTTCTCCCAAGATTCCTCCATCCTGTCCCAACCTTCCTCAGTAGTGTAGTACTCTTTTGTTCCACAAGCTCTATATTTTTCTGGTATTAAATCATTCACCGTTAAAAAATGGAAGTACTTACTCAATTTAGGGTGGTCTTTTATTTTTGAACGAAGTATCATTGCCATCTCAATACTTTTTTCAACCAATTCATACCCTTCTAACTCTACCTGTCTTCGTCCGGCATCTAATGACGCCAAAATCTGATAATTGGGGGAGGTTGTTGTATGTGTCATGTAGGACTCTTGGAAAGCATCTGCAACCCTTCGGCTGTATTCTTCATCCCAAATTTGTATCATTGACCCTTGCCTAAAGCTCGATAATGTTTTATGGGTACTTTGTGTCGCGTAAACTCTTATTTTAACTTTTTCAGGATCAGGCATGGTAGAGATCTCGCCGTATTTTAAATTTTCAAGATGTTTTTTGTAAGCTAATTTATAGGCTGGGGTTCTATACTTATTAAATAATTTTTGAGCCACGTACATTCCTGTTCGTTGCTTGTAGGTGTAGGTAAAGCTAGCAAAAGCAAACCAAGCTTCATCCCATAAAAAAACCATGTCAGGCTTAATGGCCAGAACCTCTTCCATTACTTTTTCTACATTGTAAACCAAGCCATCAAAAGTACAGTTGGTCAGCAGTAGCATTTTTACTTTATCCAATCGTCCTGCTCGCTTTATCTCTAACAAGTTTTCTGTAATAACTGACAATGGAACTCCACCGTACATCGAATACGCTTCAATAGGATAAGAGTCGAGATAAGTAGGATAAGCCCCCGCCAGAACCAATCCGTAATGGTGTGATTTATGACAATCTCTATCTACCAAAACAATATCGCCAGGTTTTATTAACGCTTGCTGTACTATTTTATTAGAAGTTGATGTGCCATTGGAAACAAAAAAAGTATGTTCAGCACCATATGCTTTTGCCGCTTTTTCTTGTGCTTTTTTTAGGGGACCAGTAGGCTGTAATAAAGAATCTAACCCTCCGTTTGTTGCGGAGGTTTCCGCTAAGAAAATATTCCGCCCATAAAAATCTCCAAAATCAGAAATCCATCGAGATTTAAATACAGAGTTTCCTCTAGAAATTGGCATTGCATGAAAGACACTTATAGGCCTTTTACTGTAATCAGTTAACGCCGTAAAAAAAGGGGTTTCATACCTTTCATTTATCCCACTCAAAATTGTTAGATGCAGCTCTTGTACATCTTCCATTCGGTAAAAAATTCTTCTAAAAGCTTTTAAAGTAGAATCGGCTAAATGGGTTAAAGAGGTATCGGTAATGTAATAAATATCTAATTCGGGCCTAAATTCACGGATGTATTTACCCAATAACGGGCCTATTTCTGAATCAGAAACTCCAGTTAAATCTATTTTTAATACCTCCTGAATAAAAGGTTTTAATAGCGTTGTAATATTTTTAGATAAATGCAAAGGCGCATACCTAATTACTGCTGCCTGAATGTTGTAGTTAAAAAATAAACAGATTAAAGCGTCCTGAAAAGAATGTTGAATAACGAGATCATAGGTTAATTCATCTCGAGGATCGATCAACGCCTTGGCTGTTTTCTTTAACGCCTCCTCCTCTTTTGTCGATAAATCTTCTACATACAAAACCTCAAATGTATTTCTATTGACACTCAACAGTTCCTTATCTCTGCTGCTCTCCGTACTTTCAATGTTTTCAATTCTTAATTCAGGATGCGTACGGTAATCATCACTTACCAACAAGGCAACAATTTCAGACACTCTGTGGCTTACCGCCTTAAGTTCTTCATTTTTAACAGATTTAATAATTTGCTCCGTTAATGTTGTTCCGGGAAATGTGAAATATTGTTCGATACTTAGCAAATGGTTCAAAATCTCATTTAATGACTTTAAACTAGCGTTGTTATCCTTTTTATTAAAATGCTTGGAAATTTGAAAACTTTGTTCTTTCAAATCGTTCCACAAATCAACCCTTAGCTGATTAATGTTGTAATGTTTTGAAATCATTTATTCGTTTTTTTAATAAAGTACTAAACCACTATTAATTTTTTGAATGTAATGCCAATCTATTCCCTTCCGAATCGATAAATATAGCAAAGTACCCTGCGGTTTCACTCAAAAAAGTTTTTTCCATAACCACCCTTCCTCCTGCTACGTTTACTTTAGATAAAATGGTGTTTAAATCTTTACCGCCATTTAAATAAACCAAAGGACCTATTTCGCTAGGGACACATCCAGGGCCAGTAACTATTGCGCCTCCAACACCTGCTTCGGCAGGAAAAAATCCCATTGCAAAGCCATTCAGTTCAACCGTTTTCATTTGGATGCTGTAGATGTAATTATAAAATGCCACGGACCGATAATGGCTGTAAGCAGGAATTTCGAACCAATTAACAAAATGCTCGAACTCCACTTGCTCTTTCATTTTTTGAAGATTAGCGGTCTTTATTTTACTTTTTAAATTTACTGTAGATCCCATAGTCTTGTTTAAAAGAAACTCAAACTTACTGAAATAAACAGTCCATACTTTATCTTGCCATAATTCGTAACTTAATTATGGTATTTTTGAGGAGAGTATTTTTCAAGTTAAAAATTATCAATTGTGCACGCCTTCATCAACCAATTAAAAACAAACTACTGGCTTCAATGTTTATTGAACAGTTATAGTTTAATGTTTTTCTCTACCAATAATGTTTTTGCATTGTGCATAATTCTGGTTACTTTTTTCACTCCTTTTATTGGTTTGTGTGGGTTGGTTTCTATTGTTGCCATTAATGGAATTGCTTATTTAATAGGTTTTGATAGAGAAGATGTTAAAGGAGGTTTATTTGGTTTTAATGCCTTGTTTTTAGGGATGGCTTTAGGCTATCAATTTCAATTTAATGGGGCGTTTATTGTTCTTTTTATTTCTGCAGTATTGATCTTATTACTCATTACCGTATGGTTGAAAAATTTACTGTCAAAAAGCTTTCTTCCATTTTTAGTGTTCCCATTTATTCTTGCTTACTGGGTAGTTTCTATTGCTTCATCAAATTTTGAGAACATTTTGCTTAGTGAAACTCATACTTACGTGATTAATGAAGCGCTTAGAAATCAAAGCTCATTGTTTTATCAGTTTACCCATTCCTTAGATTTTATTAATCTCCCTTCGTTTATTTTAATTTACTTAAAAACCCTTGCTGGCACTTTCTTTCAGACAAGTGTGATGGCGGGTGTTATCATCGCTGCAGGGTTACTTTATTTTTCTAGAATTGCTTTCTCATTAAGCCTTTTAGGTTTTGCTTGTGCGTATTTCTTTTACCATATTTTTGGTGCCAATGTGAGCGATTTAGACGATAATCTATTGGGCGCTAACTTTATTTTTATGGCAATAGCTATTGGGTGTTTTTTTATTATTCCCAATCTATATTCATACCTCACAGTAATTGTGCTGACCCCAGTTTTATTACTAGCCTCTTTAGCATTAAGTAAAGTGTTACTCGTATTTCAAATTGAAGCCTACACTTTTTCTTTTAGTTTAATTACCATTGTTTTTTTATTTGCGCTCAATCAACGATTGTTTACCAAGCATTTGCAAGTAGTAACTTTGCAATATTTTTCTGCTGAAAAAACAATTTACAAATACATCAACTCTTTACAACGTTTTAAAAACGAACACCTTTACAAATTAGCACTTCCTTTTATTGGTCAATGGAATGTGAGTCAAGGTTATGATGGTACAATAACCCATTTAGGCGATTGGAGTAAAGCCTTAGATTTTGTAATTACTGATGAGGAAGAAAATACGTACAGAGTGCCTAAAAGCACTAGAGAAGGTTTTGATACCACAAACTTTTATTGTTACGATAAAGAAGTTATTGCCCCTTTAGATGGGTATGTTTATGATATTATTAACACGGTTGAAGATAATGATGTTGGGGATATGGATACGAAGAATAATTGGGGGAACACCATTGTTTTAAATCATCTGAACGGATTGTTTACGCAAATCAGTCACCTTAAAAAAGATTCTTTTGGCGTTTACGTGGGGCAATATGTTACCAAAGGAACTTTTTTAGCTACTTGTGGTAATTCTGGCCGATCGCCAGAACCGCACATTCATTTTCAGCAGCAAACTAGCCCCTACATAGGTTCAAAAACGTTCCCTTATCCGATCGCTTATTTTATTGAAAGAAATGGGAAGGATCGGTTTTTAAGAATTTCGGAAGTGCCTAAAGAGGGAACCAATATTAGTAATGTGTTGGTCAATGAGCTTTTAACAATTGCGTTTTCTCTTTTGCCAGGGAATAAAATAACATTAACCAACGAAAAGAATCACGAAACAACAGCATGGGAAGTTTTAACGGACTCGCTAAATAGAACCTACATCTATTGCAGTAAAACAAAATCTAACGCTTATTTTATTAATGATGGAGTAATGCTTTATTTTACTGATTTTGAAGGAGATAATGACTCCGTATTGTTTAATTTTTATTTGGCTGCTTACCGTCAATTGTTAGGCTATTATGAAAACATAAACATTGAAGATAATGTTCCTTTGGTTCATTTTAATAATAAATTCATTCAATTTTTTCAAGATTTTGTCGCTCCTTTTTACCTTTTTACCAAAGCGACATACTCCTCTAAGTTTAGTTATGCGGATAATGCATTTGCACCTCAAAAAATTATTATTAATACAGAGGTAGAAGCAAAGGTGCTGGAGTATTCTTTCAAAAAAACAAACTTTGAAATTGAACTAAAAGACCATAAAATAGAAAGCATAACTATTCATCAAAAAAACAAAACCACAAAGTATCAGTA
>Ga0307492_10001324_pt1 | contig 10300 bp, 7 predicted proteins | sample SI3LmetaG_FD_202365 | JGI IMG/M metagenome (GOLD analysis project Ga0307492, IMG submission 202365) | Sea-ice brine microbial communities from Beaufort Sea near Barrow, Alaska, United States - SI3L | ecosystem: Environmental > Aquatic > Marine > Coastal | place: USA: Alaska | collected 2017-05-06
GTTCAAATCACCCCGCCAAGCGCAACGCTTTCTGTCCGTACATGATCAGGTCCAAACAATCATTCGCCCTCGCCGCCACAAACTATCCGCCCCTGCCTATCGGCAATCTCGCTCAGATGCTCACAGCATTTGGGACGACATCACGTGTGAGCTAAAGGCGGGATAAAAACAGACGGGTGACTCCTAATGCAGCGTGGAGCCAATAACTTGACGATACCGTCTGACGTTAGGGCCCACTGGAAAGATTTGAGTATTTGAACAAGGGTGGATGTCTGGTTCATCTCATCGATTAGGAGATCGAGATGACGAAGAAGAAAGTCAGCTATCGTAACCCCAGCGTCGATCGACGTGGATGGCCCAAAACAGTCATCCAGCTCCCATCCAAATGCTGCGGCGCGCCTTTCGCATTGCGGCCGTCCACGCACCGCGCAGCAGATCGCGGCTTTAACGTTCGTTACAGAACCTGTCACTCCCACACCGGACTTTAGGCTCGTAACCCACTGGGGTCAGGACATGCCCAACAATTCGATCATCTGATCTCGCATCACAAATTTTTGAGGTTTCCCAGTTATGGTCATTGGCAGCTCATCAACGATGCGAATGTGTCGAGGTATCTTAAAGTGCGCAATCTGGCCCTGACAAAAATCTTTCAGACCAGCTGGATCTAATGTAGTGTCTGGTCTTACGATCACCCATGCGCAGACTTCTTCCCCAAGCTTAGGATCAGGAATTCCGAATACCTGTACTTCACTAACGTTGGGATGGGTAAAGAGAAATTCTTCGATTTCTCTAGGATAGATGTTCTCACCGCCGCGAATAATCATGTCTTTGACACGGCCAGTGATACTACAGAAACCCTCTGGATCGATTACGGCAAGGTCGCCGGTGTGCATCCAGCCGTCCTTTATGCTGTCGGCTGTTCGGTCAAGGTCGTTCCAATAGCCCTTCATGACTGAATAACCTCGTGTGCAAAGTTCTCCTTGCTTTCCGACAGGAACGATGTTGCCACCCTCGTCCACAACTTTTACTTCCAGATGCGGGTGTACCCGTCCGACCGTTTCACAGCGTTGTTTGGTTGTATCATTCACGAAGCTTTGAAAGGAGACGGGTGACGTTTCCGTCATGCCATAGCAAATAGTAACTTCGGGCATATTCATGTCTTTGTTGACGCGTTTCATGACATCTGCAGGACAGGGTGCTCCTGCCATCACACCGGTCCGCATCCGTGTTAGGTTTCGTGGCTTGATGTCCAATTCTTGCAACATGGCTACGAACATTGTGGGTACGCCATAGAGCGCCGTGCATTTTTCTTTTTCCAAAGCATCGAGCGTGGATGTGGCATCAAAGCTCTCCCCAGGAAATATCATTGCCGCCCCTTTGCTTACAGCCCCAAGGACACCCATGACCATGCCGAAACAATGATAGAGTGGGACTGGAATCGCGAGGCGATCTTCCTCGCTCAATACGATGCGATCAGTAACATAACGGGCATTGTTGATGATATTGTAGTGAGAAAGAGTTGCCCCTTTTGGCTGCCCGGTTGTCCCGGACGTAAACTGAACGTTTATCGGGTCATCAGGAGAGAGTGAGCTGTCGATCTTATCCAACCGCAACTGTTGGGCTGGGCCTCCAAGTTTGCAGATATGATCAAAAGAATATGCACCTGGACCAGGGTTCTCGTCCATTACAATCACATTGCGCAAATGAGGCAGCTTTATTGCTTGGAGTTGCCCTGGCTTGCAGCTCTCCATTTCAGGGGCAAGCGTGCGTACCATTGAGAGGTATTCTGAGGTTTTGAACGATTTAGCCAACACCAGTGCTTTGCAACTTACTTTGTTCAAAGCGTACTCAAGCTCAGACAGGCGATATGCGGGATTGATGTTGACCAATATGAGGCCAATACGGGCTGTCGCAAATTGTGTGAGGATCCATTCGTGGCGATTTAGTGCCCAGATGCCAACACGATCCCCCTTATTCAAACCTAGGGCCAGAAAACCAGTTGCTAGGCGGTCTACGGCACGATCCAGATCGTAGTAGGTCATTCGTATTCCAGAATCGCAGAACACAGCCGCATCACGCGGGCCGAAACGGGAAACTGCGTCACGTAAAAGTTGCGGAATGGTTGCAAAAACCAATTGTGGGTTGGTGGGGCCACGTACATAGGACAACCCGTCTTGAGGCAGTAAATCATGGTCAGATGTTTCGCTGGAAATGCTAAATCTAGAGATTTTAGTTGCCAGGCTCTCATTCAAAATCGACATTTTATCCTCCCTTAAAATTCACGCCAGTCGCCGCTTTGCTCAAAAGCGTGCGCCGCTTGATAGATTTTCATCTCTCCATAATTCGGACCAACTAACATCATGCCGATAGGGAGACCTTCAAGAAGTCCACAGGGAACACTCATGGCGGGCAGGCCGCCGTTAAACGGAGCGGTGTTTGCGATCATCTCAAACGCACGGTTAACATATTCTGTAATACTACAATCAGCTGGTGGTATTTGTTGCGGTTTCATTGGCACGGTCGGCATGAGCAGAAGGTCGTACTGCTTTAGTGCTGCTGCATACTGCCCATTTACCTTGCGCATGAGATTTTGAGCTTTGCCATAGAAGCGACCACGGTATTGTTCTTGATAGAACTCCCCCAAGAACATGCATACCTTCAATGAATGACTAAGCTCGTCAGCACGGCTACGCCATTGGGCCATGTGATCAATCATGGATGGCAAGAATAGACCACGATAGTTTGTACCAGCTGAGTTCCCGTGCATCATGCCATCTTGCAGGCCCTCGACGGTAATGGCTGTCCAGCAGTCGACGGCGAGATGATGATCTGGGATAGATACTTCTTCTACCCGCGCGCCAAGCTCTTTGAAACGTTCTGCGGCAGCGAGTACCTTTTGATCTACATCAGGCTCGCTTACGGAATGATTGAAACCCTCTTTCAAAATGCCGATACGAAGTCCTTGAGCACTGCGCCCCAAAGCCTCGGTGTAGCGGAAGGTCTTTGGCTTATATTGCCGTGGGTCTAAGCCATCTTCTCCGGCCAAAATTTCCAACAGGAGTGCATTGTCTGAGACATTGTTGGTCACGGGACCAACGTGATCGATGGTTTGCTCAATGGGCATAACACCAGTGTAGGGGACCAACCCATGGGTTGGCTTCATTCCGTAAACGCCACAATTTGCGGCAGGAATCCGGATGGAACCACCTTGGTCGCCAGCAATTGCCATGTCGACTTCACCAGCTGCCACCAGCGCGGCAGATCCACCTGAGGACCCACCCGCCATGTAACCATGTTTCCAAGGGTTATGAATTGGCCCCTTGGCGTTGGTGTGTGAGCCACCAGAAAGGCAGAAATTTTCGCAATGCGCTTTACCTGCGATGACTGCGCCAGCATCCAGCATCCTTGTCACGATCGTAGCATCAATTTCTGGCGTGTAGCCTTCCATAATGGATGATCCACACATCATGGGAACACCAGCAAGGCAGATTGTATCTTTCAAAGCGATACGTTTGCCCCGCAACGGCCCGTCGGGGGCACCAAGAACGTCTGTTTTTACGTACCATGCATTGAGTGGGTTTTCACTCGGACTTGGAAAGCTACCAGGTGATCGCGGATAGCGGACCGGGGGTAGAAAATCAGGCGTTGCATCCAACCGGTCATACGATTGGATGTATGGCTCCATGATTTGTGAAAACTCGGTTAATTCTTCATCGTTTAAACTCATCCCGAAACGAAGGGCCATTTCGCGCATTTGGTTCAGAGTTGGGCGTTTAACAGTCATATTGTTCACCGTGCGTGCAATGGAGGTTGATGGAGACGAAATGTCGGTGGGGACTTGGCTGGGCGTTGATTTTGAATTTGGGTTCGGGTTTGCATTGCCGCGCGTTGACCGCGCCGTGCCAAATCCTAGAAATTGATCGACTTTGGATTGGTCGGACAACTCAGATTTATCCAGAGCGCCAGTAATCCGGCCGCGTTCCAAGACTAAGACGCGATCAGAAAGATCTGAAATGAAGTCGAAGTTTTGTTCAACCAACAGGATAGAAAGGCCGCGACTATCCCGCAATTTCAAAAGCGTTTCGGCCATTTCTTCAATGATAGATGGCTGGATACCTTCGGTGGGCTCGTCGAGCAGTAAAAATTCAGGATCACCCATGAGGCAACGTGCAAGCGCCAACAATTGTTGTTCACCTCCAGAGAGCGCACCGCCCTCACGATCCAATAGCTTGGTCAGACGCGGGAAGTCGGCTAGTACGGCGTCGATGACATCATTTTCGTCACCCCCGGAATAGTCATGCCAAGCAAAGCGAAGGTTGTCTCGCACAGTAAGTTGCGGGAAAATTCCTCGTCCCTGTGGCACATAACCTATCCCTTGTCCTGCGCGTTCAAACGGGGACATCTTTGTGATGTCCGTGGAATTAAATCTAACAGATCCAGATGTCGCGGGGAGGAACCCCATTATGGTTTTGAGGAGTGTGGTCTTGCCCATGCCATTGTGGCCAAGAATGCCAACGACCTCATTTTCGCCAACGGAAAATTCAAGCCCGTGCAGGATCGGTACGCGACCGTATCCTCCTGAAAGGCCCTTTACTTCTAACGTGACTGCGGTGTTTTCGTGCATGCTCACGCCTTCTTTCCTAAATATACGTTGCGCACTGTCTGGTCAGACATGACCCGATCAATGTGGTCTTCCATAAGCACAGCACCGTGGTGAAAAACCGTAACCGTTTCTGCGATGGAGCGAATGAATTGCATGTCGTGCTCGACGATCACCACGGCAGCGGTTTGTGTGAGCTCATGGATAATTTCGGTCATGCGATCAACGTCTTGGGCACTCATCCCAGCCGCAGGTTCGTCAAGAAGGACGAGCCATGGATCACCAACCGCGACCAAACCAAGTTCAACGCGTTGACGTTCGCCGTGCGCCAGTTGGCCTAAGTCGGTTCGTGCAATTGAACCTAAGGCCAAGCGCTCAATAATCTCTTGGGTCTTTCTGTTGGATTCCGTGGGATCATGAAAGCGACGCGCCGACAGCCAGATGTTTTCAAATACTGAAAGCGCATCCATCACGTTTGGTGTTTGCGTTTTAATGCCAACCCCAAGGCTTGCGATTTGATGTGGCATCCATCCGGTCACTTCTTCGCCGCGCATGAAAACATGGCCCTCAGTCGGGGTAAGCAGACCCGTTACACATTTGAAGAAGGTAGATTTTCCCGCCCCATTAGGGCCAATCAGGCAACGCAATTCCCGCGATTGAAGTTTAAAATTCACGTTGTCACTTGCGACAACGCCTCCAAATCGCATCGTAAGTGATTGGGTTTCTAGGACAACTTCAGCCATTTGCTTCACCTCGCGTACGGGTCCGGCGTGTTTGGCGGCCTCGGCTTCGTCTTTTGCGCCCAAAGCTGACCCGCCATAGACCGGCGACAGCGGGAACAATGCCTTTGGGCAAGAAAAGAACGAAGAAAACCAAAATCAAACCAGTTATGAGTGTGTTGTCGATCAGCGATTGCTGCCCGAGCATGAACTTCATGTAGGCAAGTCCTGCTGCCCCGATAATCGGCCCCAAACGTGTGCCAAGGCCGCCTACGATGCACCAAATGATAATTTCAGCGGATTGCCTAAGTGAGAACAGACTTGGTGTGACGATCTCACCCCAGTTCGCAAACAAGGCTCCAGAAAGCCCTGCGATTGCGGCTCCTATAGAAAATAACACGGTTTTTCTAGCCGCTACGTCGTAGCCCATAAGTGAAAGACGTGTTTCGTTTTCGCGAATGCCAATTGCGATGCGTCCAAAGCTGGACCTTAGGAGCCAAGTGACCAGAAGATATACAATTAGAAGAGCCACAGCGCAGATATAGAAATAATTATCGCCCCAGATATATGCGTTTGGATCACCAGGAACATTTAGCGTCTGAAAACCAGGTATACCATTATAGCCCCCAAGCTTGGCTGATCCAATGACGTATTGAGGGCCTGCTGTTGAGTTCATGAATTTGAACAGGATTAATGTAACGACAAGTGTGATGACACCGAGATACACATCCGTTAGTCGACCATAGAACATCATTGCGCCGAGCATGGCAGCAAAGATTGCAGGAACAAGGACGGCCAAGAGCATTGGTAACGTACTTTCACCAAAGTTAATGGCTGCTATAGCGTAAGTATAAGCACCTAGCCCGAAGAAGGCTGCTTGGCCAAAGCACAAAATCCCGCCAAAGCCCCAGATCAAACCAAGGCTCAGGCCTAGCATGCCGTAGATCACAAGAACTGTGAGTGTGTATGTGCTAATCAACATCGGCATGATCCAAAGTAGGATTGCCGCTACAACAAGGGTGGTGATTATGTCTTTGCGAATTGAAGTCTGCATCACAGCTTCCCCTTGAAGAATTTGCTCGTGATGCCCTGCGGTAGGAGGCGCAGAAGAAAGACGGCACCAATCAGGAGGGCCACTTCGCCAATGACAGGTGAAATCGCAAAGGTGAAAAACTGGCTCAGGGCACCGAAGAAAGTACCCGAGGCGAACAGTCCGGTGACAAGTGACGGGCCACCAGCAATCACAGTGATAAAGGCCTTAGCGATATAGGCACCGCCTGAGGTTGGTACTAATCCAACCAATGGAGCTAACACCGCACCAGCCAATCCTGAAAGGGCGGAGCCACAAAAGAACGTCGCCATGTAAATCCGGTCAGGGCTGTAGCCAAGCGCGTTTGCCATGTCAGAACGTTGCATCGTGCCGCGTGCAATCAATCCTGCCCGCGTGCCTTTGAGCACAGCAAGCATGAGCAAGAGAACGGCAATCGTCACAAGAATGATGAAGAAATTGTATCCGTTGACCTGATACGAACCAACGGTGAAGCCTTTTATAGGCGTTGAAATACCCGTCGTTGTGTTGCCGAATATCATCGTGGCCAGACCGATAAAGACCAGACTTAGTCCCCATGTTGCAAGCATCGTGTCTACCAGTCGCCCATATAGGTGCCTGATGACCAAGCGCTCCACGACAAGACCTATCAAGCCGACGATGAGCGGAGCGATAATAAGCATTGCCACAAAAACATTAATGCCGAGATTGACGGCTGTGATCGTAGCATAACCACCCATCATCATGAATTCACCATGGGCTAGGTTGATAACCTTCATCATCCCGAACACGACGGCAAGTCCTGCACTGATCAAGATCAGCGAGGCCACGGCGTAGAACATTTCTACGAGTATGACGAAACCTAGGTCCATTTTACAGTGCCAGTTCTTTTGGATTTAAAAATGGGGGCAACTTACGCTGCCCCCAGTACGGGAGAAATCAAATGTCAATTTCGTATTGAGTATTGTCGTCAGGGTTAGCACTCAGATCGCAAACAGACTGAGTATCGACCGGCTGCCGCTGGGGCAGTGTTTCGATCACCTTCATGCCTTGGTTTTGGATTTCCATCAGATGGACGTCTAGAATAGCGTGGTGAGTTTTGGGATCGACAGTTACCTTGCCTGCTGGGCCGTCAATAGACAGACCACTTTCGAGCGCAGTAATAAGTGCTTCACGGTCCAAAGAACCAGCCTGACGAACACCTTCTGCCCAAGTCAGCACGCCTTGGTAGTTGGAAACTGCAAGTTCATGAATAGAATTGCTGTCACCGTAGGCCGCAGCCCAGCGTTCTTTGAACGCATTATTGGCAGGCGTATCCAACTCCTGGCTGTAGTTGTAAGCAACCATAATGCCGTTGCCTTCTTCTGGCGTCAGAACTTTGTGTTCGTTGCCAACACCCATTGTAGTGGATGCTAACGGAATACGGTCTTTCATGCCTGCGGCGGCCCACTGGCGGAAAAATGACAAGTGTGCTCCACCGACGAGTGGTGCAATAACCAAATCAGGTGCCGCTGTTTGGATTTTGGCAATAGTTGATCCGAAATCGGCTACGTCGAGTGGGAAGAAATCTAGGCCAACGATTTCACCGCCATTTTCTTTGACGAACTTTTCGATCCAACGGGCCATGATCTGACCGTAATTATAGTCAGCGGCCAGAACATAAACCTTCTTGCCGGATTTACCCATTGCGTAGGGGACCAAAGCCTCTACTTGTTGAGCAGGTGTGACGCCGTTGATGAATATGTTGCGATCACAAACGCCGCCTTCGTACAAAACGTTGTAAAAGTATGGAGTGTTTGTTTTGCGCATCGTTTGACGGATGGCTTCGCGTGACGCTGACAGAATGCCGCCATGAACGACATCGACTTCATCTTGCCGTGTCAACTGTTGGCCGTACTGCGAATAAAGCGCCATGTCTGATTGGGTATCATAGGCTTTTACTTCAACCTGCTTACCCAAAAGGCCGCCTGCGGCGTTGATCTCACTGACAGCCAGGCGCATCGCCATGTCCATTGGCTTACCGTAGGCGTCAAACACGCCCGAAGTATCTAAGACGGAGCCTAATTTAATAGTGTCACCCGCAAATGTAACTGTCGGTAAAAACGCAGCTGTTGCGGTAAGCGCTGCGGTTCCGCCAAGGAAAGTTCTTCTGTTCACAGTCATACTGTGTCCTCCATTTTGTTGGTCTGTTTTAGTCGGTCTGTTTGGTGACTGGTCGTCACTCTTTGGTGGTTTTGGTGTCTTTTGGCTTTATTCGATTTGCATAATCTGCGGTTCGACCCGCGGAGTTTATATCCAGATCGACCCCGATTTCTTCGCCCATCTGTTTCATTGCGGGGAGGCGAACAGCCATGCCGAGGATTTGATCCATCGCAGAGCCAAACGCGCCATCGGCACCTTCGCCAGAGGCTTGACCGCCGCCCATCCCACCGATGTGGTTAATACGAATGGAGTCAATTTTCTCAACCGGCTTCATCATTTGGGTCATAATCTCTGGCATACGATCCAACTTGCGTTCTTCTAGACGCATGCCGATGATTGCATCACTCAATGTGTTTTCAGCAGTGTTAAGAGCAAACTGACCAGCGGCTTCTGCCTCCATGCGCAGTTTTTCGGCTTCCGCTTCTGTGGTCTTGACCTTGGCATCCGCTTGGGCACGCGCCAGCATCGTTTCGACGTCGCTTTTCACACGTTCATTTTCTAGCGAAATTTGCTTGTCTTGACGAAGTTGGGCTAACTCTTGTTCTCGTACTTCAACTGCACGATCTTTCTGTGCTTGCACGTGTTCAGCGGCGAGGATCACCTGAGCTTTCGCCTCTTCTTCAGCAGCCTTCGTCTTGGATTCTTCGGCTCGTTTTTTCGAGAGAAAGATATCGTTCGTAATCTTTGCCTCCTCTAACGAAAGGAGAGCAGTCATTTCAGTCTTACGGAGCGCTTCATCATTCTCAACTTGCGAAGCCTTGGCCAAACGTTCTTTTTCGATGCGAACTTCTTCGGTCGCCAAGGTTGCTGATGCTTGTGCTTGCAGGGACCGTGATTTCGCGTCAGCTTCCATTTTGTCGAGATGCTCAGCCTGAGAAATCTCAGCTTCGCGTTCTTGGCGAGTAATATTGAGTTCTTGCTGATGTTGGGTCAGTTTGTGTTCACGAATGGCCACATCGGTTTCTGTTTCAACTTTGATTCTGGCTTTACGTTCTTCGGAGATCAATTCGGCAAGCTTACGCATACCTTTTGCGTTGAAAGCGTTGTTCTCATTCAATTGGGAGAAGTCACTTTGATCTACAGAGACAAGCGATGCAGACACAATCGTAAGTCCAAGTCGAGTTGCCTGAGCTTCAACAATACCTGACACATCCGCTGTAAACTTAGCGCGATCCAAGTGAATCTCATCTAATGTGCGTGAGGCCGATGCATTTAGAATAGCATCCACCAACGTACTTTCTAGAACCTCCTGTACCGCTTCGCCGTTTCTTGCGATGCGCTGGCCAAGAGATTGTGCGGCGGTCGCAATACTGTCTTCTGACGGTTCTACTCGCACTTCAAACGCCATCTGAATATCTGCGCGGATCTGGTCTTTTGTGAGGGCCGCATTTTTACCTGTTCGTGCGGCTGTCAGCGGGAGCGTTTGCATCGATACTTTTTGAAGCTGATGGACGATTGGTAACGTGATACATCCACCATCCGTAACGACGAGTTGGCCGCCCATGCCGGTTCTTACCAAAGCCGTATCAAGAGTAGCCTTTGCATAGTAGCGCTGTAGAAACCAAATCCCGATTGCAAACAGTACCAACGTCAAAAATATCAAAGATCCAATAATCAAGGTAGCCTCCCAACTAACTTCCGGTCAGCAGACAATTGAATGGCTACGAATCCGTTTTAATTTAAGGTGCGGTAATATATTTGCCAATTCAAGTAATTTGTTTGAAATGGCAA
>Ga0307492_10001325_pt1 | contig 10288 bp, 11 predicted proteins | sample SI3LmetaG_FD_202365 | JGI IMG/M metagenome (GOLD analysis project Ga0307492, IMG submission 202365) | Sea-ice brine microbial communities from Beaufort Sea near Barrow, Alaska, United States - SI3L | ecosystem: Environmental > Aquatic > Marine > Coastal | place: USA: Alaska | collected 2017-05-06
TTCTAGCACACAAGATGTTTGTCTCAACGCATAGACAAGGCTTGTATCGCTGAATTTTATTGGTTTTTTATAACATAGAAAAATTTAAACAAAGGTTATTGGTATGTATAAAGTGCTTATACTCAGTTTGTTGTTACTAGTATCTCCTGCTAGCGTTGCTCTAGGAAAGTTAGGGCACCAAGTGGTTTGCCAACTTGCCTACCAACATTTATCTATCAACAAACAAAATAAAATTAATGCGCTATTAGTCACTTTATCGGCTGAAGACAAACAATTGATTAACCGCTATAACTATCGTAACAGCCAAAAAAAAATCACTTACGCTGATACCTGTACATGGGCGGATGCAATAAAAAAAGATAATAAATATGATCAATATAAACCTTGGCATTATTTAAATATCGCTAGAAATAAAACAAGTGTTACCCAAGGGTCTTGTAAAAAAAACTGTGTTAGCCATGCAATATTGCACCACAGTCGCCAATTAGCTACCGCAAAGACGCCACAACAAAGAGCGCACGCCTTAATGTTTCTTGGTCATTGGTTGGGGGATATTCATCAACCATTGCATGTAAGTTATGCTGACGATTTAGGCGGCAACCAACGCCGTATTTCGACAACTCAAGGAAAGTGTAATAACTTACACTGGTTATGGGACGCCTGTTTAATTACCGCTAATTTAGACACTAAAATTAACACTATACAGAGCCCTTATATGCGTTTGTTAAGTAAACTATCAGCACAGTGGCACTCAGCGCCGATACGCCAATGGCAACAGGAGAATGTTTATCAATGGGCATCTGAGTCTTTAGCCTTGATAAGAGCCCCCGCTTTTACATATTGCAAAATAACTCAACAAGACCATTGTCATCAATTAACCGCTAAGGTTATACATTTACCCCGGAGCTACTTAGTAACGTACCAGCCCATACTAGAGCAGCGCATTTTACAAGCCGCGGTAAGACTTAACGGTTTATTAAGCGCTGCTCTGTAACTTTTATTGAGTATTTTTGTTTTTTGCTTCAATCCATTGCGCCATATATTTAGTACTTTTATGGTTGTGATGGTTAAGCATGCTACCAATAAAATTTTGTTGGCGATGGCTCGATAAATGACGACCAAGATGGTTGAGTTCAGTCGCTAATGTTGCATAGTGGTGCTCAAGTTGATACAGGCTTTTAGCATTATCAACTCCATTGTCACTAGCTTGTTGCCATAAAGACTGGTTTTGATACAGTTCAATAGCTTGTTGAGAAAGTAAAAGTGCGTCATTGGCAATTGCTCCGCCCCAAGGTTTATCGCTTTGCATGCTCTCTGCGCCAATATCGGTAGTAACCGATGGCGTTCCACAGATCATTGCTTGGGCAAGCTTACCTTTGATACCTGCACCAAAACGTAGTGGTGCTAGACAAACGCGCGCCGATTGCATGACAAGTTCAGCATCATCAACCCAACCTTTTACTAAAAATCCTGATTTTTCATCGTGTAATGCTGTCGCTTTGGGCGGCGGATAAGCACCATAAATCCATAATTGGGCGTGAGGTAATTGAGCTTTAATTAAAGGCCATATTTTTTGTTTTAACCAGAGTACGGCATCCCAATTGGGCGCATGTCTGAAGTTGCCTATTGAGATAAAATGATGGCGTTGAGTATAAGCGACTTTCTCTTTGTCTAGCTCTTGCTCAGTAAACATAAATGGGCTGTAATGCACTAAATTGCTAGGCACTTTAAATAAACGCTGTAATAATTCAATTTCAACTGTTGAGATCATTAACGACAAATCACAACGAAATATAGCCGCCACTTCTCGCTTCGCCATATCAGCGTTTAATAAGTCGTTATCGACTAACTCTCGGCCTTGTTTAAAAGCATCATGACGGGCATGGCGTAAACAAAAAAGGTCTTCACTGTCTAAAATACGCAGGGCTTGAGGACAAAACTCAGTCACTCGCCAACCAAACTGTTCTTCCATCATGAAGCGATCAAAGAGCACAACATCAGGTTGTAGCTCTTGAATAAATTGATCAAAGCTTTCACAATTTAATGCTATCGGCTCAACCTTAATCCCATGTGCCTCAAGATCAACCATGTGTTCGGATAGTTGTGCCGGACTGGCAAAAGTAATGTCGTACTGCTGACACTTAAAAAAAGCAATCAGTTGCATGACTCTTGTGCCCGCAGCAGAAGAATTTGGCTCAGGCCAAACATAGCCAATAATTAACAGTTTTTTCATATATTCACTTACAATATTTTAGAGCATACTTTTTTTGAAATACAAACCTAAAATACATCCTTGTATAAAAAAAGCGAGCCAAGCTCGCTTTTTTTATTACTCGTTAAGCTTACCGCTTAACTCTTAACGGTATTGGTATTGGTAATGGTCAATACTATTATTTTACCACTGCAGCTTTTTCAGTTACTTCTGCTGGTACTTTACCTAATTCAACTACCGCCTGTTCTTTTTTAATTTCTAATAATTCAATTTCAAATTGAAGAACAGCGTTACCAGGAATGGTAGGTGGATTACCTTTTGGACCATAAGCTAAGTCTGAAGGGATGGTAAATTTATATTTAGCACCCACTGACATTAACTGAACCCCTTCAGTCCAACCGCCAATAACACGGTTTAATGGAAATACTGCGGGCTCACCCCGTTTAATTGAGCTATCAAATTCTTCGCCATTTAATAAGGTACCGGCGTAATGCACCACAACAGTATCAGTGGCTAATGGTTTTTCGCCGTCAGCTTCAGTAATCACTTCATATTGGATGCCAGAAGCCGTTACTTTAACACCGTCACGTTTGGCATTGTCAGCTAAAAATTTTTGACCTTCGGCAATGCCCTCTACAGAAGATTTTGCACTCATTTGTTGTTGCTTCGTTTTCATTTGCTTATCAAGTGTCGTTAACAAAGTTTGGATCTCTTCTTGCTCTAGTAATGATTTCCCATCAATACTATCTACAAATCCTTGGGTGATAAGATCTCTATCTAACCCTAAACCTAATTTTTTCTGTTGCTCTAGGTTACGTTGCATATACAGACCAATAGAAGCACCTAAACCATAGGCTTGCTTTTGAATTTCAGTATCAAGTTTGGCGGCTTTAGTTGTTTCTTCTTGCGCTTCTTGACTGCAGCCTAATACTGTCAACATAGCAACAGCAACTACTGTTGGTTTGAAAAATTTCATTTTTTCTCCATTGGTTAACACAGGTGTAGACTTCTCTAAACCTTGTCGGAATATTTATTCATATTGATATTTTAATTACCAAACTACTTGGGAATTAACTAGTAAACACCTTATACTAACGATAAATGCAACAAGAAAAAAGACTTAAATTTTGTTGAAATGTAACCACCAAATATACCACCGCACTAAAGTTGTCCTTTTAATCATTTTATCTTTGATTATCAGTGCTTGTCAGCCAACGGGTAAGCAACCGCTTAAACGCTGGCAACATGCGATAGAAGGGGCTTATGCGGGCGATATTTCTAATGATGGTCATTACAGTGTTATTTCTTCTATTCACCATGGCATCAGCTTATGGGACCTAGAAAAAAACGCGCTGAAATATAATTGGTCACAACAGCAAAATAGTAGCGACAATGTAGTACTCTCACTCGATATCAGCAATAACAACAGCCATGTATTATCAGCGAGCAGAACTAATTTTGCTTTATGGAATATTGAAACAGGCCTGTCCGAAGGTTATTGGCAAGTGAGAAACTCCACTATTCGTGATATTGCTATTAGCAATTTTGCTGATTATTTACTCATTGGTAAAAGCAACGGTGATGTAGTGCATGTTTCTATGTCAAATGGTCGTCGCCTTGAATTTTTAGGACACAGCGAAAAAATCAATTCTGTTGATATGCTACCCAATGGTAGAGTCGCCATTTCAGGGGGAAATGATTTTATCGCTTATGTGTGGGACACAGATAGCGGGCAAGTCATTTATAAATTTAACCATGGCAGTAGAGTTTCAAAAGTGGCACTAGATGTTTATGGCCGTTTTGCATTTTCAGCCGACAGTATGAAAGGCGCCCATATTTGGGACTTAAAAACAGGCAAATTAATAACTCATTTATCAGGATTAAAACGACAAGAAATTTTTAGTACTATAAGATTTTCAAAAGATGGCAAAACGATGCTTACCGGTGCAGCCAGTAAAAAAGTAAGTGTGTGGGATGTAGCCACTGGGCAACGCCTATCTCACTGGCAAGTTTCACCTAAAGCAAGTAAAAGACCAACGGGGGTTGTTGTGTATAGTGTCGCTTTTGGTGATAATGGCAATATATTAACCGAAAGCTCTTCAGGATATGCTGAATTATGGCAAATGCCCCAATAAACAACGACAATTTAGTCGCATTACAGGAACAGCGCCTAGACGCATTAGAGTCTCGTAATGTTTTTCAAGACGATGTCATTGAGCAACTCAGTGAAGAATTAGCGATTCATCAAGAAAAAATTGCTGCATTAACAGATCAGTTACAAATAGTGACTGCACGTCTAAAGGAAGCAAACTCTTCTTTGTCTGATGCTGGACAAGATATCGAGCCACCTCCGCCGCACTTTTAATGGTGCACTGCTGGTTTACAGGTTACTGTTTGAATACACCTATCACCTGCTCATGTTGCCGAACAACTTCTTCAACATGAGCTTCAGGTTGTGTCATCTGTTCACCACAACTGACACACGTTACTGTTTCAACTTCATTTTCTTTGGTTAACGCCATAGTATCTATCGCTTTACATTGAGGGCACATCGCGCCCGCAATAAATCGCTTTTTTTGTTTAGCCATCACAGTAGACTTCTCACTAATAATAATTTTTATTATTTTACCTTGAAGTACCCCCATAGGAAAAGAGACAATGTGCAGGCATTTTTAATTCGCTTTAAACAATAGCTAAAATAATAGAGGATTACCGATTGATTACTGCCAGCGACTTAGGACTAGATAGAGGGGTAAAAAACCTGATAACATCATCTAGCTTCACTATTCACCCTAACCATAAAGTAGGTTTAGTGGGTGCAAATGGCTGCGGTAAGTCGTCACTCTTTGCCGCTTTGTTAGGTGAATTACAACCCGATACCGGCGACTTATCTTTGCCTGCAAGTTGGACTATTGCGACAGTAAAACAAGAAACACCGGCATTAGAGCAAACAGCCCTTGATTATGTGATGGACGGTGACAAAGAATTTCGCCAACTTGAACAAAAACTATCACAAGCCAGATTAGATAATGATGGCAATGGGGAAGCGATCTTAATTAATAAAATTGACACCATTAATGGTTACAGTCTGCCCGCCAGAGCCGGAGAGTTGTTACATGGTTTAGGCTTTTTACAACCACAGCTTACTCATGCAGTACAAGACTTCTCTGGGGGTTGGCGCATGCGATTAAATTTAGCACAAGCCTTAATCAGTCGAGCCGATTTATTGTTACTTGATGAGCCGACCAACCATTTAGATCTCGATGCTGTGATCTGGCTGCAACGCTGGTTAAAACGTTTTACTGGTACACTGGTGTTAATTTCTCATGATCGAGATTTTCTTGATACGGTCATCGGACAAATACTCCACATTGAACACAAAAAAGCCAAGTTATACAGTGGTAATTACACCGCATTTGAACGACAACGTGCCGAACATTTAGCCCAGCAAGATGTTCAATATCAAAAACAAATAAAGGAAGCGGCGCACCTTACCGCTTTTGTTGATCGCTTTCGGGCGAAAGCCAGTAAAGCGAAACAAGCACAGAGTCGCTTAAAACGATTAGAGAAACTGCCTAATTTAGCTCCCGCTCATGTCGATACCCAATTTACCTTTAGTTTTGAAAAACCTGAAACCTTGCCCTATCCATTATTAGCACTCAAAGACAGCCAGTGTGGTTATAACCCTGAGACGATTATTCTCAGCAATGTGGCGTTAACTTTGGTGCCTGGCAGCAGAATAGGTTTGTTAGGTCGTAATGGTGCTGGTAAGTCAACACTGATCAAGTCGCTTGCTGGCGAGTTACTGCTTCAAAGTGGCGAACGTTATTGTGCGCAAGAGTTGAAGGTTGGCTATTTTTCTCAACACCAACTCGAACAACTTCATCTTACCAGTAGCCCTATTGACCATATTATAAGAGCTAAACCAGAGGTTACTGAATTACAAGCTCGTTCATTTTTAGGCCGTTTTGGCTTTAGTGGCGATCAAGCATTATCGCCAATCGAAACAATGTCTGGTGGTGAAAAAGCACGTTTAGTGTTAGCTCTGATTGTGCAAGAAAAGCCACAATTGTTACTACTCGATGAACCCACTAACCATTTAGATTTAGAAATGCGCCAAGCATTAGTCATCGCACTTCAAGACTTTGAAGGTGCTATTATTTTAATTGCCCATGACAGGTTTTTACTTGAATCTTGTGTTGATGAGTTTTATTTGGTTGCTAATGGCCAAGTCAGTGACTTTAGTGGCGATATAGATGATTATCAACAGTGGCTTAATGACGAAAAGAAACAAGTGGCTAAAGGCAATAAAACCGCTAATGAAAACACGGTTGATAAGAAGCAATTACGGAGAGAACAGGCAGAATTAAGAAAAAAAGCAGCCCCTTTGCGCCAAAAAGCTGATAAATTAGAAAAGCAAATGCAGCAGTGGCAAGATCAATTAAGCGAAGTAGAAGCGTCATTGTCAAACAGTGACCTGTATCAAAGTGAGCATAAAGCTAAACTGACGCAATTAATCAAACAACAAGCTCACTTAAAAAGTGATATCGAAGACAACGAAATACACTGGCTTGAATTTGAAGAAAAAATTGAAGAAATAATGTCACAAGCTTCCCAATGCGGATAACCTTGCTACACTGAAGATATAATGTTTAACTGATAAATGCTGTTAAATTTAATTATGGTTACTTACATAAGGATTCACTATGAAAAAGCACTCATTATTGGCACTACTCTTTACACTAACATCATCTTTAAGTTCGTTAGTGTTAGCAAATGATTATGAACTTGGCATATATGAACTCAACCGTGGTCAATTCAAAGCAGCATTAGTTCAATTTGAACCTTTAGCGATGGATGGTTTTTCTCCTGCCCAGTATCAACTCGCTATGATATATAAAAATGGCCAAGGCGTTGTACGTAACAATCAAAAAGCGTTTGAGTTATTAACCTTAGCTGCAGAGCAAAATGATTCAGATGCACAATTTGAGTTATCTTTGATGTACACAGCAGGCGATTATGTCGAAAAAGATTTAATTAACGCCTTTAACTTAATGGAAAAATCTGCAAAAAAAGGCCTTGCCAGTGCTCAATTTAATTTAGGAGTGATGTATTCTCAAGGCCAAGGCGTGGCAAAAAACAATTTGCAAGCCGCTAACTGGTATAAAGAAGCGGCTAATCAAAATTATGCCCTGGCTCAGTTCAATTTAGCACTGATGTATTTTGAAGGAAAAGGGGTTGCAACAAGCCAAGAGAAATCTTTCATGTGGAATACTATCGCCGCTTATAATGGTTATGATAATGCAGCCAAAAGTCGTGATATGGATGCCCTCAAATTAACGAAAGCTCAAGTGGCCGCTGCTCAAGTTAAAGCTGATGAAATTTATTATAAAATTATTCAACAAGCAGAAATAATCGCCCAAAAAGCCAACAGTAAACGCTTCTATTGATCTCATTTATACCGTTAATATAGCGGCTTAATTATCATCCCTTAGCTCTATAATTAAGTCGTCTATTGATAAAAGTTTTGAAATGACTAATATCTAATGGCTAATATCTTCACCAGATCAAATGTTCAGTATGCGCAACTCTTCTTTTTTCTTAACTGCTCACGTACAATAAGTCATCTTCTGCTGAGTTCATCAATTATAATTAATACTATGTTGATAAAAAGTAATTTCAGAGCCGCATGGTGGCTTGCTAATCCCCATTTACAAACTATTTCAGCTAAGTGGCTAAGGCGAAAGGAAAAGCTAGCAACCCTGACTGAAACGTTAGAGCTACCTGATGGTGACTTTATTGATCTGGCTTGGACTCAATTACCCGATGTAAAGAATACTAAACCCATTATAGTTATCCTCCATGGGCTAGAAGGCTCTGTAGAAAGTCATTACGTTAAGGGCATGCTAGCAACGATTCAACAACGTGGTTGGATTGGTTTATTAATGCATTTTAGAGGCTGTAGTGGACGTGCCAATCGTTTAGCAACTGCCTATCATTCAGGTGATACTCAAGATATCACCTATTTGGCGAATTCACTTAAAGAGCGTTTTGATTTATGCCCTTTATTTCTGTTAGGTTATTCACTGGGTGGTAATGTGGTCAGTCGTTATTTAGCTTTGCACCCCAACAACCCTTTTACCGCAGCAAGTATTGTTTGTGCTCCCTTGCATTTAGCCAGTTGCAGCCAACGTATTAATAAAGGCTTATCTAAGTTTTATCAGAAGTACTTATTAAACATGTTAAAACATAATACCCAACAAAAAATAACAGCAAAATTGATAACTGATATTTGTCCTACGGCTTTGTCAAAAATCAACACAATGTGGGACTTTGATCACATCATTACCGCGCCATTAAATGGTTTCGCTAGTGCTGATGATTATTATCAACAATCGAGTGGTTTATTTGTTTTGCATCACATTCAACAACCTTGCTTAATTATTCATGCTACTGATGATCCTTTTTTACATCATCAGGCGATTACTTTTAGCCATATCTTACCTGAAAATGTCATCGTTGAAGTCAGTGAACGAGGCGGCCATGTTGGCTTTATTTCTGGTAAAAACCCGTTCAATCCTATTTATTGGCTTGAACGACGTATTCCTCATTTTATTGAGCAACATTTACCGGAATTAAGCTAATGAAAATCCCAATCGACGAATTATCAGACAATACTTTAACGGCTATTATTGAAGAATTTGTTTTAAGAGAAGGTACCGAATATGGCGAAGCAGATGTTAGTTTAGCGAGTAAAATTGCGCAAATTAAAGAGCAACTTGCGCAAGGCGCTATCGTCCTTGTTTATTCAGAATTGCATGAAACGGTTAATCTTTTACCTAAAGACCAGTTTTTACAAAGTCCTGACGAACAAACTACTCATTAAAAGTTAGCACAAAGCTTAATGGAACCGCCGCACTAATACTGGGCAGTTTGGCGAGCTCTTGAAGCTTTTTAACGCCATCACTTAAGCCAAATTGTTGTGCATTTAATAATACCGGTTTCATCGCACTGACCACAAAACTTTTTTCAGACAATTTTGCCACTAATACATCAAACATCATTTTTTGTTTTCTGCCGTGCAGATTAACTTCTCCAGCAAGTTTTAATAAACCGGTTTGGCCTACGGCAATTAAATGAAATTTTTTCATATCAAGCTGGGCATTAAAATTTGCTGTTGGGAAAAGTTTGGTATTAAACAAAAACTGTTTCATCCGGTCATTTCTAATGGCGATATTCGTATCAACACTCAATAAATCAATAATGAAACTAATTTGCCCATCATTTGTAAGGCTGCCACTGAGTTGATTAAAATGGTGAGCTTCGGCAATATCTGTATTTTTAATTGAGATAAAGCTCAAAGAAGAATGGTGATTGTCTAACTGCCAATTACTGAGTGCCGGAAAGGCAACTAAGCCAATAAATAATAAAATAAAACGCATAATTTCTCCTGTTGTTAATCTTTTAAATAAACGCCGATAAGTAATTATCTAATCGTCCGATGTTTCTTGATGATGTTTTTCCATGGAAAATCGCTTGAGCCTAAACTTAAAAAATCAGGATTAAGCAAACTTTCTCGCTTATTGTAGCTCAGTGGCAAGAATTCGCTATCGATAATGCAACCCCCGGCCTGCTCTAATATGCATTGGCTAGCACCGGTATCCCACTCGCCAGTAACGCCAATGCGAAGATAACAGTCAGCACCACCTTCGGCAATTAAACAATTTTTCAATGAGCAGCTGCCTAACGCTATGTATTCATAACTTTGATCCGTAGTCAGATATTGCCCCATTAAACTCAGCTCTTGGCGACGACTGATAGCCACCTTAATGGCTTTATCGCTATGATATTTTGCCACATGAATTTGATCACTCGCTTGAGAGCTTTCTTTAAATGCACCTAAATTTTTTTGTCCGTAGTAGGTGACTTGATGATCTGGCGCATGAATAACCCCAATACTTGGCCAACCATTTTCGATCAAAGCAATATTGACCGCAAAATCACCGCTACCAATAATAAACTCACCGGTACCATCTATTGGGTCAAGCAACCAATACCTATCCCAATGCTTACGCT
>Ga0307492_10001326_pt1 | contig 10276 bp, 6 predicted proteins | sample SI3LmetaG_FD_202365 | JGI IMG/M metagenome (GOLD analysis project Ga0307492, IMG submission 202365) | Sea-ice brine microbial communities from Beaufort Sea near Barrow, Alaska, United States - SI3L | ecosystem: Environmental > Aquatic > Marine > Coastal | place: USA: Alaska | collected 2017-05-06
ATGATCCTAATCGACTTTATTGATATGACAGTAGAAGATCACAAAAGAAGGGTCATGCACAGTCTTGAAATTGCCACCAACAAAGATAGAGCCAAAATCAATATCCATGGCTTTACGGTGCTTGGCCTGATTGAAATGACTCGTAAAAGAACACGAGAAAGTCTAGAGCATGTATTATGTGGTGAATGCCCAGTATGTAAAGGTCGCGGTTCGGTAAAAACCGTAGAAACGGTGTGTTTTGAAATTATGCGCGAAATTGTTCGCGTCAATCGTGCCTATGATGCAGATAAATTTGTAGTCTACGCATCCCCAGCTGTTGCGGACGCTCTGCTTGGAGAAGAGTCTCATATGTTGGCTGAGCTGGAAATATTCGTCACTAAACAAATTAAAGTTCATACCGAACTTTTATATAACCAAGACAAGTTCGATGTTGTCATGATGTAAATAAATGAAAAACGTAAATACCGAAACTAAAAGTGCGTCATTTTATGCAGCCTACTTAATCAAAAAACTCTGGGCCTTGGTTGCTTTGAGTTTGGTGGTGGTTGCGGTGACTCTCAGTGTGGTTCGTTATTCACTGCCCTATATGAATGATCAAAAACATCATTTAGAACAATGGTTATCAGGGCAAGTCGGAGCGGAATTAAAAATTGGTAAAATCAGTGCAAAATGGCAAGGTATAGGCCCAGCAATAATACTGCGCGATATACAGTTAATTCAAAGTTCATTATCCCCTATTAGCTTAACCATTGCCGAAACAGCAATAGAGGTTGATTTTTGGCAATCTGTACGTGCCGGACAAATTCAATCAAACAAGTTCGATTTGCGCGAAATGGAATTGAGCATTGATATTGCGTCTTTAGATCAAGAAGAAACCCAGTATCCGATAGTGGAGGCATTAGAAAAGTTATTTTTACAACAACTGCAGCTGTTTTCTATTAGCCAAAGCAAAATAATTATCAATACTAGAAACAATCAGCAGCAGGTAGTGCTGATTGATCAAGTGTCATGGGTTAATAAGGAAGAACATCACCAAGGTGTAGGCCAACTACAAATAGAAGAAATTGCTAAAAACTCTACATCTTTTATTCTCGATTTATATGGCAAACAAGAGACACTTTACGGCACCTTTTTCGCAAAAGGAGAAGAAGTTGACTTATCCCCATGGGTTGAGCAATTGCTACCCAGCAAAAACAAGTTAATAGAGAGTCGTAGTAGTTTTGTTATGTGGGCCACCATAAAAGATAAATCACTGAAGTCTGTGCAGCTTGATTTATCTAATAGTCGTTTTGAGTGGCAAAATTTAGAAGATAGTAACCCAGAAAATAACATTAAGGCTGCAGTACTGGGTGGTCAAATCAATGCCAATCCTGTGAATAATGAATGGCTATTTAATCTCAATAATTTGACCATGCAGATAAACGACAATGTGCTGGTATCAAACTGGTTAGGTAAAATTGACCCAACTGGCGCATTCGCTTTGCAACATCAGAAACCGCTAAAATTGGAGGCGGTTTTACCCATGTTAGCGTTGGCGATGGAGCCCAACCAAATAGAGTTACTTGAATTACTGCAACCTCAGGCAACATTAAATTCACTAGATATTCATCGTTCATTAAGTGGTGATATGGCGGTTAAAGCTTCCATAAGCGATGTGCAGTGGCAACAGACAACATTTATACCCGGTATGGCTGGCTTGGCAACCGAATTAAATTGGTTTAACGGTAATGGGCGAATAAAATTTAAAGGCAAATCAGGGCAAATGTCGATCGATAAGTTGTTACCTGAAAATATTGATTACCAACGTTTTCACACTGACTTATATATCCAGACCTCTGAAAAAAATGTCAGTATCATGGCTGAAAACACTTTATTTAAAAGCGAACTCATTAGCTTACGGCCCAACGTTTCATATAGCAGTAAAGACAATTATCTAGCATTTTCAACTTCTATTGAAGCTATCGACGTAGCACAACTACCACAGCTTTATCCGACAGAGCTAATGGGCGTTAATACTAAAAATTACCTCATCGACTCTTTACGTCAGGGCCGAATAGAAAGCGCCAAGATAATATGGCATGGCGCGGTCAACGCCTTCCCTTTTGAAGAAAACCAAGGCGTTTTCCAAGCCCAACTACAAGTCACTGATGGGCAGTTGAAGTTTGCAAAACAATGGCCTGCACTGACAAATTTTGATGTCAATTTATTGTTCGAGAATAAGAGCTTGACCATGACCAGTCAAAAAGGGCAATTATTAGAGGTAGAACTAGCTCAACTGTCTGCAACAATTCCTGAGTTAGCTGCAAATGCCATTTTGAATATTGATGCAAATGCTCAAGCTAATGGACAGCAAGTAACAGATTTAATGCTGCAAAGTAGCCTTGCCGATACGTTAGGTAAAACCTTGCAACAAGTAAAAGTGAGTGGGCCGTTAAAAACCCAATTAAACTTGTATATACCGCTGTCTGGTGATGATCTAGTGGTAAAAGGCAAAATACTATTAGTTGAAAACCAAGTCGAGCTGCCTAACTTAGATGTTTTACTCGAGCAAACGAATGGCACTGTGAGTTTTATCAACAATAAAATCACAGCGAACGGACTTAAGGCGCAATGGTTAAAACAACCTATAGATTTAAATTTTACTGGTGCTCAGGAGGACAAAGGTTATCAAACAGATATTAATATTAATGGTAATTGGCAGGTTACCCCCTTACTTGAACCCTTCTCCGAAGGCTTAACAAAATATCTATCTGGAAATAGTAACTGGTCAGCAGATATAGCTCTGACGCTGCCCGCACAAGGTTACCAATACTCAGCCAAAATATTCAGTGAGCTCACCCAACTGAGCTCAGACTTACCTGCACCATTTGCCAAAACCTCATTACAAACCTTGCCGCTTATAGTGACCAGTGAAGGTAACCAGCAAGCCTCTTCAATTCAAATTACATTGGGAGAAAACGTTGAATTTAATGGTAATTTACCCCATCAAGATATGCAGTTTTCTCGTGCACATTTAGCTATTGGTCAATCAGATTTGATGGGCATGGGTTTAGGTTTCAGTATTTCTGCTAACCTGTCAGAGCTAGATGTTAGCCCTTGGTATCAAGTCATTAATACTCTTATTAATAACCTTCCTGATAACAACGAAAAACCATTACTCGAGGCTCCAAAACGTATTTTCATCACTGCAGACACGGCTTTAATCGCGTCACAAAGGCTGACCGGATTAGAAATGGTAGCTAAAAATACGAGTGAAAGCTGGCTTTTTGATATCAATGCCAAAGAAACACGGATGGAAGTTACGCTTTACAAAGATTGGTTGGATAAGGGGGTTGATATTAATGCTGATTTTATAGAATTTACAAAATGGCAGGCCACTCAATCAAATAATGATGAAACTCTCCCTGCCACGCCTATTAAATTTGCAGCCAACATTGATACTTTGCCGCCTATCAGCTTTTCCTGTAGCCGCTGTCGATTTTTGGATAACGATTTAGGAAAAATTGATTTTGACCTATCTCGGTCTGCCACAGGTATGAAAATAGACCAAGTTCGCTTAAATAATGCACACGGCCTGTTTTACGGCTCTGGGGACTGGTTTTTAAGCAATGGTCAAAGCAGTACACGTTTAAAGGGGGAGTTTAGCAGTTCGGATTTTGGAGCTTTTCTCAAAGAGCTTAAGTTAGATTCCGGGATCAAAGATTCAAAAGCCAGTTCCAAATTCGATTTAAGTTGGAAGCGCGCTCCTTACGAATTCAACTTCGACACACTTAATGGCGAAATAGACTGGCGTTTAACAGATGGCTATTTAACTGAAGTAAGCGACCAAGGCTCACGCATATTCAGCCTGCTTAGCCTTGACTCATTGGTCCGTAAACTGCAACTTGATTTTAGAGACATATTTGCCAAAGGATTTTTCTACGACAAGATTAATGGCAGCTTTCAATTAGAAAATGGCATCGCTTATACCCAAGATACTTTAGTAGATGGAGGGGCAGGCGAAATCACCATGCACGGTTACACTGACTTAAACGCACAGCAACTCAATTACCAAATCGAGTTCGCTCCAAATGTAACATCCAGCTTGCCGGTAATAGTGGCATGGATGGTTAATCCAGCTACCGCATTGGCAGCACTTGCACTCGATCAAATGCTGACTTCTGCAAAGGTAATTTCTAATATCAAATTTTCACTCACTGGCACCTTGGACGACCCACAACTGACAGAGCTAGGCCGCGATAGTAAAGAAATATCGTTACCAGCAAGAACACAGCCAGAGAATGAAAAAGAAACCCCAAACCAGTCTATAAATCTACAATTAGACATACCGGTTAATATACAAGTACCGGCTGAGGCAACAATAAGTGGATAATGACGGCCAAAATATAGTCGCAATTCAAATGAACTCATCACCTTTGGTTGAAGATAATCTTTTATTTGTAGAGCAACAGTTGAAATTATTGCCCACCCAAAGACCTTGTTTGGTGGTATTGCCAGAATGTTTTGCATGCTTTGGTGGTGGTGACAAACTAATGATGGATATTGCAGAAGACTTACATCTCGGTCCAATTCAACATAAGCTCAAACAATTCGCTAAACAATACAATATCTGGTTAGTTGCGGGCAGTTTGCCAGTCCTATGCCCATCAGCCAATAAATTTACGGCATCTTGCTTATTGATTAATAATCATGGAGAGACTGTTGAAGAGTATCAAAAAATACACCTCTTCGATGTTCAAGTCGCAGATAATACTGGCACCTATCTGGAATCCCGTTATACCCAGCCTGGCAATACATTAATTGTCACTCATACTCCATTTGGTAACCTTGGCTTAGCTGTTTGTTACGATATTCGCTTTGCTGGTATGTTCGCAGCAATGACACAAATTGCACAGCTGGACGTATTAGCATTACCCGCAGCATTTACAAAACAAACGGGGCAAGCTCACTGGCACCCTTTACTAACCACCCGAGCAATTGAAAATCAGTGTTATATTGTTGCCGCTAATCAAACAGGCAAACATAGGAATAAGCGACAAACTTATGGGCACTCCTGTATCATCTCCCCTTGGGGTGAAAAATTGGTTGAGTTGCCCCATGCTACCGGCATGATACACGCCCAAATTAATCACCAATTACTCGCTGATATCCGCACTAAAATGCCGATTAATCAGCACAACAAATTCAGGAGTCACCTTGTCTAACTTGGTAGAAGAAAACTTACTAGATGCATCGAATTTAAACCGCTCTACATTAGAGACAGCACTAGATACCATATATCAAAATGACAACGATTTTGCTGATTTGTATTTTCAGTCAAGCCAACATGAAACCTGGGTACTAGAAGACGGTATCATCAAAGAAGGCAGCTACAATATAGAACGCGGAGTCGGTGTTCGCGCCGTTAGTGGTGAAAAAACCGGCTTTGCTTATTCTGATGAAATTTCCCCAGAAGCGTTAATGAAAGCAGCAAAAGCTTCTCGCAGTATTTCAAAATCAGGTGGCAAACATAAAATAGAGTCACTCAAACAAATTCACCCTGCCAGCCGATATCATGCCGAGAACCCACTTTTGGGTATGCAAGAACAAGAAAAAATAGCGCTATTACGGGCTGCAAATGAATACATTCGCATGCAAGAAAGCGCTCTAAGCCAGGTCGTTATTAGTATCAGCGGGGTTTATGAGGAAATCTTAATTGCGGCGACTGATGGTACTTTTTGTACCGATATTCGCCCGCTTATTCGCTTTAACTGTTCAGTCTTAATGGAAAAGGACGGTCGCCGTGAAAGAGGCAGCTCAGGTGCCGGTGGACGATATGCCTATGATTATTTTGTCGCAGAAGACGATGGCCGTCCTCGGTACCAACAAATAGCTGATGAAGCCATTCATATGGCAAGAGTGAATATGCAAGCGGTACCTGCACCTGCTGGGAAAATGCCAGTTGTGTTAGGAAGTGGTTGGCCAGGCGTATTGTTACACGAAGCAGTAGGACATGGTTTAGAAGGTGACTTCAACCGTAAAGGTGCGTCTACTTTCAGCGGTCGTATCGGTGAACAAGTCGCATCCAAAGGCTGTACCGTTGTAGATGATGGTACTTTAGCCGATAGGCGCGGCTCACTCAGTGTTGATGACGAAGGTACACCGACTCAACACAATGTGTTGATCGAAGACGGTATTCTTAAAGGTTACATGCAAGACAAGCTCAACGCTAGATTGATGGGTGTTGCCCCCACCGGCAATGGCCGACGTGAATCTTATGCGCATTTGCCTATGCCACGTATGACCAATACCTACATGTTAGGCGGCAACCACACTCCGGAAGAGATTATTGCCTCCATAGATAAAGGTATATACGCCCCTAACTTTGGCGGTGGTCAGGTTGATATCACCTCAGGCAAATTTGTGTTTTCTACATCTGAAGCCTATCTAATCGAGAAAGGTAAAATCACCACTCCGATCAAAGGTGCAACGTTAATTGGCAATGGCCCTGAAGCCATGCAAAAGATTTCTATGATAGGTAATGACTTAGCCTTAGATAAAGGGGTTGGTGTGTGCGGTAAGGACGGGCAAAGTTTGCCCGTTGGTGTAGGTCAACCCACCCTTAAAGTAGATGAGTTAACCGTTGGTGGCACAGCTTAACGTTACTCAACCCCAAGAAGTTAGACATACTGAGTGCAACGCTTGGCGATAAAGGTCGGTGATACTGCCAGCGACTCTTCAGCCTTAGGGGGTAAAGGTAGAGGCTACTTTCATTTAATGCTTACTTACATGTAAGATAAAGGCTTAGCGTAGCGACACAAACGAGCATTAAATGAAGCAAGACACAAACGGTAGTTTTTGGGGTTTAAGCCCTATTTTGATATTTGTATTGATGGTTTTGCTGTCCGGGGTGGTTGGCCAAGACTTTAAACTCATGCCCATTCTTGTAGCCTTTATGCTTGCTGCGGCTTATGCCTTGGCCATCAATCCTGGCAAGACCCGCTTAAGCTTACATGAGAAGGTCGATATTTTTTGCCACGGCGCTGGCGACAAAACCATCGTGCTGTTGGTTTTCATTTTTCTTATGGCGGGTGCCTTATACGCCTTAACCATCGATATTGGTGCTCGAGACGCTACGGTGAATTGGGCCTTAGATATTATTCCTGCGCAATTTTTATTACCTGGCTTATTTGTAGTTTGCTGCGGAATTTCCTTTGCCATGGGCACCTCAATGGGCACCATTACTGCCCTTGCACCCATTGGTATTGGTTTAGCAGAAAGTCTTAGCATACCGCCGGCATTGGCTTTAGGCGTTGTCATTGGCGGCGGCATGTTTGGGGATAATTTATCTTTTATATCGGATACCACCATCGCGGCTACTCGGACCCAGGGTGTGAAATTAAAGGATAAATTTAAAGCCAATCTGATCATTGCCCTTCCCGCTGCCCTTATCACTATAGCGGCTTTATTTTTTATTGAGGTAAAGGTCGAAACAGCCATGACAGGGCAAGATTATAATCCCTGGTTGATGCTGCCCTACTTAATGATCATCGTAACGGCGCTGCTAGGGATAAACGTGATTGTGGTATTGGGTTTTGGGATCTTGACAGCGGCAATTATTGGCTTAAGTAACGGCACGTTTACCGGCTGGGAAGCGCTACAAAGCATTCAAAAAGGCATTGGTTGGATGCAAAATCTCGCCATTATCGCCCTAACTATCGGCGGTATTGTCAGTTTGATGAAGGCTTATGGTGGCTTGACATGGTTAATGAATATGATTTGCGCCAGAATAAAAACTAAAAAAGAAGCAGAGTTTGGCATTGCTTCATTGGCCTGCTTGTTAGATTTATCTATCGCTAATAACACCATTAGCATTGTTACGGCTGGCCCTATTGCCAAAGACTTAAGCCAGACCTATCAAATTGACCCAAGGCGAACCGCCAGCCTTTTAGATATATTTTCTTGTGGCTGTCAGGGACTGGTGCCCTACGGCAGTCAAATGCTCACGGTTTCTGCCTTGGCGGGTCTTTCACCCTTAGCGATCACACCCTACACCTGGTACCCCATGTTGTTATTGATATTCGCCTCACTGGCCATTATTTTTGGTCTACCCCATTTCAAACAATCCGCACAAGACGAGTTTGCGACTAAACAAATTTGAATCGTTAAAGTCACAATAAAGCATCGTGGTAATTGCCTCAAAATTCGATCCACGATATCAACAACTTTACACCCAGACAAAACATGCTTTATATTTACAAATGAAAGTGAGATCCGCCCTCAGTCTCAACTTTAACTAACACAACAAATACAGGGCGAACATACATAAATATTAACCGTTTATAACCTGTTTTAGATATTGAAAAAGCTCACGAGAGGCTTTAGGTGGCTTGTTTTCAGCGAGCTGTTTATTAGCTTGGCGCACATATTGACGGACTTTTTGCCGGTCAAGCTTGGGATACTCGGCAATAGTCGATTCAATTTTGCTATCACCTTGCAGTAAAATTTCATCTCTGAGCATTTCAGTTCCATGAAAAGCGTCATTTAATTTTTTATGCGCAGATTTAATATTATTCAAGGCATGTTCGATAGCGGCGATATCTGTATTACGCATGATCTTGCCAATCAACTGCAATTGACGTCGATATCCTTCTTTTTTACGTAAAATTTTACGGGCAAGCATCACTGCATCGAGCAATTCTTCCTCCATAGGAACCTTGGCTAAAGAAGATTGACCAAGATGAACCAAAGACTCCCCTAGCTTTTGCATTGCAACCATTTGGGCTTTTATTTGGGTTTTACTGAGTTGTTCGTCTTCTTCACTTACGTCGAATTCAACTTCAACATCTTTGTTTTTTTTCGGGGCGACCATGACATTATCTTTAGTGATACACTAATGAAGATTGTAACCCCCCAAGCAATAATAAACTACAGTGTAGCCAAATAATGAAGGCCTTATGCAACAACAATTAGCTGAAATACAAAGCATAGTAGAAGACGTATTAAAATTAGCCAAGGACAAAGGCGCGACACAAGCCGAGGCTAGCATGTCTAAAGTGGAAGGCATTGCAGTCTCTTCTCGACTTAAAGAAGTGGAAACCGTTGAATTTACGAACGATGGCGGTTTGGGTATCACTGTATACCATGGTAAAAAAAGAGGCAGTGCCTCGACTGCTGATTTATCACCCGCAGCGTTAAAACTAACAGTAGAAAAAGCCATTGAAATAGCCAAACATACTGGTAACGATGATTGCTCCGGTTTAGCTGACAAAGAACTGATGGCATTTGAATTTCCTGATTTAGACTTATTTCACCCCATAGAACTAGATACCGAATATGCAATACAGCAGGTGATTGCCGCTGAAACGAGTGCATTAAACGTAGACCCGCGGATTACTAATTCAGATGGCGCGTCTTACAACGCGAATTTAGGCTCCAAAGTATATGGCAATAGTCATGGCTTAATTGCCGGCTATAATAGTAGTCGTTACAGCATGAGTTGTGTGGTGATTGGTGAACAAGACGGCGATATGCAGCGAGATTATAGTTATTCAGTAGGTCGTGAAGTCGGCATGTTATCCAGCCCAGAGCAATTAGGCCTTGAGGCTGCACAATTCACATTGGGCAGACTAGGTGCTAGAAAAATTAAGACCTGTAAGGTACCCGTATTGTTTGATCGGGAAATTGCTTCAGGCCTATTCGGGCATTTTATCAGCGCTATTAGTGGCGGCAGCTTATATCGCAAGTCATCTTTTTTGTTAGATAAATTAGGCCAGCAAGTACTACCTGATTGGCTCAATATTACTGAACGCCCACATATACTAAAGGGGTTAGCTAGCTCTCCTTTTGATCATGAAGGTGTTAGAACCCAAGACATGGATGTGGTTAGCAATGGATTACTCAATCATTATCTATTAACCAGTTACTCCGCTCGAAAACTCAAGATGCAAACCACTGGCCATGCAGGTGGTATTCACAATTGGTTTATTCAACATACCGGTGAGTCTGATAAAGAAATGCTGGCAAAACTAGGAACCGGTTTGTTGGTAACTGAACTGATGGGGCAAGGAGTCAATATTGTTACCGGTGACTACTCTAGAGGTGCAGCAGGCTTTTGGGTGGAAAATGGTGTGATTCAATATCCTGTTCATGAAATTACTATCGCAGGTAACTTAGCCGACATGTTAATGAATATTGTGGCCATAGGCGCAGTGCAAGAAACCCGTGGAAGTGTGCAAACAGGCTCAGTGCTGATTGATAATATGCAGATAGCTGGTGAATAAAGTCTCTTAATAAA
>Ga0307492_10001327_pt1 | contig 10260 bp, 10 predicted proteins | sample SI3LmetaG_FD_202365 | JGI IMG/M metagenome (GOLD analysis project Ga0307492, IMG submission 202365) | Sea-ice brine microbial communities from Beaufort Sea near Barrow, Alaska, United States - SI3L | ecosystem: Environmental > Aquatic > Marine > Coastal | place: USA: Alaska | collected 2017-05-06
CCTATCTGGAATCCGCCCTGAAGGCTTATAAGTCACAAGAGCGTAAGGGCGGTAGCGCAGCCATTATGTGGGGTATGGCAGCGTCATTGAATGATGAATCGATCGCCAATCTGGCAGCTTACTACGCCAGCCTGAGCCCAACGGGTAAATAGTTAACGTTTCATTAAATGGTGCCAAGGCAGGCGCCATACATCCACAAAAGCTGTGGATAACTTTGGGGGTAACCTTTGAGCAAATGCTTTTGAGGCCCACAGTCACTGCCTTTCTCCGTTCTGCACACTTTCTGATCGTCTTCGCTGAAATGCCCATATATAAAGGCTTTCAGGATATTTCAAGCCTTTTTATTAGCACTCAGGTAAGTTTTTTACTTGCTTTTGCCGATCGACTCGATGATGTGCATAACCGTTGGCCTCTAGGCCCTGATTTTACTCGGGTTGCGCCGATGTCAAGCCTTTCTGAGAGCATTATTCAACGCGCTAGAGTGCTTGAGCTATTATCTTTACCAGCCTTTTGGCATTACACTCATGCGCTGAATAACATCTTTAGGGTTCCCATATGCACTGCCCCTTCTGCAACGCTCAAGACACCAAAGTCATCGATTCGCGCCTAGTCGCCGAAGGCGAGCAGGTGCGTCGCCGCCGTGAATGTAATAGCTGCGGCGAACGCTACACGACCTATGAGACCGCAGAGCTGGTGATGCCCCGCGTCATTAAGCAGAATGGCAACCGCGAACCCTTTGACGAAAAAAAGTTACGCACCGGACTGTTGCGCTCGCTGGAGAAACGGCCTGTCCCGGTAGAGGCGATAGAAGCGGCCTTAACTCGCATTAAGCAGACCTTGCGCGCGACCGGTGAGCGGGAATTGGCCTCGCGTCAACTGGGTGAGTTTGTTATGGCTGAGTTACGCCTACTCGATCCAGTCGCCTATGTCCGCTTTGCATCGGTGTACCGCAGTTTTCAGGATCTTAATGAGTTCCGCAGTGAAATAGATCGCATGGAGAAAGACGATTGACCGATCCCTTGCCCTCCCGCGATGCATTCTGGATGGCTGAGGCGCTCAAGCTGGCCGGGCAAGGGCGCAATACCACCACGCCCAACCCGAATGTCGGCTGTGTCATCGTTAAAGATGATGTGCAAGTTGGTGCCGGTTACCACCAACGAGCCGGTGGCGCACATGCGGAGGTGCATGCATTACACCAGGCTGGGCCAGCCGCCTTGGGCGCGACTGCGTACGTCACACTCGAACCTTGCAGCCATCAGGGTAAAACCCCGCCCTGTGCTGACGCTCTGATAGCTGCTGGCGTGGCGCGCGTGGTCTGCGCGATGGTCGACCCTAACCCACAGGTTGCTGGGCGTGGCTTGGCGGCTTTGCGCGCAGCGGGCATCACGACTGAGCAAGATGTCCTGGTCGCCGCCGCAGAACAGTTAAATATCGGGTTTCTCAAGCGCATGCGCACTGGCCGGCCGCGTCTCATTGTCAAGCTGGCCGCCAGCCTAGATGGTGCAACGGCCATGGCCAGTGGCGAGAGTCAATGGATTACCGGACCCGAGGCGCGTGCCGATGTGCAGCGTTGGCGGGCCCAATCCTGTGCCATCCTTACCGGCGTCGATACGGTGATCGCCGACGACCCGGCGTTGACTGTGCGCTTACCAGACTGTACCCGCCAACCGGTTCGTCTAGTGTTGGACAGCCATGGCCGGATACCGCTCGATAGCCAGCTACTGCGTAAGCCCGGCACAACGGTGGTGCTGCACGGTGAGCGTCTGTCCGCCGAACGAATTAGCGCCCTTCAGCAGGCGGGCTATCGCACAGTGGGCTTGCCCCTGGTCGACCAGCGTATCGACCTGAGCGCACTGCTCGACTGGGCCGGCCAGGAACAGTTGAACCAGATTTGGGTCGAGGCGGGCGCGACCTTGGCGGGCGCCTTTATCGGCTCGGGGCTGGCCGATGAGGTGATACTGTATCAGGCGCCGCTGTTTCTTGGCGCTCAAACGCGACCTATGTTGGCCAACTCATTGCCAAGCCTGGCCGACGCGATCCAGTTCTCAGTGCTCGATATGCGTACAATCGGCCAGGATGTCCGTTTACGCTTACAGCCAATTCACGATTAGCGGGCAAATCAGCCCGTTTTTGCTTGAATTTGCATCATTTAGCCCCATAATTCGCTCAGTTTTTACGAACAACATCCGACGGGCCTGATTGGTCCGCCGACATTCCCAAGTAGTACCCATGTGGTAAAGGTAGAATCCGTGTCGCTAAATAGTACCGAGGAAATTATCGAAGATATCCGCCAGGGTAAAATGGTGGTTTTACTAGACGATGAAGACCGAGAAAACGAGGGCGATTTAATTGTGGCCGCCGAAAAGGTGACCCCGGAAATTATTAATTTCATGGCGTCCAAGGCGCGTGGCCTGATCTGCCTCACCCTGACCGGTGAACGGTGTGATTTTCTCGGCCTGCCGCCCATGGTGCAGAGTAATCAGGCCGCCCACTCTACCCCTTTTACCGTGTCGATTGAAGCCAGTGAAGGGGTGACTACCGGTATTTCAGCCGCCGATCGTGCGCGCACCATCCGGGCCGCGGTCGATGCCAAATCCGCGCCTGAGGATATTGTGCAGCCAGGCCATATCTTTCCGTTACGCGCCCAACCCGGTGGCGTGCTGAGCCGAGCCGGCCATACCGAAGCTGGCTGCGATCTGGCCCGAATGGCTGGCCTGACGCCGGCCGCCGCCATTGTCGAAATCATGAACGATGACGGCAGTATGGCCCGATTGTCCGATTTGAAGGTATTTGCCAAGTTGCATGGCTTGAAGATCGGCACTATCGCCGACTTGATCCATTACCGCATTCTGAACGAACGTACCATAGAGCAAGTTGAAGCTCATCGCTTACCGACCAAGGCCGGGGAATTCGATGTGCGCGTCTATCATGACAACATTACCGGCGGCACCCACTTGGCCCTGACCAAGGGTGAACCCTTTGCCGCACACGAATCGACCCTGGTGCGCGTGCACGTCACCTCGACCCTGAAAGACCTGCTTGGGGTGACCAGTATTGATCGTAAAAGCTGGACCCTAGAGGCGGCCATGCAAGCCGTGGCCGAGGCCGGCGCGGGTGTCGTGGTGTTACTCGATGTCGAGCAGTCATTCGATGTCGAAACCGAGTTGTCCTTGTTGTCGGGCAATAAAAAACGCGCCAAGAACCCCAATCTCGACAAGTACGGCACGTACAATTTCATCGGTACCGGCTCGCAGATACTGCGCGACTTGGGCATTCAAAAAATGCGCCTGTTGAGTTCTCCGATCCGTTTCGGTGGCATCTCCGGTTTTGATCTGGAAGTCGTCGAGTTTATTGAACCCACTTAAGTTAGAGCGCTGCCCGCAGCGAGCGGGTAGGTTTGCACCAATCGGACAGGATAATTTATGACTATTAATACTATTGAAGGTGATTTTTCAGCCAATGCGGGTCGCTACGCCATAGTGGTCACGCGCTGGAACAGCTTTGTTGTTGATCATCTGCAGTCCGGTGCACTGGACGCGTTAAAACGCCATGGTATTGGCGACGACCAGATTACCGTCATCAAGGCCCCCGGCGCCTATGAATTGCCGCTGGTCTGTCAGCGTCTGGCCGATACCGGCCAGTACGATGCCCTGATCGCCCTGGGTGCCGTGATCCGCGGCGGTACGCCACACTTTGAATATGTCGCCGGCGAAGCCGCCGGTGGCCTCAACAGTGTAGCCCTAACCTTCGATATTCCGGTGGTGTTCGGTGTATTGACCGTCGACTCAATCGAACAGGCGATCGAACGCAGTGGCACCAAGGCCGGTAACAAGGGTGCCGAGTCGGCATTGGTGGCCATCGAGATGGTTAATCTGTTGGCGCAAATCGGCACGGGAGATAGCCCAGCATGACGGTCAACAAGGTCAACCCTGGCCAGCGTCGCAAGGCCCGTAGGCTGGCGATACAGGCGCTGTATCAATGGCAGGTCGCAGAAACCCCGGTCACCCAGATCGAGGCAGAGTTTTTGGCTGACAACGATATGACCAAGGTCGATAAGGATTACTTCTGTGAGTTGTTGCGTGGCGTACCCAAGTTTAAATCGGAATTTGACGATCTGATCGGCCAGTACACCGACCGCACCAGCGGTCAGATGACGCCGATTGAACTGGCCATTTTACGCATCGGCACCTATGAGCTGATTCATCGCATCGATGTACCGTACAAGGTGGTGATCAATGAGGGTGTCGAGCTGTCGAAAATCTTCGGCGCCAACGAAGCCCACCGTTTTGTAAATGGCGTACTTGACCAGCTGGCGCAAGAACTGCGTATGCCCGAAGTTAAGCACGGCAAATAGGGACCCTAGCCAAGCATTTAACCCATAGTAGCCTTCGGTCTAGGACCGCGAGGCTGCTCGTTTAGCCCTCGTTTAGCCCTCCTTTAGCTGTCGCTTAGTCCTCCTTTAGCCCTCGCCTGCGGTGCAACGGCTGCCATCATTTGGTTGCCGGGCGGGCAAAGGCCGGCGGAGTGAAAATAGCGTCAGGCCAGGGTTTAGTCGCCCAATACGGTGCCAGGGGGCTCGGCCGCTTGCGCAATGGTGTCCATGCTGGGCTGTACGCGCCCTTTGGTTGACGACTGAGCCATGTCGACCCATTTCTCGACCAGATGAACTTGATAGAAGTCGTGCCCACCGAATGGGCTCACCTGGTAACCGGTGACGTTGGTGCGCATGGGCTGAAAAACCACCGAGTGGGCCAGCGGGATCCACGGCGCAGCGGCTTTGACGATGGCCTGAGCCTCTTTATAGAGCGCGCTGCGGGCATCAAAGTCTGTTGTGACCTGGGCCGCCTCGATCAAGGTTTGGAATGCCTCATTGCACCAGAAAGCTCGATTATTGCTGGAATCACAGCCCAAGAGTTCATAAAGGAAGTGATCCGGATCCCCGTTGTCACTGGTCCAGCCGAACATGGCAGTATCATGTTCACCGTTTTTAGAGCGTTCTAGGTACTCTGGCCATCGGTACGACACAATATTGGCGCGCACACCGATTTTGGCCCAATCTTGCTGCATCATTTCCGCCATGCGACGGCCATTCGGATTATACGGACGCTCTACAGGCATGGCCCACAGATCGGTTGCAAAACCGTTCGGGAAGCCCGCTTCGGTTAACAATGCCTTGGCAGCCTTTGGATCGTAATCGTAGTCAACAAGCTTGTCGTTATAAGACCACATAGCGGGTGGGATCGGGTTTTTGGCAAGCGTACCCGCAGCCTGATAAACCGCTGCCAGGATAGCTTCTTTGTTGGTCGCCATATTGAGCGCCTGACGCACCAGTGGGTTATCGAACGGGGCTTTTTGGACGTTAAACGCCAGGTAGCCGATATCCAAGCGGTTCGACTCGAGAACCTTAATAAGACTGTTCTGGCGCAGCGCAGCCAGGTCAACCGGATCAGCCGGGTCGGGTATCAGATGACACTCCCCGGCGTGCAACTTGGCATTACGTACCTTGGCGTCTGGGGTGATGGAGAAGACCAGGTAATCCAGTGCCGGCCTACCTTCCCAGTAGGCATGGTGAGCGACATAGCGGATCACCGAGCCTTTTCTGTATCGAGCGAGAATGAATGGGCCGGTGCCGATGGGCGTCTTGTCGAACTGTTCAGGCGTGCCGTCAGCCATCATAGCGTCGGCATATTCGGACGACATAATGGAGCCGAAATCCATGGCCATATTGGCGAGAAAGGTTGGATCGGCAAAATTCAACTGGAAACGTACTGAATAGTCGTCCAGTTTCTCGACCGAGGCGAGCAAATTGCCCATACCCATGGAGTTGAAGTAGTCATACGACTTCCCGCCGACGTTATGGTAGGGATGGCTGTCCTTCAGCTGGCGGTTAATGCTAAACACTATGTCGTCGGCATTAAAGTCACGCGAGGCACGGAAATCTTTGCGCTGATGGAATTTCACACCTCTGCGCAGTTTAAAGGTATAGGTTCTGCCATCGGCTGAAACGGACCAGCTTTCGGCCAAGCCTGGAACAATCGTAGTACCGCCGCGTTCAAACTCAACCAGACGGTTAAACAGAGGGCGGGAGGAAGCATCGAAGGTGGTCGGGAGGGTATAAAAAACTGGATTAAAGCCTTCCGGGTTCGCGTCAGAACAATACACAAAGGTTTTCGGTGCAGCCATAGCCCCTGCTGCAAGGGTTACAGCTAGGGTGGCCGAGGCGAGTAAAGATATGCTTTGCTTCATCGATAGAATGCTCGTATGAATCGTCGGCAATAGACATAAACGATATCAGTGAGTTTAAGGCTTACGCAACAGCGGCTACGCGCCTCTTTTTATTAGGACAACGCTGCTGTGCAGATTCCAGATTCCAGATTCCAGATTCCAGATTGCAGGTTGTCGATATGAGTGCGAATACCATAGTGCAGACGAATCCGCAGGGCAAGACGAAAAACGGGTCTGGTTTTAATTTTGCTGACCCGGCAGAGCGCAAACAGGACCCGGCAGAACGGACCCAGGACCCGGTCCCGATTCCCGACCGCTGAGCTGCTGGTTTAGCCCGCGCTCTGGTGCTCACGCCAATTCGGTCGTTTTTATGTAGTCCAAGCGTTGTTCTTCGACCGCGAAACAGGCGACGGCACTGTTGTGTCCGGCTTGGCTTAAGACCGGCGTGTCGGTATGGCAACGCTCATTAGCGTATTGGCAGCGGCCGTGAAAGGCGCAGCCGGACGGCGGCTTGAGCGGTGACGGCAACTCACCGGGCAGGCGGATCTTCTCGATCCGATTGGCCGGGTCGATGCGCGGTGTCGACGAGAGCAGGGCGCGGGTATAGGGGTGCTGGGGCCGATTAAAAATCTGCTCGGTGGTACCACTTTCGACCACCTTACCGAGATACATCACCAGGACATCATCGGCAATATGTTCGACCACACTGAGATCGTGGGAAATAAACACATAGGCCAGGCCAAATTCCTGCTGCAGATCCATCATCAGGTTTAACACCTGCGCCTGGACTGAGACATCCAAGGCTGACACCGGCTCATCGGCCACGACAACCCGTGGATTCATCATCAGGCCCCGGGCAATGGCGATGCGCTGACGCTGGCCACCGGAAAACATATGCGGATAACGATCGTAATGTTCGGCCTTTAAACCGACCTTGGCCAAGAGCGACAGCGCCCGTTCCTTACGTTCGGCTGGGCGGACATCGGTGTTGATCACCAGTGGCTCTTCGAGGATCTGGCCGACTTTTTTGCGCGGATTCAACGAGCCATAGGGGTTCTGGAAGATAATTTGGATGCGTTGTCGCGCCAGGCGTTTTTCCGCTGGGCTGAGGCTGAGGATATCCTGGCCATCGAAGGTCAGGGTGCCCGAGGTCGGGGTTTCGATCAAGGTCAGTTGGCGGGCCAGGCTCGACTTGCCGCAGCCGGACTCGCCGACCACCGCCAGCGTTTTTCCGGCCATAACACTGAAATCAATGCCATCAACGGCCTTAACGATACCCTTGGGTTTAAATGCCCCTAAGCTGATTTCGTAATGCTGCTTTAGGCCTTTACCGGCCAGTACGGGGCCCTGTTCACGGTCGGTCATTCGGTAACCTCCGGGGTCGCGCCGAGCGGGATAAAACAGCGCACGGCATGGTTATGGGTGGTAATTAGCTCAGGCTCTTCTTCCCGGCAGCGCGCCATAGCATAGGGACAGCGCGGGTTCAACAGGCAGCCATTAGGTCGATCGTTGGCGCCGGGCACGACCCCAGCCAGGGCATTGAGCCGAGCCTGGCCCTTGCCGGATTCCGGCAGCGACTTCATCAAGGCTTCGGTGTAAGGATGCTGGGGGTTGCGAAACACCTCACTGGCCGGGCCCATCTCGACCACTTGGCCGGCATACATTACCACCACCCGATCGGCCGATTCAGCGACCAGTGCCAGATCGTGGGTAATCAGAATCAAGCCCATATTCTTCTTGCGCTGTAGCTCGAGCAATAGATCGATGATCTGTGCCTGAATGGTGACATCGAGCGCCGTAGTCGGCTCATCAGCGATCAGCAGCTTAGGATCGCAGGCGATCGCCATCGCAATCATTATCCGTTGACTCATACCGCCCGACAATTGATGCGGGTACGAGCCAATACGCGACTCTGGTGCCGGAATGCCGACCTGGCGCAGTAATTCGATGGTCTTGAGTCGACGCTCCTTCTTGGAGCCGCCCTGGTGCACGGCGATGGCTTCCATAATCTGGTTGCCGACGGTAAAGCAGGGGTTTAACGCGGTCATCGGGTCCTGAAAGATCATCGCAATCTGATCACCGGTGATCTTGCGCCGCGCCCGATCCGACATGGCGCTCAGATCCTGGCCTTCAAACTCAAGCTGTTTTGCCGAGACCTTGCCGGGAAAGTCGATCAGGCCCATCAGCGCTAGCGAGCTGACCGACTTACCCGAGCCAGACTCACCGACTATACCGAGTACTTCGCCCGCCTCGACACTGTAACTAAGCCGATCGACGGCGCGAAAGGGTCGCTCTTTGGTGCCGAAGGTGACCGATAATTCTTGTACAGATAACAAACTCATACGGCCGCCTACTGTTTCAGTTTCGGGTCGAGGGCATCACGCAAGCCATCACCCATTAGATTAAAGGCCAGTACCGTGGTCAGGATAGCCAGACCCGGAAAGGTCACCACCCACCAGGCACTCTGGATAAATTCTCGCGCGGTGGCCAGCATGGTGCCCCATTCCGGCAACGGCGGTTGGGCGCCGAGGCCGAGAAAGCCAAGCGCAGCCATATCCAAGATGGCATTGGAAAAGCCCAGGGTAGCCTGGACGATCAGCGGTGCCAGGCAGTTGGGCAGTATGGTCACAAACATCAGGCGCCACGCGCTGGCACCGGCGACACTGGAGGCGACCACATAGTCACGGTGCCGTTCAGCCAAGACCGAGGCCCGAGTCAGACGAATATAGTGCGGTAAATAGACCAGCGACAAGGCCAAGGCGGCATTGACGATGCTGGGTCCGAGTACCGCCACGACTGCAATTGCCAGCAGCAGCGCCGGCAAAGATTGCAGGATATCGCTCAGGCGCATAATGGTGGTGTCGAGCAGGCCACCAAAGTAGCCGGCGATTAACCCGAAGCAGATGCCCAAGACCAGTGAAATACTGACAATCACCAAACCGATAAAGAGCGACAGCCGAGCACCGTGCATCAGGCGTGACAGAATGTCGCGACCGACCCCATCGGTGCCGAGTAAAAACTGCATTTGTCCGCCGTCGGAAAAAACCGGCGGGGTGAGGATAAAGTCACGAAACTGCTCGGTTGCCGAATGTGGCGCCAAGAGATCGGCCAGCAAGGCAATCGAGACAATAAAGCAGATATAGGCCAAGCCAATAACGGCGCCCTTATTCTGTTTAAAATAGAACCAAAATTCGGCCAGCGGCTTACGCGGCGCTGGGCCGCTCGATACTGGATGGACCTGGACTGTGATTGATGGGTCAGCCTGTGTCATGACGACTCCTATTTGCTGTGTCGTACACGTGGATTGATGATGCCGTAGGTCAAGTCGACCACCAGATTGACGAAAATTACGATGGTCGCAATCATCAACAGGCCGCCCTGAACCACTGGGTAGTCGCGTCGGCCAATAGCTTCAATCAGCCATTTACCAATACCAGGCCAGGCAAAGATAGTCTCGGTCAGAATGGCACCGCTGAGCAGCGTACCGACCTGCAGGCCGATAACCGTCACCACCGGGATCAGCGCATTGCGCAGGGCGTGCTTCATGGTGACCCGAAACGGTGACAGGCCCTTGGCGCGGGCAGTGCGAATATAGTCTTCGCCAAGCACTTCCAGCATGGACGAGCGGGTCATCCGAGCGATGACCGCCATCGGGATGGTGCCCAAGACGATACTGGGCAGCACCAGGTGCGCCAGGGCAGATTTAACCGCGCCTTCTTCACCCGACAACCAAGCGTCAATAATCATAAAGCCGGTGACCTCATCGACCCAATAGAGCACATCGATACGACCCGCGACGGGCGTGAGGTCGAGTTGGATCGACACCAACAGAATCAACAGCAGACCCCACCAGAAGATCGGCATCGAATAGCCGGTCAACGAGATGGTCATTACGCTGTGATCAAAAAAACTGCCGCGTTTGGTGGCTGCGATGATACCCAGGGGCAGGCCCACCAGGAGCGCAAATAGGGCGGCAAAGAAGGACAATTCTATGGTGGCCGGGAAGAGCGTCATAAACTCATCTAGGACCGGTTC
>Ga0307492_10001328_pt1 | contig 10259 bp, 11 predicted proteins | sample SI3LmetaG_FD_202365 | JGI IMG/M metagenome (GOLD analysis project Ga0307492, IMG submission 202365) | Sea-ice brine microbial communities from Beaufort Sea near Barrow, Alaska, United States - SI3L | ecosystem: Environmental > Aquatic > Marine > Coastal | place: USA: Alaska | collected 2017-05-06
ATCCAAGAATTACCTGAAATGCCAGATAAAATAAGCGCTTTGTTAAATGTAAATCAAGGGCAATCTACGCAACAACAAAACTTAATTGACTCAATTGATGATCTGAAATCATCTCAAGCGAGAACGGGAAGTAAGGTTAGATGGGCAATTGTTGGATTAAGTTTGATGATTCTTGCCGTTTTACCTGAAAATCAAATGATTATTGATTTTATTTGGATTAAAGAAGTATTAGTTGGCTTATCTGTGGTCAGTTTTTTGTTATCATTCAAATAATTGATACTGATAACCTTCTATTGAGTAACGTTAATGAACACCTGTTTATTTTGTAAAATCGAAAAAGGTGAAATTCCTTCTAACAAAATTTATGAAGATGAAGATATCATCGTTTTTAAAGATATTGCACCAAAAGCTGATGTTCATTTGTTAGTGGTTCCTCGTAATCATATCGTCGGATTAAATGATTTGTTACCAGAAGATCAGGCTTTAATGGGTAAAATGATGCTATTGTTACCAAAACTTGCAATGGAACAGGGACTTGAAAATGGATTTAGAACCATTATTAATACTGGTAAAGGCGGCGGACAAGAAGTTTTTCATCTGCATATCCATTTGTTAGGGAATACAACTAGCAAAGCCTTACCGTTTGTTTAAACCTATACCTCCTGCTTGACTGGGAAGCTATAAAAAACATTGATAGCTCAAATATAAACGAGAGAGAATAATTATGATCAGTATGCCAAGCTTAATAATCATCTTAGTGATTGTTATTTTATTATTCGGAACAAAGCGTCTTAAATCAATTGGTAGCGATTTAGGTGGCGCATTAAAAGGATTTAAAAAGGCAATAAAAGATAGTGATGAAGTAGCTAAAGACAATAGTAATTCTGAGACAGACTCAAAAATCATTGAAGGTGAAGTGGTAAAAGAGTCGTCAGAAAAAAACTCAGAAGCTAATAAAGAAACCACTAAATAAGAATAGGATCTCCAACAAATGTTTGATATGGGATTCTTAGAGCTCTTTTTAATCGGTATTATTGCGCTTATCGTTTTGGGGCCCGAACGCTTGCCCAAAGCCGCCCGAACGGTTGGTTTGTGGGTTGCAAAAGCTAAGCAGGGCTTTGAATCCGTTAAAACTGAAATTGATAGAGAGCTTAAAGTTCAAGAGTTACAGCAACAGATTAAAGAACAAAAAGAACAGCTTGCAGAAGATTCAGGATTTAGTGATTTAAAAGAAAGCATCAAAGAGTCAGGAAGTTCTTTAGAACAAAACGGCAATTCCATTTTTAATGAATCAACTTCTATTTCAAGTCAAATAATGGATTCCGCTAAAGATATTTCCAGTGCAAATACATTTGTTGATAGTCAAATTAACGACCATGGAAAAATAAGCTCAGAAGAAGACAAAAAACATGACTGAGCGAGAAGAGCCTATAGAGTCAGTAAATACTTCGGATATGCCATTAATTTCTCATTTGTTGGAGTTAAGGGATAGGCTCCTTCGTATGGTGATTTCCGTTTTTATTATATTTGCGGGGTTAATTTATTGGGCAAATGATATTTACCTCATTTTATCAGCACCTTTGATGGCACACCTACCCGAACAATCGAGCATGATTGCTACAGACATCATCTCGCCATTTTTAACACCATTTAAAATGACTGCCGTATTATCTGTATTCGCAGCCATGCCTTATATTTTGCACCAAGCATGGGGATTTATTTCACCGGGGCTATACCGCCATGAAAAGCATTTTGCTTACCCATTACTATTTTCTAGTATTTTACTTTTTTATGCAGGTCTTGCTTTCGCCTATTTTGTTGTATTTCCATTAGCCTGGGCCTTTTTAACCGCGGCAGGCCCTGAAGGAGTCAAAGTATTACCGGATATCAGTAGTTATTTAAATATTGTTGTTAAAATGTTTTTTGCCTTTGGTGTCGCTTTTGAAATTCCAGTAGCCACTATTCTTATGGTTTGGTCTGGCTTAACAACGGTAGAAAGCCTGAAAGAAAAGAGACCTTATGTTATTGTTGGTGTCTTTGTCGTTGGAATGCTACTTACCCCACCGGATGTTATTTCACAGATCTTACTTGCTGTACCTATGTGGATATTATTTGAACTAGGTTTAATTTTTGCCGTGTTAGGGAAAAAGAAAGCAAGTCAAAATAAACCTAAAAAAGAGTGAAAATATGAAAATTTTATTAACTTTATCGATTACTGTTTTATTTCTATTAAATACGCAAAATACCTGCGCTGATATCAAAACGGAACTGTTAGTCTGTAAAAGCATTGGATTGAGTTCTCATCGTCTAGAATGTTTCGATAATGTTGTGAAGGCTTATGATTCTACTGCATCAGATGCAATAGCTTTAATTGAACAGCCCCAGCCAGAAAAACCGATAGAGATCATTCAAAAACGCGCTGAGTCCATTAAAACTAAGCCGAAAAAAGAGAATACTAGTAATTTTGGAATGGAATTTGCTGACCAAGAAGAGACCGTAAAGTCCTTTCTTGTAGGTGAATTCAAAGGTTGGAAAAAAGGGCTTAAATTACGCCTTAAAAATGGGCAAGTTTGGAAAGTGACAAGTGCTCGTTACGGATACTCTAAAAAATTGGATCCTGCCGTTACCATATCCCGCGGTTTTTTTGGCTCGTTTGACGCTAAAATAGACGGTTTGAATGCTAGGGCAAAAGTCAAACGAATCAAGTAAGCCTTTTAAGTTGTAAATTTATCGGCTGAATATATATATTCTTCTGCTACATTTAATTGACGAAGTAAGGTATTTGTTATTTTTCCTGTCAAAATGACACTGATCTTTGAACTCTATTAATTGAAGTAGGATAGTAAGGCGATGTTATTTGGTAAAAGGCAACGCATAGAAGAATTAGAAAATAAAAATCAGCAACTTTCGAGTCAATTGTCTGACGCTCAACAATTGGTAGAAGCGACTAGACAGTGAGTATAGTCATTAAACCAACAGCTTTCTGAAAGCAACAACGCAAATGATGACACCAAAGCCATGATGTTAATGATGCTTGATTCGGTGCATGGTGTTGAGGAAATAAAAGATGCCGTTGACAATATGGCAGGAAAAATAATGGAAGAAAATAAGGCGATAAGTTGCCTTGTTGCCGTTTTTACTCAGTCAACTAACATTGTAAGTAAGATTGTGAAAACTGTCAGTGAAATTGATAGTCGAGCTGCAGAAAGTAGTGAAAAAATGAGTCCTCTAAGAGAGGTTTCAGATAGCATTGCAAATTTCGTTAGTGTTATCGCAAATATATCGGATCAAACTAACTTGTTGGCATTAAATGCTGCTATCGAGGCAGCTCGCGCTGGCGACCAAGGGCTTGGATTTGCAGTTGTTGCTGATGAAGTTCGTTTACTTGCACAAAATACCGGTAATGCAACCAGTGAAATCAGTGGTTTAATTGATATAATAGATGGTGACTCCCCTACTGCAGCTAGACAAATAGGTAAACTTTGCGAACACACAGCAGAAATAGCGCAGCAAAATGATGTGCTCGATCAATCATATAAATAAATCCTTAATGCCTCTAATAAAATGAGGTGTGATAGTTGATTCTGCTTTAAATGCCTTTATTCAAACAACAAAACTTGACCACGTGGTCTGGAAAGCTGATGTTTATAGTGTCATTTTTAAAACTTCCTCAAAATCGGTTGATGATTTTACAAGACACACTGACTGTCGATTAGGTGAATGGTATTATCAAGGTGATGGTCAAAAATATAAGTCAGCGTTCGGCTTTTTCCGCTCTTGAAGAACCTCATAAGCGGGTTCATGCTCACGGGATAGAAGCCATGTTATCGGCTAAAAGTGGTGAGTTACATAATGCTTGATTAGCATTAAAACAAATGGAAAATGCCAGTTTAGAAGTCTACCGTCATTTAAATTCGCTTGTAGTGTGATAATTATTAAGGCCCTTTTTTAACCTAACACCTCGCACTAAAACATTAGTGTATAATCTTAGCATGAGCATCATTAAGAGATAGCATGCATGTCATTTGAGGTTTTCCTTAGTCAATTATTCAACTTGATTCTTTTGCCTCCGGGTATTAATTTATTACTTGGGCTAGCGGCTTTTATTGCCCGCAAAAAATATAAAAAGATATCGTTTTTAACGGCTATTTTTACAATAGTTACTTTCATAATCTTCAGCCTACCAATCGTTTCAAAACAACTAACCATCAGCCTGCAAACTGATAGCTATCTTACATTAAAACAAATTAAAGCTTTTGAAAATCAAGAAAGAGATGATGTCGCTATTATTGTTTTAGCGGGAGGACGGCGAAGCTCTGCACCTGAATATGGTGAGATAGACACGGTTAGCAGAATGACTTTACAAAGATTACAGTATGCAGCTTGGTTACATAGGAAGCTTAAATTTCCAATTTTGTTATCCGGTGGTAGTGTAAAAGGAGAGGCAACCGCTGAAAGTGTTTTAATGAATAAAACTATTTTATCGGCTTTTAACATCCCGCCTAAATGGATAGAAACAGAAAGTAAAAATACCGCTGAAAACGCGAAATTTAGTGCAAAAATATTAAAAGAAAATGCCATTACAGATATTATATTAGTGACACACGCTAGTCACATGCACAGAGCAAAAATTGAATTTGAAAAAACCGGTTTAATGATTATTCCAGCTCCAACCGTTTTTGAAAGTGAAAGCAACTCTTGGCAAGATTATTTCCCGTCTGCAAAAGCGCTATATGAAAGTCATAGTGCGTTACATGAAAAACTAGGGCGTCTTTGGTATTCGGTTCGTTATTGAAATACGTATTTTATATTTTGTTTTTAAAGCGAACTTTATAACTCAGCGGATTAATCAGATGATTTTGCAATAGGCGTGATAATCCTCATGCGATCTGCATTGCTACACCATATGTAGTGAAGATTGACTTGATTTATAATATTCTGATAAATTGTTAACTTGGTGAAATTTATGTTCTCTATAAGGGCGATAGTCAAAACATTAGTTCCACTGTTCATTCTGGCGGGATACATTCTTGTCTTTGAACAATTTAAAACAATTGATGTTAAACCTCTAGGAACAACTAACAGTGAGAATGGGTTTAACGCAAAACGGGCTTTTGAAGATTTATCTTATTTACTATTAGATGAAGGAGAAGAAACTGCTCACCCTGTCGACAGCAAGGCAAACTACGGTGTGGCAAGTCGACTAATTTCCACTATGCGGGCTTTAGGTTACCAAGAAGAAATTCAACAGCAAGAGTTTTGTCTTGATCATAACAATGCTTCTGCAAAATGTGCTCGAATTAAAAACATACTATTTAGAGTCAATGGCAGTACTCACTCAGCTAAAAACAATTCTGACGATACAAATAAAGCCATTCTTTTATCCGCACATTATGATTCCGTTAATGTTGCGCCTGGAGCTAGTGATGCAGGAACTGCTGTAGCTACGTTAATCGAAATAGCTCGATTGATGGCAAATCAACAACAAGCTTTAAATGATATTGTATTTTTATTTAATGATGGGGAAGAAGCTGGACTGCTAGGCGCTCGCGCTTTTATGAATTCTCATCCTTATGCTAAAGAAATTAAATGGGTACTAAATTTGGACGCGATTGGAAGTACTGGTCGTAGCTTAATGATTGAATCGGATGAGAATAATGGGGAGTTGATTGAGTCTTTTTCTAAAGCAACCAGCAAGTCGAACCCGTCACCGCTTGCCAGTTCATTTATATACTTTCTTTGGGAAAATATGCCAAGTGATACAGATATGACTGTATTTAAAGAATATGGATTAAGTGGTTTAAATTTTATCAACTTAGAAGGTTCCGCTCATTACCATACACCTTTAGATAGTTTGGCAAATGTTGATTTAGGTAGTCTACAAGAACATGGCAATCATTTATGGGCATTAGTAGATATTCTCAAAAATAAATCAATGATTGAAAACAGTTTTGTTGATAAGCAGGTATATCAAGATGTTATTGGTTATGGAATAATTCATTGGAATCAAGCTATAGGCGTAATCACTTCTTTAGTTACGTTATTTTTGTTTTTAATAATGTTATATTTATTCAAAAATGATATTTATCGATTTTGGAATTCACTTATTTCGACGATAGTTACTTTGGTCTTTATATTGGGTGTGTCGATAGTAACTGTGGTCATTCTAAAGAAAGGAATTCAGTTAGTTAGCTTTCAATTAAGTGGATCGTCTGAGCCTTGGTTTCATCAATTTCTACCCATGCAGTTATTTCTGATCCTCGGTGTTTTTTTAGTTGCTACGGTTTGTTTTGAGTTTCTAAAAAATACAATTTGTTATCCGATTTTAACTGTTTTATTACCCCTAACTCTGAGTATAATCGCTGTGTTATCAGCAATTTTTGAACCGAAACTTTCAGGTATGTTCATTATTGTATCTGTTCTGTCGCAGATCGTTTTGATTCCGATTTTTATAACTAGGTATAGAAATAGTTTTATATCAGAAAGAATTAGCTACCGTGTAACTGGGATTATATTAACTTCAATTTCAATGCTTGTGTTTGCACCAAATATATATCTACTGGAAGTCATGATGACTTTTTATTGGACGCCGATCATTGGCTTTTTTATAGCGATCACTTTCATCAACGGAGCATTAGTAGCTTTTTCTGGAAACCAAGATAATAGTCTATCGGCAAAAGGAAATAGGTCTCTAATTAATTATTTCAAGCAACTTGAATTTAAGTCATTAGATAAAATAATAATCGCTATTCTTTTTGTCGGCTGTACTTTTTTTGTGTTGGTGAGTCCAATCTATACACCTGAAACACCTAACACCCTTAATTTAGAATATTTACAACTGGATTCAAAAGGGAAATCAAAATCTAGTCAACAACAAGCTTATATTTTAGCTGGAAGTAAAATGGAGAAGTTAAATGCTGAATTAATATCTTCGTTTAACAACATGCATGAATTTAAAATATCAAGCATAAAGCCTTGGTCTACGAGGAAATACATAAATGCTTCAATTGAATCTTTAGATATACAACCGATATCATTCAATATACTTTCAGATACCATGCTGAGTGAGTCAAGAAAAATCAAGATTCAACTTGATGCAAATAATGTTCTTATAAATGATCTAAAATTATTTTTTCCATTGAGTTCCAAGCTGAAGTCAATCGACACAGGCTCTAATTTTATCAATTATGAGGATGATGATTTGGAAAATCGAAAGAATTATGGTTTTCATTGTGTAGGTATGAGTTGTGCTAATATAACTTTAGATATAGAAGTGGAAAAACAATCTCAGTTTATTTTGTCACTCGTAGAAACTAGAAAAGGTCTACCTATAGAACTAGATAATATTGCATTATTAAAAGGTGATGATTTAGTTGAAAAAGGAAAAGGCGACAGGATAATGATCCGTCAGGGTATTGACTTCAATTAATATCTGTAGAGTGGGCAATTTTTCCTTGCCCACCGTAATTATAACGGAAAACCCTATTTTTTAACCCAACCTTTTCCTTGAGGTTTTACATAATTTCCTTTAGCTGTTTTAGACATGGCTTTCTTTCCACCAACTTTTGCAACTTCAGATAATGCTATTTTTTTACTTTTAGCAATATTCTGATATCTGGTCTTGCGTTTTTTATTAACCGAAGCAACTAGTTGTTTTATATCGCTAGGAGCAGATTTAACAAAGCCGATATAGCCGCTTGCTTGTTCGCCTATAATACCAGATTTTTTTGCGCTTGTGAGATCCGCAGCATATGCTTGAAAGCTGAATACTGAAAAGAGAATAATGCTAGTAACTATTAATAATTTATTGAGTAACGTTTTCATCGTAGTTTCCTTTTGTAAATTTTTTTTTGTTCAAATAAATCGAGGATGAGAGTGCGTTAGAATAAACCTTCGTCATCTTCAAACATTTCTTCAACTTCTTTTTCAACGATTATTCTTATTTCGTGTTTAATAGTCACGTGCATATCAATTTTAATTGGCTCTTTCGACGCTTCTATTCTGACTGTTGGATTACAACCGTATAGAATAAATAGACTGGAAAGAATAAATAGTTTTTTAATCATTTTAAGCTCCTTTGTTTCTGATGTTATTGTCCAGATGGTATTGGTTTATAAACGAGTTTAACTGAATAGTTCCTGAATTATTAGGTTTCTTAAAAGGTCTATTGAGTTATTTGATTCATTTTCGCTCTTTCCATGATGGACTTCTCAAAATCGCCTGTCAAAAAGACCGATTGGAATACATCTGACAGTTCTCCATTGAGATTCAGACTAAAGTCTATCGGATAGCCATCGTACAAGCTCGGATTTGAACCTAACAGATGTAATTCAACTTTATAATCGCCTTTTTTATTGTAGTTTATCGTACCATTTAATTTTTCGTAATGAAAATTTTGCAACGCATGTAAAGCAATATTAGCCTCAACAGCAATCTGAGTTTGGCCCGAATCATATTTAATAATGCCAGGTTTGTTGGAAGCAAAACTTCCATTTTTTACTGTGTGATTTTTATTTTGTTGCTCAATTGGAAGATGTATATCCATATCCCCATCGGCATACAAACCTTTCATATCTAAAAAGAAAATTAGTTCAGTTAAGTCGATATTTTTTAAATCGATTGAATATGGTTTGAGTGTACCGTTTTCAATGATGATAGATTTCGATTGAATCTCACCATTCCATATGTTCGCCTTCAAGTTATTGATTGAAATATTGGGTCTTTCATTGTTTTCATTGTTTTCATTGTTAGGCTTGTGTAAATTTGTAGTAGATTGATTCTCTTTAATGTTAGCAACCATTGAGATATTAGATAATAAAAGACCACTAGCAAAAGTCACTTCTCTGACATTTAGTTCAGCAGATAGATTTAAAGGATCAATAGAACTGATGTTTTGATTATAATTTAAACCAATCAGAAAAATGCTATTGATGTCGATATCAAAATGATTTAATACCAAATTACTTTTGAGATTTAGTTCGTCGTCAATTTTTAGTTTATTGGTATGTTCGATAGTGCCTTTATTTATTGATAAGGAATACTCGTTTTTCGAATCAATTTTTGATAGAAAAGATGTCGCCAATTGGTTAACTAATTCACTTTGAGTTTTTGAGTTCGTCACCTCTAAACTATAGGTATTATCTATTGAAAAGATATCTTTATTAGTTAACTGGATTGATGCAAGCCGACGTTCAGATATATCAATACTTCCATTTGCAGTCAATTTATTGTCAATAACAGATGCTTTTGAGTTAAAAGTGAAATCTGAGAGATCAAGCTTAGAGGTGATTAAATCAGTTCCTTCAATGAGCAACTCTAAGTTAGATGAGTGTATTGTTGGTTGTGAATTTTCATTTTTATAGTCTAATGTCGAGGAAATATTATTCCAGTTGAGGGTGGGTTTTAAAGATGCACTAATTTTTTCTGTTTTACAACTACCAACATTCATAGACGTATTTATCAGAAGATTCGATGCTTTAATAGTACCATTCGATTGATAAAGACCACCTTTTTTATCGAATTGAAAGTTTAAATTTAAATTCGACTCATCATCAAAATTTGTTTTCTCTGTATCAACCTTCACACCATTTGAATTAATTATTGCATTTATGGATTCTCCAAAAGCTTTTCCTTGAATTGAAAAATTATTGGTAATTGATTCGAATGAGGTGAGAGGAATAGCTTGCTCACTCATTAAACTAATTTTTAATTGTTCAAAATCAAAATCAAAATCAAAATCAAAATCAAAATCTGTTTGACTGCTAACTTTTCTGCCTTGATTTTTGAAGATATTTAGTTTAGATAAGTTGATAATTGTCGAGATATCTTCGACAGATTTCAATTCATTAGATAGTATATTAAATTTAATATTGGTATTCGATATCAACTTGTCAAATTCAACTCGAACTGATTCATTTATATTTGAATGGGTAAAATTAATCTCTTTACCAACTAGTTCAGTGACTAGTCGAAGTGCTAATTGATTGGATTGTATGTTTTTAATTAATTGCAGATCTAAATTGAAAATAACGGCATCAGTTTTGTTGTTTTTTTGAGAAGTATTTGAAGTGATTGTTGGCTCGATAGAAGTGAATGTTGATGAGAAAATCACATGTTGTAAATCTAACTCTAAGTCGTATATTATTTCAATATCAATCGAACTAGAAGGAAGATAATTATACTGAATTTCAGATTGCAAGTGCTTTAGTTGGTCAACTAAAAACTGAGAGTCGATTGATAACTGTACCGCTCTTTGACTC
>Ga0307492_10001329_pt1 | contig 10256 bp, 5 predicted proteins | sample SI3LmetaG_FD_202365 | JGI IMG/M metagenome (GOLD analysis project Ga0307492, IMG submission 202365) | Sea-ice brine microbial communities from Beaufort Sea near Barrow, Alaska, United States - SI3L | ecosystem: Environmental > Aquatic > Marine > Coastal | place: USA: Alaska | collected 2017-05-06
AAGCGAGTGTTACATCTAAAGACGGTGAATTACCGCTTCCTGTAGCGGCAACACGCAATGGCATCCCTACCTTACCCATGCCAACCGCTAACTCTTCAGCGGTATCGTTAATGGCCGCATGAATAAATTCAGCTTGCCACTTATCTAATGCACCAAGCTTGGCTTTGACTAAAATCAACGGCTCCTTTACCACTGGCCGTAAATGTTTCTTAACCGCTTTAGCGTCAAGTTCTTCAAAGTCTTCATAAAAATAACGGCTGATCTCTGCCATTTCCTTTAACGTTTTTACGCGATCGGCTTGAATCTTAACTAAATCAACTAATGCAGGGCCATTTTTCACATTAATACCCTGATCATTCATATGCCATGCAAGATGGCTAGCGACATATTCGGGATCCATAGTTTTCATATAATGTTGATTAACCCAAATAAGCTTGTCAGTATTAAAACCTGAAGGGGCACGGTTACAATCTTTTAAATCAAATAGCGCTATCATCTCTTCTCGTGAGAAAATTTCTTTGTCGCCATGTGACCAACCTAAACGTACAAGGTAATTCAGTAGCGCTTCGGGTAAGTAACCATCATCGCGGTATTGCATTACACCAACTGCCCCATGGCGTTTAGATAAACGCTTACCATCGTCACCTAAAATCATCGGAATATGAGCGAACTCTGGCAACGTGGCGCCAAGGGCTGTAAATATATTGATTTGCTTAGGCGTATTACTAATATGATCGTCACCACGAACCACATGAGTGACCTTCATATCCCAATCATCAACAACAACCGTTAAATTATAAGTGGGTGTGCCATCTGAGCGCGCGATAATTAAATCATCAAGCTGTTCATTACTAATGGTAATATCACCTTTGACCATATCCTTGATAATTACATCACCATCTAAAGGGTTTTTAAAACGTATCACAAAAGGTTTATCGGCAGGATGGTCAGTACGTTCGCGCCATAACCCATTGTATTTTTCTATATCACCTTTTATTTTTGCTTGTTCGCGCATAGTTTCAACTTCTTCAGCTGTACTATAGCAGCGATAAGCATTACCACTTTGAAGTAACTGCGCAATGACTTCTTTATACCGATCAAAACGTTTTGTTTGGTAATAAGGCCCATGGGTCCATTCAAGGTTTAACCAGCTCATACCATCGATAATGGCATCAACTGATGATTGAGTAGAGCGCTCAATATCAGTATCTTCAATACGAAGGATAAAATCTCCCCCATTTTTCTGGGCATATAACCAGCTGTATAATGCAGTACGTGCTCCGCCAACATGTAAGTAACCAGTGGGACTAGGAGCAAAGCGCGTTGTTAAAGTCATAAGAATCTCATTGTCAAAAACATAAAAAATTGCACAATAAAAACAATCGTCGATGTATTATAAAGTATAACGCTAAAAAATTGGCGCTATACTATCAGGCTAATTCAATTGATACACCCCTTGTTTATCAGTTATCAAAAAAACGATCTATTAATGCAGATGATAAAATCAACAAGCTGTTGGATTTTAAAGCAGTTAAGAAGATTTAGTGATGTTTTTTGTAAAAAATTGCTTTGTTTTGTTGACAGCTTTTACGATCTCCCTATAATACGCTCCCATAGAGACGGACGATTAGCTCAGTTGGGAGAGCACCGCCCTTACAAGGCGGGGGTCACTGGTTCAAGCCCAGTATCGTCCACCACTTATTTTTAAGTCACTCTAGATCAAAATGACTGGACGATTAGCTCAGTTGGGAGAGCACCGCCCTTACAAGGCGGGGGTCACTGGTTCAAGCCCAGTATCGTCCACCACTTATTTTGACTCAAAAAAATTATCCATTATGGACGATTAGCTCAGTTGGGAGAGCACCGCCCTTACAAGGCGGGGGTCACTGGTTCAAGCCCAGTATCGTCCACCATCATATTGATTCAATTACAAATAAAAATTTATTTTTGACTAAATTCCAGCCTCGAAATATGAAGGTTATATTTCATCCTAAATTGACACTATATACCCTATTAAATGGTAGCTCTTTAATTTCCCCTACCCGAGTAAAACATTAAGATATAATTAGCTGCTTTGAATTCACTGGCATGGTTTTCATTACTGACTCACCCTATGGCCTTGATGGTATTTATTTGAGTTGATAAGGCTAATTTTATAATGACCTTTAAAGCACCCATAACCCTCTACCATCAGCCTCTAATAGGTAAAATGATGGCTGCCCTGATCTTCTTTTTTGTGGCATAAAATTAAAAAATGGTTATGTACTTCCTGGAGATATCAATACAACTTTACTTTGCATCTATTAATTGAGCATAGCCATAACAGGTGATGTAGTGAAGATTTTAAGCTGATTGCTTTGCACTTCACATCAACACCATGAGTTTGGAAATAAAAAACCTAAATACATGTTTTATTTCATTTCATTTTATTCTAATATATAATATTCAATGCTAATACACATATACATATACATATACATACACATACATACACATATATAGGATGTTTTTGATGAAAGTTAATACTCAAGGTGGTTTCACCCTAATTGAATTAATCGTGGTAATCATAATTTTAGCGATTTTATCGGTTTTTGCGATTCCTAAATTCATTGATATAGAAGATAAGGCTAGACTTAGTGTGGTTAAAGCTGTGGCAGGCTCACTTCGGACCGCTTCAGCGTTAGCCCATGCCCTGACTTTAGCAAATGGTAATGGCAGTGATTCAAATACAGCAGTGAGTATGGAAGGCAATAACGTGGCTATGGAAGCTGGCTATCCAAATAGTGATGGTATAGCAGTGGCAGTTACATCTGATATAACGCCCACTATAACTGCAACTACAGCTGTTTATACACTTGCTACTTTATGTACAATCACATATACAGAAGCTACATCTCCCAACGCGCCTGGTATAGTCGCTGCTACCTCTGGTTGCTAAAATAAGGTTGAATATAGTGAGATAGAAATAAGCTCTTGGGCCTATTTCTATCACTAAAATAGATTGACTTGCTTGGCGCAAGAATTTATTTCCTTGTTCCACTTAAAAGCACGAGGCAGCTGATAAAACGGGGTAACTGCCATTCCAATGTTGATTGAAACTGATAGGCTGCAATAAGCAGAAAATTAAGGCCGTTAACTCAAACACCGCACAAGTCCCTCGGTCTTTAGAAGCACTGATGACAAAGCAATAAATAAAACGCCCATAAGTGAACAAACTGATCTTCCCCCGATCAAACCCTTCAAATATTTCTTGTTATTTACCGCTCAAACAGCCAAAAACTGTTTAAGTTATTGCTGTCACTACTCTAAACAAATCTCTATTGTTGACAATATTGGTCTTTTGAACTTTATCCACACTATGGTAACTGTCTGAGTGATATATCTAATTTCTATATGCCCGATCATTAATGATAATAATTTGATTTTTTCTTGATAATCTCTCCTTCCCTGTTAATATCGCAACCCTTTGTTGGCGGAGTTGATCAGAACATCTAGATAAAACATCATCGGTTAGCCGCTACCGTATTTTTAAAGGCCAGACGCAATAAGTATTTTTCTTATAATTAAGTGGGAGCTAGGGTAGTTAATGATAGACAGTCTGAGTCAATTGCCACGCTATTATGATGATCACGGCTACTTTGTCATTAGGGATTATTTTAATGCGTCTGAAATTTTGTCTCTGAGAAAAGTGATATTAACATTTCATCAGTTATGGAAAGATGACAACGCAAGTTTCTATCAACAGGAAGCTTTCAATTCTTCTTTAATTACTGGTAGTAAATACTTAGGGATAGACGATCGGCTACTGCTTTTTAATTTTATCAGCTCAAAAAAAATAATGAAGGTTGTAGAGTCGGTTATACCGGCTAATCCAGCTTTTATGAATACCCAATTATTTTTTGACCCCTGTAATTCTCAGCAAAATAATTTCTGGCATAGAGACTGTCAATATGATCATGGTGTTGAAGTACAAAAAAAAGTCATTCATGACACTCAAGTATTACACCTTCGGGTACCCTTATTTGCTGAACTTGGAGTTGAGCTAGTGCCAGGAACCCATAAGCGTTGGGATAGCGATGAAGAAGAAGCTGTGCGACTAGAAAAAAATAAGAGAGTAAGTAGCGAAAGTCTCTCAACTGGAAAGGAAATTGGGTTAGCCGCAGGCGACTTGTTAGTATTTTCAGCTGATATGATCCACCGAGGTCTATACGGATTGGACCGATTAGCCTTGGATATCTTAGTTTTTGATTCGTCAGCCAATTTTGTTGACTATGTCGATGACGATTGTTTGCCTGATATACCTATGCTAGAGAAAATTGACGACCCAAGGTTATTTGTCAATACCCTGCATTTAAAGTCTAAGGGCTGAATTTTACAAACAGTAACAAACCCACTGAACGTGGGTTTGTTACTCATTGATTACTTGTAAAAGTGCTAATATATTTAAAAAATAAACTCTTCGCTTTTAAGCGCCATCATTGAACTCACCCCATTGTCAATACAAGCCGCATGCCCTTTTGCCCTTGGTAACATACGTTGAATAAAGAACTGAGCTGTTTTAATTTTTGCTTCATAAAAAGCACTATCGGTTGCCCCTGCCGCTAGTTTGTCTTGAGCCACTTTTGCCATTTTTGCCCAGAAGAAGGCTAGCGTAACGTAACCGGCATACATTAAATAATCAACTGAAGCGCCACCAATTTCATCAGGATTTTTAACTGCTTTCTCTCCAATACTAACGGTGATTTCATGCCACTCTTTTACATAAGCCATGATGGGATGAATAAATTCAGCCATTGCTTGATTATCAAAATTTTCTTGACAAAATGTGGTAACATCTTTAGCAAATGGTTTTAATATTTCACCTTTAGTACCAATCACTTTACGTGCCAGTAAATCTAATGCTTGAATACCTGTAGTGCCTTCATATATACAACTGATTTTGGTGTCGCGCATCAATTGCTCCATGCCCCACTCTTTTATAAAACCATGACCACCAAATATTTGCACGCCATGACTGGTACATTCAAAACCAAGTTCAGACAGAAAAGCTTTAGCTATCGGCGTTAATAAGGCTAATTTAGTTTCGGCATCCGCTTTTATGGCTTCATCTGGCTCCGCATGGCCAATATCAACTAACTGGGCTAAATAACTGACTAATGCACGACCGCCTTCAGCGATAGACTTTTGAGTTAACAACATTCTGCGTACATCTGGATGAACAATAATAGGATCTGCTGGGCCTTCAGGATTTTTAATACCGCTGATTGATCGCATTTGTAAACGATCTTTGGCATAGGCCAACGCCCCTTGAAAAGAGGCTTCAGCCGCGGCAACACCTTCATTTGCTACACCAATTCGTGCCGCATTCATAAAGGTAAACATGCATTTAAGGCCACGATTAGGTTCTCCAATGAGGTAACCATTGGCGCCGTCAAAATTAATAACACACGTTGCGTTAGCATTAATCCCCATTTTATGTTCAATCGAGCCACAAGTAACACCATTCCTATCAGAGATGGTGCCGTCATCATTGACAGTAAACTTAGGAACAATGAATAAAGAAATACCCTTATTACCTTCAGGCGAGCCGGGAATACGAGCGATCACTATATGTACAATATTATCAGATAGGTCGTGATCACCTGCAGAGATAAAAATTTTAGTGCCTGTTATTGAATAACTGCCATCTTCATTTAATTCAGCTTTGGTACGTAACATACCCAAATCAGTACCACAGTGAGGCTCTGTTAAACACATAGTTCCGGTCCACGTACCTTCAACAAGTTTAGGCATAAATTGCTGTTTCTGCGTGTCACTACCGTGAGCTTCTATTGTTGCTAATGCCCCATGACTTAGTAATGGGTACATAGCAAAACTGTGATTAGCACTAGAGAATAATTCAGCAATACTAATATTTAATGAATGTGGTAAACCTTGACCACCAAATTCTTCAGATTGAGATAATGTTGGCCACCCTCCCTCTACATATTGTTTATATGCATTTTTAAAACCATCGGGCGTTGTTACAATACCATTATCCCAACTACACCCTTGTTGATCACCTATTTGGTTGATCGGGGCAATAACTTGCTCAGTTAATTTAGCGGCTTCACTAATAATAGCATCAATCATATCAATGCTTGCATCTTGATAGCCCAAGTGTTGATAATGGTTTTCACAATCGAGTAATTCTTGCATAACGAATTTAACATCTCGGATTGGACTTTTGTATTCAAGCATTGATTAGCTCTCCAAATAATATGAATTAATCTTGTATGCTAAATCAATCAATTATATTATCCAAATGAATAATACTTATACCTAACTATTCACTATTAATATGATTAAGATGCTTTTAATCAAAACCTATTATTCCTCATACGAATAGAATCCCATAAAAATAATTCATTGGTTTAATGTTACAACTGCACTTAGCATGCTAAAGTCATATAAAGATAGCAAGTTAATGCTACAGATAAGTGTTGCAGCTAGAAGCGCAGGATAAATTCATCCGTTATAGCATCATCCCTATTGACATAAAATTAATTTTTAAGTAGATATATATTTACTTACTACAAAAAACCCTTTAATTTTAAACTAACAACAAAGCAATAAAAACAAAAAACAATAAAAAACAATACATTAAAAAAACAATTAAAAAACAACTCAATAATTATCAGTAAGCACTGGGGAAATACATGAATAATAACAAATCAACATTCTTTAAGCATTCTTTACTCGCCTTGAGTATTGTCGGAGCTATGGGCTCTACAGCACAAGCTGAACAAGAAAATCCAACAGTACAAAATGATGAGCAAGAAATAGAACGGATAATGGTAACAGGCTCTAAACGTCTTAAAGGGTTACAAGAGTCTCCCATTGCCATCACAGTCATTAGCGGAAAAGCTATAGAACAAGCCAAAGTAATGGACATTGAAGATTTACAGACACTGGTGCCCACACTTAGAGTAACACCATTACAGCGCTCTACTAACACTAACTTCTCTATTCGTGGTTTTGGTAACGGTACCAATAATACTGGTATTGAACCTTCTGTTGGCGTTTTTATTGACGGCGTATATCGCTCTCGTGCTGCTGCTCAAATTGGCGATCTGCCAAGACTTCAACAAATAGAAGTCCTTAGTGGTCCACAAAGTACCTTATTTGGTAAAAATGCTTCTGCTGGTGTTCTCAACATTCGTACTTTGGCGCCATCTTTTGATTTAGAAGGTAAGATTGAAGCCGGTCTTGGTAATAATAATCAACAAACAATGAAAGGTTATGTCACCAATGGGGTAACTGATACCTTGGCGTTAAGCTTATCAGGAGGCTTTAACACCCGTGATGGCTATACCGACAGTGTAACTGGCTTAAGTAAACTCAATGACCGTGACCGTTGGAATATTCGTGGCCAAGCGCTTTATGAAGCAACAGAAGATGTTACATTACGCTTTATTGCAGACTATAGTGAAATAGATGAAGCCTGTTGTACCGTCTCTGATGTCATTAATGGAGCAACAACTGGAGCTGTCCAATATTTAGGGGGTATCGTTAATAGTGACGAAGACCCGTTCGCTTATCAATCGTCCCTCAATATCGATCCCAATAATACCGTAGAAGATGGCGGAATATCCTTACAAGTAGACGTTGATTATGACGGTTTTACGTTAACCTCTATTACCGCTCAACGAAGTAATGACCAGACTTGGATACACGATGTTGATTACACCTCATTGGATATTCTTAGAGAAAGTGGTGACATTAAAATTGATACCTTCACCCAAGAACTCCGTCTAACCTCTAGCGGTACTAACAAGGTTGACTGGATGGTTGGCGGTTATTACTTTAAAGAAGATGTCGATGCGGTTGACACCTTGTTTTATGGTGATGATATAAGAAATTATTTTGATACTTTATTTGCATTCTCTGGTAATCCTGCAGCTGTAGGTTTAATAGGTAACATAGAGCCACTTTATGGCCTTGCGCCTGGTTCGTTTTTTTCTGACGATACTGATGTTGCCACCCAATTTAGCCAGGCAAACACGGCTTATTCTATTTTTGCTAACTTTGATTATCACCTAACGGATGATTTTACCGCGACCTTAGGTGTTAGTTACACCAATGATGAAAAAGATGTGACTGTCGCTCAGCAAAATAATGCTACCCTTTCTGCTATTGACTTTGCCACAACAAATACCGTTTTTGGTGCGCCAATTGGCTTAGTACTACCCGCGGCACAAGCAGCAGGTACTATTGGAGCTTTAAGTCCGGTACAATTTCTGCCGCCTATGCTTGAATTACCCAATGCAGTGGAAGATGGCAAAACCTCAGATAGCAAAACAACCTGGTCAGTACGCTTGGCCTATGAGTTAAATGATAATATTAACTTATTTGCGACTTCGGCGACTGGCTTTAAGGCGTCTTCATGGAACTTGTCTCGTGATACCCGTCCATTTACCAGTGATCAAAATGCCCTTGAAGCTGCAGGTCTTAACCAGCCAAACCAAAGCTACGGCGGTCGATTTGCCTCACCAGAAGAAGCTACAGTTTATGAATTAGGAATGAAAGCACGGTTTAAAAAGGGCGCGTTTAATGTCACCCTCTTTGACCAAACCATTCAAGGCTTCCAATCGTCAATCTTTATGGGTACCGGTTTTGTTTTGGCTAATGCAGGCAAACAAAGTACCCAAGGTATCGAATTTGACTCTGTCTATAATCCAACAGAAAATTGGGCACTGACCTTAGCGGGTACCTTTCTTGACCCAGTATATGACTCTTTTGTCAACGGCTCTGGAGTCAGCGGCACACTAGACTTATCAGGTGAAAAACCTGCCGGTATTCACGAGCAAAGTATTACTGCTGGTATTACTTATAGCTTCGAACTAGAAAGTGGCGCCTATGGTTATGTTCGTACTGATTATTTGTACGAAAGTGACGTTCGTCTAGTAGAAAATGTACCTGAGTCTTTATCTCGTGAAGTTGGTACCTTTAACGCGAGTGCAGGGTTAAACCTTGAAAACGGTATTCATTTACAAGTATGGGCACGCAATTTAACTAATGATGAATATTTCCTTTCAGCTTTCCCAACACCGATCCAGTCGGGAAGCTTTAATGCCTATCCAAACCAACCTCGTAGTTTTGGTGCAACCATTTCATATGAGTTTTAAGTAAAAATGGTCTGGGGGAGTTATGGTGACAAATGTCACTGTACCTCCCTTTTTTACTCCTTTAACTTAAACATTCTATACATTCTAAAAAACCAAACGAACACGTTATATTCTTGTTTACATAATATTTCATTTTTAATTCACCTGTTTAAGAGTTTTCACTATGTCTATTGAATCGATATTGAAAGAACGGACCTCAGTTCGTGCATTTATTGACAAGCCTGTACCCCAAGCAATTTTAAAGAAAATTTTTGACCATGCGCAGCTATCCCCATCAAATTGTAATGTACAACCTTGGCAAACTTGTGTGGTTTCGGGGCAAACAAAAGATAAGCTAAAAGAAAAGTTTATTGCCTTACTCATGAGTGGTGCAACGCCTAATCCAGATTTCAATTGGTTGCCTCAGTACAAAGGTATCCATCGTGATCGTCAGTTTGGCTCGGCTAATGCTTTATATAATTCACTCGGTATTAGCAGAGAAGATAAAAAAGCAAGACAAATGGCAATGATACGCAACTGGCAATTTTTTGATGCCCCCCATGCCATATTTTTCACTATGGACAAATATTTAGATATTATGGGCGCAGTTGATTTAGGTATTTATGCACAAACACTGTCATTAATTATGGCCGAACATGGGCTATCAAATTGTATGCAAGGCGCGTTAGGGCAATTCCCTGATCCCGTTAGAGATATATTAAAATTACCTACAGAGCGTGGTGTTTTATTTGGCATGTCTTTTGGTTATGCCGATACTAACGCTGCAGTAAATAAAACCCAAACAGAGAGAGAGTCTCTAGCTAACGCCGTGACTTTTTTTGATGGATTAACAACAGACTCACTTAACATCACTTAACATAAACTAATTTACCTTCAATGGGACTGAATATGAGACTGGAGCATAAGTTTACCTTAGTCGATGACGTTAATATTCATTATGTTGAGTCTGGCTCTAAATCAAGAAATAAAGAAACGATAACAACAATTATATTTCTTCACGGTTTTCCTGAGTATTGGGGAACCTGGATCAAGCAATTAACTTATTTTTCACCTAATTATCGCGTCATTGCCCCTGATTTACCCGGTTAT
>Ga0307492_10001330_pt1 | contig 10255 bp, 8 predicted proteins | sample SI3LmetaG_FD_202365 | JGI IMG/M metagenome (GOLD analysis project Ga0307492, IMG submission 202365) | Sea-ice brine microbial communities from Beaufort Sea near Barrow, Alaska, United States - SI3L | ecosystem: Environmental > Aquatic > Marine > Coastal | place: USA: Alaska | collected 2017-05-06
CTTCTAATATTCCTTAATTGCTACTGCGGGAATTCCTGTGCCAGTTGTATGGTATGCCCTTTTTGGTTGCAAACACGCTGGGTTTCGCCGGTGGCTCAACCTCAACCTACGAGAGGTGGTTATCCCCGATAATGATCATCTCTATTGTGGCAGCTTAGGGCCTTTCCAGATCGCATTGTTCGCGCCCATGTGTGTTTGAGTTCTGAAATATTGCGCTCAATGACGGTGTTTTGCGCTATCGTTCATCCGCCTTGTTATTTTCAGGATGGGATTTCGTCATTTGATATTGGCGTTTAGGCCTTTTATACTTTGTTCTTTGGCTGATGTGTATGACTAGGCGCAGGTAAGGGTTCGGTGTAATGGAGGCAATTAGGCTTGCAGGCTAAACTCCTTTTGTCGCCTTGTATTGTGCGTTGATATAGCCGCTTGATTACAAAATCAGTCCATCGCTAGATCAAATACTTAAATTAATTCCAACCGCTTTTCTTCTTAGGGTGCGCCATGCTTTATTACCGTGATTCGAGATCATCTTTCTCGACTATTATGTTGCTGATACTGATGTTTTTTTCTGGGGTGGCAAATGCGTTAACACCGCTTATGGAGGTCTCCGCCAAAGGGACTGCCAGCAATGCGATTGAACTCGAAGATCCGGACAGCAAGGTAGCGGTTCGAGAGTTAGTCTCACGGCTCAATGATGATGCTGTGCGGGCTTTATTGATCGAGCGTTTGGATGCCGTGGCCGATGCCAATGAAATGGCGGCTGCCAATCAAGGTGATTCGGCTTCGGTGTTGCAGCAGGGGTTTTCTGCCTACTGGAATAACTCTCTATTATCGATTAGTCGGTCGGGTGAAATCCCTTCGATTGTCGATAGGATATTTAGCAGTATTCGCAAAGACAGTGCACCTGATGGTATCGGTCACTTGTTGTTGATTGCACTTTTAGCGATCGCCGTGGGTATCGCTGCAGAACGAGTCGTGGCTTTTTTGTTTCGCAAGAGCAAGCAGCGGCTTATCGAGGCTGTTTCGAGCAGGCTGTGGGGCATTGTGAAAATAATTCATGCAAGGCTTGCCTTTGATATTGCTGGTGTCTTTGCTTTTGCTGGGGTCAGTTACCTTGTTGTGCTGAATTACTACGCCGCTGGCACGCTGCCCAACCTGTTTATCTATACCTTTGTTGCTGCTTGCACGGCGGGGGGAATGGCTTTTGTTTTGGCGCGCTTTTATTTTGCCCCCGGTCGTCCTGATTTACGCATTTGCAACACCAGCGATGAGCGCGCATGGCATTTGACCATCAGCTACTCGATGCTCGCAGCTTATTTTGTTTTCATGCATAACGTATTTTGGATATTCACTACGATTGGCCTTGCCGAAGACGGCGGCATGGATGGTTTTTGGCCACTGGCTTTTTACACCCATATCTCTATGTATGTGGCTGCGGTTTTTACTATTTGGTGTAACCGGCACGCACTGACCGAAGTACTGCTCGAAAACAAAAAACGGGTTACTTTGGCTATCGGTGATGAAGCGCCGGAGGACGTCAGCTGGTTTGCTGTTAACTGGCCCACTATTGCGATGCTTCTGTTGGTGTCGAAATACTTTTGTGTGGAGATCGTTGTCATGGCGGGTGGTCTTGGGACCTATTCTCAGACCGCGGTATACATTACTTTCTTTGTAATATTCCTCTGGCCCGGTATTGATGCTTTGATTTCGCTGTGTGTGTGGAAAAGTGTTGAAGTGCCTGAAGACGAAACGAAAGGTGCTGCAAAGGCAAGGCGAAAAATGCAGCAAGGACTTTTACGTGTAGGACGTATTGTGGTTGTGGGTCTGGTGCTCTATACCCTGGCGCGACTCTGGGGCCTAAACATATTGGACTTAGCTGAGTCTGGCTTAGGTGCACAAGCAACGGGCAGTTTAATTGAACTGCTGTTCATCCTCATGGTGGCTTATCTCATGTGGGAGCTAGTCACCATTTTTATCGAGCGCTGGCTTGCGATGGAAGGTGGTGCTGCAGAAGACCAGGGAGATGGCGGAGGTGAAATAGGTGGGGTAGGTTTGTCACGTGTTGCAACTGTCCTCCCCATATTGCATAAATCAGCCAAAGTACTCATTGTCTTGGTCTCCATCGTGATGGTGCTGGATAAATGGGGCGTCAACATCGGACCCATTATCGCCGGTGCGGGTGTGCTGGGTTTGGCTATTGGCTTTGGCGCACAGACGCTAGTCAAGGATATCGTCTCGGGCTTGTTTTTCCTTGCGGATGATGCCTTTAGAGTGGGCGAGTACATTGATGTAGGCGGTACGATGGGCAATGTGGAAAAAATTTCCCTGCGCTCCCTGCGTCTGCGCCATCACCGTGGATTGGTGCACACTATTCCCTATGGCGAGATTCCCAAGCTCACTAACTTTAGCCGAGACTGGGTGATAATGAAGCTACGGTTTCGTGTGCCTTTTGATACGGATATAAACAAGGTCAAAAAAATATTTAAAGGCATCGGTAAGGATTTACTCGAGCACCCTGAGTTGGGAGAGGATTTTCTAGAGCCGTTCAAATCACAAGGTGTTGCAGAAGTTGATGACAACGGCATTGTGGTCCGCGGGAAATTTATGGCCAAGCCTGGTAAGCAGTTTATGATACGGAAAGAGCTTTATGTCCGTGTGCAAAAAGCCTTCGAAAAAGCGGGTATTCCTTTCGCACGCAAGCAGGTGATGGTGCATATTCCTGGCCTGGACAACAACGATAAGTCGCTGTCGACCGATGTCGTCAAGCATATTGCCGCTGCGGCCAGTGAAGCCGCTGAAGAAGACTCATTACCCCTGGGTGGAAAGCCTGCAGGTTGATCTGCCGGCACGCAAAAGTAAAATTCGTGATGATTTTGTTTGATCAAAAAAATTGTTTTACAGCTCTATTAGGCTTACTGGGCGAAGCCGGGTGGTTTGTACTTAAGCAAAATGGCTCTCCCGCATGACTGCATGGATGCAGCGGTTCGGAGACCCGAAGGTAGAACAATGCATCGTTACATGGATGTAACTAATTAGAACAACGCAGGAGGAGTAGTTGTCGAGTAGATTTATGCTAAGTTCGACAGGTTCTTCGTTTTGTAGGTACATACAAAAAGCCAGACAATGGGCGACTGGCTGCCTCAACTGATCCCCGGCAATGACGAGCGCTTTATCTGTTACCAGGTCAACCGGCAAGCCTAACTGATTTTCAAGGTTAAACTGGACACCGAAGTAACGTTCCGAGTAGCTGGCCCGTTGAAAGCAACCAGAATACTGACGTCGCTGTTGTCACGTAACGCGTCGCGTGCTTTGGACCCGAACAGAGCCAGGCTTGTCATCCCATAACGGGCGGCTAGCACTGTTTTGATTTGTGTCGGCATTGCTACAGCTTTTGCGCGATTCATTCTAGATTCCCGAGCATTAATTTTGAATGGTTAAGCCAAGATTTGATCCCATGCTTTTCCTTGGGCGTAGAATCGTTTCAATATGATTTAAGGCGAATAGCCCGCTAAATTTCGTTGTCGACTTGCGACGATAATGCGAAGGATATGATTCTTAAAATGAATAATATATCAGAATAATCTGTAGGTGAAATTCAGCTATTGACGCCAGGGCGTTTCTTTTTTGGTAGCTCTAGCACCATTAGGCTGCCAATCACCAAACTAATGCCCAGCCACTGAATAGGATCTAGTCTCTCATCAACTAAAAGCACAGCAACCAGAATAATCATGATCGGTTCAGATATGCAAAGAAGCGACGCACGGGTAGTGCCAATGATTGATGCTCCGACAAAAAAAAGCACATACCCAAACGAAAAGGAAGCGCCTGTTCCCACGATTGCGATCCAACCACGTATGGTTTGCGGGTAGCTGGCGGGGTCGATGATGCCGAGTTTTGGTAGCGAGAAAGCGATTATCAAAAAATAGACAAATGTCCAACAAGTCATGTAAAAGTTAGCTGGAATAGGGCCAATTGCAGTGGACGAATGAGCAACAATTATTACCATCGCAGCCATGGAGAACATTCCCATAACGGCTAAAGACAATCCAGTCTGACTCATTTCGCCAAGCTCCAAACCTAGCGCTAAACTGAGGCCTAGCAGAGCCAAAAAGAAACAGCCCATTATGATAGGCGTTAGTTTTGAGGTGCCTCTAAAATGGTTGTAAACCAACACCCAGAATGGAAAGCAGAAAATAATGACCATTGCGAGACTCAAATTAATATAGGCAATGGATGCCATTATCCCGAGAGAGCAAAACGATTGAGCGATGCCAGTCACTGAACTAAAACGAAATTCACGCCAACTGATATTGAAACGATATTTCTTTATCCACAAGTAAAGCCCGATGCCAATGACGCCAATGATGCTGCGAAGTAAAATGACAGCCAGAGGATTGGCCCCTTCGTGATAGGCGATCTTAGCCGCACTCGGCATTAAACCGACAGCGAGCGCACCGCATAGTATGAGGATGACGCCCGTTCTTTGACTCGGTTCGGTAGACATTAGTTTTAAGGTGAGTTTGTAGTGGTGTGTCTAGAGTGAATAGACAAGTGGTTATTTAAAGAGGCAGTGTTTGGTGTATGAAGTAGCTTCTTTTAAAGACCAGTCACCTTTTGGTTTTTCTGTCAGGTCTGAACACCATCCTTCACTACCAACTTCAGTGGAGCAAGCAGATATGAAGCCTATGGCTAGAAGTATTGAGACTGCTTTTATTATGGTGAGCATCATAAAGTTCATCCTATTGAGTGCTTTTGCAGCGTAATGGTTTGGCGGGGGAAATCCAGGGAGTTAAACGAACTAAGTACTAAATTCAGCGTAGAAGAAGTAACCGATAACCTTGGTTAAAACGACCAACTTGAACAAGTAAATAGCAAAGCAGTTTGATTCACTTTGATCTTCTTCAGGGCTCTCAGTCTCTTTGTAGTTTGGGTCTAATCAGCTGGAAAGCCGCGATCGCTCTCAAGCATTCACAGTGGTTCAGGTTATTTTTTACGTTTATGCATAAGCAATAGTCCTGCGCCAATTATTAATAGTATACCAATCGCTGTCGCAAGGTGAGGTGAAGTATCCAGAAATATGAAATCCCGAAGTCCCATGAATATTTAATAACTATAATCGAAAGTGGCTATTGTTGAGTAAGATTAAGTAAAGATAAGGAGTCAAAGCCTTTATCAAAACCCCATACAATCAATCCAAATCAAATCCTTTATGCCCATTAGCCCGCCGCCCGTACAAATCGCGAAAAATGAAAAACCACAAATTCTAATCCTTACTAACCAACGGTTCCCGACTATTAGAAATTAAAGCGGGTATTGCCCTAGGATTCAAAATCTACACACTACTCTGGCTGGATTCTGCAGTCGGCTCGGTAACCTTACTGAACCACTTTCTAAATTCAACGTTGATTCAATAGCCGTTTGATATATATTGTTATATTCACTCGCGCCTAAAATGACACGGATAGTATTCAAGGTCGCTTGACATTGACTGGGGATAATATGAAGCATTACTATGGCAATACGAGTATGACAGCGGTTTCAGTGTTGATTTTGGTCGTTGCCACAGCCACCGGGTGGTTTTATTACTATGATGAGACCGTGAAAAATGAATCCCTTATCGAATCGCATCAACGCAAACAGGCAAGTTTGACTAAACAACAGGACAAGCTCAGCCAGCTTTTGGAGCAAGCCGATGAAAATAAATTTGAGTTAGAAGTCCGGCTACAAAAACAGACCCGCCGAGTTTTATCCAGCCAAACCGAACTGTTGGCGCAACTCGAAACACAGCAGAACTCGCAGGCAGAACTCACCAGTTCGCTAGAGAAATCCCGTAGCGAAAACCGTGAGCTGGATGAGCGAATGCAAGAAGCTGATGATCAGGCTTTATCGAAGCATGCTGAGTTGCAAAACTCGGCGCTAAAATTGACTGCGCTGCTGGAGAAATCCCGTAACGAAAACCGCGAGCTGGATGAGCGAATGCAAGAGGCTGATGACCAGGCTTTATTGAAGCATGCTGAATTACAGAACTCGCAGGTAGAACTGACTACGCTGCTGGAGCAATCTCGTAACGAAAACCGCGAGCTGGATGAACGGATGCAAGAGGCTGATGACCAGGCTTTATCGAAACATACGGAGTTACAGAAATCACAGGATGACCTTAACGCTCTGCTAGCGCAGGCGCGTAAGGAAAAATCTAACCTCGAAACTCGACTTCAAGCAGAAACAAATAGCGCTCAATTGACCACAGCCGAACTTGAGTCGGAATTACAAAAACGCCAAAGTGCAGAGAAATCTCTGCTTGAGGAGATAACTGTAGTGAGCGGGCAAAAAACAGAGCTGCAGATACGACTTGAGCGGGAGCAGGCAAGTAAAGAGCATATCGAAAACCTGAAAACTCGGCTTGAGCAGGAGCTGAGTGAAAGTCGCGTTGAAATATCGCAATTGAAAAACAGCATGACAGTGATAAAGCTTACCAGCGAAGTGCTTTTTAACTCGGGCTCGGCGGAGATTAAATCGGCCGGAAAGGAAGTGTTATCGATCATTGCGGAATCGCTCAACGCTTATCCACAGCGAGCAATTAGTATCGAAGGCCATACCGATAGTCGTCCAGTAGCGCAAAACAGCGGTTATTCTTCGAACTGGGCATTGTCGGCAGCACGTAGTCTGTCTGCGGTTAACTTTTTACAGCTCGAAAATCAGGTGGATCCGCAGCGGTTAAGGCTGGTAGGTTATGGTGAATATCAACCGGTATCAGACAATGATAAGGTCGACGGGCGTCAGCAAAACCGCAGAATCGAAATTAAGTTGCTGCCTTTGGAGCCTGCTGAGCCAAATTAAAATCAAGGCTGCGATAAAAGACATTAAAAAGCTATCCTGGAAAGGAAGTCCGCCTATGTGTATATGGACTCAGCCAGTGCCTGTATCAGCAGGTCGGCTGAGAATTTGTCGAGTTCGATGGCATCGCTTGCAGGCAACCAGGTTTAAATAGCGTTGATGCCCTCTAGAGATTTTTTAAATCTGGAGATCGGCAAAAGTTTAAAAGTATCTTCCTGCACTTCGATTTTCAGAATACGGTCGCAGCGAAACGTTCTTATATCATAACGTAATTCGTCCCAGGCAAGCACATACCAAACCGGATAGCACAACAGAAGATAATGGGGCTGTATTGTCCTTTTCGTTTTCTGATCATCCATCGAGCAATAGGTTATCTGACTACTTTGCTGCATCAGAAATGACTGATGAAGATGTCCGACAACAGGGGCAGCAGCGGGGGCGTAAGTGGAAAGAACCTTGGAGGAAGACGACTCGCCAATTTGAATTCGTGCTTTTAGACCTTTTACTTTATGACTCATTGATGGCGAGAAGGATGCCATTAACTTGTGTCGGATGTTTTTTAGTTGCGCCATAAAAAGAGGGGAGTTCATTTGTTCCGCTACTGCCAGGCTAACAAGCAGGTCTACGGCCTCGGTGTAATTAAGGTTAATGCGACCAATACCCCAACTATGATGCAGTCTGATACCGCCACCGCGCCCTCTATCGGCATCGATGGGCAAACCCTGATCCCGTAAAATCTGGATGTCACGATTGATCGTTCTGACGCTTACGCCGAGTTCTTTGGCAACGTCGCCAATGGTTGTCGGGTCTTCTGATTTAACCCGGGCGGTTAAAACTTCCAGTCTTTGCAGTCTGTCATGGGTTGATGCACGTTTCATTAATCAAATATGACACAAAATGGCATATTTATCGATAGAGTGCAGTCACACATCAATTAACTCAGGGAGAAATTTTGTGACAACAGCCATTACCGTACTCGCTTCTATCAAGCTAGCTTCGGGTAAAACCGAAGCAGATCTATTAACTGCATCGGCCATTTTTGAAAAAGAATTTGTTAGTCAAGAAGCCGGTGTCGTTCGTCGTGAACTCGTTCGTAAGGGCGATAACGAATATATCGATATTGTTCAGTTTCGTAGCATGAAAGACATGGAGGAAGTTATGGAAAAAGAAAAATCAAACCCGGCATGCCGTGACTTTTTTGCGGTGATGGATTTGGACAATATGGATGATTCACAAATTACCGTTTACCCTTCTATCGCAACTTACTCATAGCCTGTCTACATAGTAGTCAGTGAGATGAGCTAACTATTCGCGCTCAACTGAGGATTCTCAGATCATGGGGAGTATTAGTTATTATGGAACCCTTTAAAAATTTCATTTCTCCTCATCTGGTGACCTGCATCGCAGGTCATCTTGAGCGTCAACTTTCGACATTTGATCGAACATTGTTCGAGCAATCTATCTTAAACGATCTGGATGGATTGGAATTGAAAGCCCGTGCGCAGTTAATAGCCGATCACCTTCATGCCGTGTTGCCTGAAGATCATGAGGTCCGTTATAAAATCATACTCGACATGCTTCACCCCGCTGATGACATTAATGGAGGGCAACAAAGCGATGCAGAGGGTATTTGCGGCTGGGGAATGATGCCGCTTGGATTAGTTGTTGGACAGCATGGTCTGGTTGCATTCGAAGCGTCTCTTCTGTTGCTGAAAGAAATGACCATACGATTTACATCGGAATTCGATGTGCGATATTTCCTGCTCGCAGATCAGCAGCGCGCACTTGATATAATGCAAGGTTGGATCAAAGACCCAAATGAGCATGTGCGACGCTTAGTATCAGAAGGCACTCGTCCGCGGCTTCCGTGGGCGATGCAATTACCCAGCCTCAGGGCCGACCCGTCACCTGTTCTTTCGTTGTTGGAGGCGTTGCGTGATGATAAAGAAGAATATGTTCGTCGCTCGGTTGCTAATCATTTGAACGATATCGCTAAAGATCATCCGGACCTAGTGGCGAATATTGCAAAGCAGTGGATGGAAAATGCAGATGCAAATCGGTCAAGACTAGTGCGTCATGCTTGTCGTAGTTTAATTAAACAGGGTCATACCGGTGCACTTGAAGCATTTGGATTAAACCCGCCCGAATTACAACTCAGAAAATTTAGCATTGAAAATAAACAGGTAATATTTGGGACTGGACTGAATTTTTGTGCCAACATAATATCAACCAGCAAAAAACCACAGAATCTAATCATTGATTATGTTGTGTATTTTTTAAAAGCAAATAACCAACAATCGGCCAAAGTATTCAAGTGGAAGAAGCTCACGCTTGACGTTGGAGAAAGCGTGTCTATGAAAAAAGTTCATCCGATCCGGCCGATAACAACACGCCGATATTACGAAGGCACACAGGCTCTAGCATTGCGTATCAATGGCAAGGACTTCGGATTTGTAGAATTTGAATTAATTATGACGGGTAAAAATGATTTAGGATAAATTAAATGTAGGGCCATTGTTCAGCAATGCATCAACAACAATCACGCCTAATGGCAACTATGGCTCATCATGCCTAGGTTTCTGCCGCTACAGTTTCAGTGTTAAACTTTATATCACATGATGATTGCCTTCTAATATTATGAAATGTTCCTACTCTATTTTTCTAGCTTTCAGTCTTATGATTATGACCTTTCCAGTGAAGGCTCAGGAATTGAAACCATTTGTTAGCGATGGCTGCAGCGCATTTCCTGATGGCACTGTAAAGCAAAACGAACTTTGGTTAGTTTGTTGAACAGAACATGACCTGGCCTATTGGAAAGGCGGAACCAGTCTACAAAGAAAACAAGCAGACCAGGCATTGAAAACATGTATGTCAGCGGTTGGGAGCCGGCAGTGGCGATATTAATGTTGGCTGGTGTCAGAGTAGGGGGGACGCCATATCTGCCTACGGATTTTCGCTGGGGATATGGTTGGAACTATCCTCGATTCTATGGCCCGCTGACAGAAGGTGAATTAGCGAGCATTAAAAAACTCAATCCACCAGCGATATTGAATGAAGGCCTAGAATAGACTGTTATTTGATGACGAACAGTAAGTTGGTTCAATTTAATTAGAAACCCAGCACTGAAAGAAAGCAGTCTTTGTAGCGGATGCCTCAAACCAGTTTAGCCGTATGGCTTTGGCTTCAATGCATGCTGGCCTGCGAAGCTGTCGCTAAGGTGGCTTTCGGAATATTTTGTTCGGGGCCCGTAAGGTATGCAGAAGTCGAAAATCAGTAAGTTGGACCTTTAGCGACTCCCCTGTGTCAGTATGATGAGATCGAAAGCGTAGGGAAGGGACCCAGCCTAAATTGGATTTGTGAAGTTAAAACTAGATTTGCGGTTGAAGTCATTCGGGAAATTATTGTGTAACTCCCGAAAAGG
>Ga0307492_10001331_pt1 | contig 10247 bp, 2 predicted proteins | sample SI3LmetaG_FD_202365 | JGI IMG/M metagenome (GOLD analysis project Ga0307492, IMG submission 202365) | Sea-ice brine microbial communities from Beaufort Sea near Barrow, Alaska, United States - SI3L | ecosystem: Environmental > Aquatic > Marine > Coastal | place: USA: Alaska | collected 2017-05-06
GTAACTACTATTGTTACCATTCCTCCAACGAATTTAAAAACAGTAGAAATTACTCCAGATCTCATAACAGGAGAATACGTTGCTTACTTGTTGCCAGAAATTTATACCGTAAACAGTGTAAAAGCAGGGTGGGATGGAACTTCTCATACATATAACTTAGGAAGCTATGCTGATATTGATTTAAAAAATGAGTATCATCCACAAACAGAAACAGATTCTATTATTCATCCAGTAACACCATTTGTTATTATAGCAGGAGAGACTATTCCTTTTTATCAAGTTGATAGCTCGAACTATAATAAGAGTATCGATTTTATCTATAGAGTAACCCCTTCTGTAGCAGTAACAAAATCGGATGGCACAGCTACTTTTTGGGAGGAAGAGATTACTGTTTCTGATGGAAATATCATACCGCTTATAGAATCAAATGGAGATCTAAAAACACGCTATCCAATTTTTATACAACGTGAAAAATACGACTTAAATATTGCTGTATTTGAGAACTATATTGATCCGGTTGCAGCTGTAAGTGACCGAGTACCTGTATCTGACGGTAAAGTAAAAATTATCAATAACCTGGCAAGCAATGTTTTAGCACAACTCTATCTAATAGACACTACAGGGAATGTTGCCTATACCTTTTTTGGAGGGAAACCTTCCTTTAATGGAAATTTTGAGCAGAGCCTGAGCATTGTAGCAATTACAGGGAATGCAGGCAACATTCGTACCGCTTGGGAACCAACACTTACGGCATGGAATGGAAATACATACGCTCCTACAACGAGTGTTTTTAAAGGCATTTTATTAGGGGCGATGCCGAAAGGGAATAACTTTATTACCAAAGGCCCAAATCAGATAGACATGACGATTAGGGATCCTTACGGATCGCAAAGTTATGCTTCTTATGCCGTAGGAAATAGTGTAAGCAAAACAACACAGCTGAGTCTGAGTAATGAAATAATAACCGCTTTTGGCTTAACAGTAAGCGCAGGCACTAAAGCAACTACCTGGCAAGGGGTAGGTACAGGTATAATAACGGAAGTAGGGATAAAGATAGACCATACTTTGGGAATGGAAGCAACCACAACTTGGCTTAGTGATGCGAAAATCTCTGAAACGATAACCAACACTAAGGAATGGCAAACGAGTGCCGAAGAGGATTTTGTTGGTGCCAGTGGCGATGTTTTTATTGGAAGAGCTATGAATATTGTGTACGGTACTGCAGATCGTTTAGAATTAAAAGCAACAACAACAAATACATTTACCCATGATAACATTGAAGATTATGATATTACAGCTTACGAAACGATGCGTTTTATCCCAGAATTTGCTACCGCTTTTCAATTTTCTCAAAATCATATTGAAAATTATTTAATTCCTGATTTAAAAGCCTTAAAAGAAAATATTATTATAGGGTGTTGTAACCCTTTAACGCCTTACTATACGTTTCGTGTAACAGATACAAGCGACATTGATTTTGGGAAGAAAAACACAGCAACAATAATATCTTACTTTGGTGCTGGAGATGCAATAGTTGATCCTCCTGTTGAAGGTTCATCTGAATATTTAGCGCTTACAAAATTAGTTATTGATGGAGATCAATATGATATAAGGTTAGATTTTGAAAATACAGGGGCCCCCAATTATTGGGCCGGTGAGCCAGTAGATTTCATAGATAGAATAGAAGAGTATTCAGAATCTATTAAAAATTGGGAAGCGGTTTTAGCACAAAACGAAAAAGAAAAATTAGACGCAGAAATCATAGAAAACTTATCGTTTGATGCAGGAGCAGTTTATTCTAATAGCACAACGATAACAGCTTCAGAAGAAGTTACAGAAACATTTGAGTTTACTACCTCTCCATTTTTTTCAACGGAACTTGGTGGAAACCTTAATAAGACGGGGGTGATTACTACATTGTCAACAACAATGAGCCATAAACAAACAGATTATGAGGGGCTAACAACTGAAAGTTCAGTAACATTTGGGTATGTATTATCGGATACTGATCAGGGAGATTATTACAGCATAGATGTTAAAGCCCCAAAAACAGCAACAGGGACTGTTTTTGCAGTAAAAGGAGGGCAAAGTCAATGCCCTTATTCAGGACAAGAGCTTACAAAATATTACCTACCAGATTCGGAACTCAGTGCCGCAACAGAACAAAGAGAAGTTCCTACAATAGCGTGTGCTATTCCTTTACAAATTAATGTGCCAGGAGATCAACCTGCTTTTTTTGAGATAGAACTTTCTAACAATAGCCAATCTAGTAATGATAACTGGTATATGTTAGAAGTAGATGAACAAACCAACCAAAATGGAGCGAATATTAGGTTAGATGGGAACATGATTGGTAATGGTCGAGTAATTTATGTGCCTTACGTTGGGTTAGGACAGCCAACAATTAAAAAAATGATTACGATAGAACAGACCAACCCTGCAGTAGTAGATTATCCCGATATCAAATTGATCTTTCACTCTATTTGTCAGTACGACCCAAGTAATAATGTTGCGAATATTGTTGATACAGTAGAAATTTCTGCACATTTTATACCCGTTTGTGCGAGTGTTACAATAGACGATCCAACAGATTTATGGACGAGGAATATTGGATCAGGAGCAAACTTTGATATAGATATTGGAGGGTATGATCTCAATAGAGTCGATTTTGAAAGAATGCTATTGCAATACAAGCCGTCTTCGTCTTCAATATGGAGTACCGCTCAAACTTTTTATCCCACAAACATTTCTACTGTAGCTTATGACGCAGCAGTGTTAGCCGGACAAAATCCAATTGCTGTAACGACAACAACCATTGATAATTTTAATTTTGATTTAACAGATCAACCAGATAGAACCTATGACATTCGAGTTAAAACAGAATGCAATACCAATACAGAAAACTTTTCTTTCATTGCTTCAGGAATAAAAGACATGAAACCCCCTAAGATTTTTGGCACACCACAACCTAGTGATGGAATTCTATCTCCGGGAGAAAACATTTTATTAAAATTTGATGAGCCGATAGAAGCAGGAATTTTATTAAGCAGAAACTTTAGTGTACGAGGCGTGTTAAACGGATATCCAATCAGACACAGTTCCGCCCTATATTTTGATGGTATTGATGATGTGGCAGCGACTAACGTAGGGATTGATTATACTCAAAAATCTTTTGCTATTGAATTTTGGATCAAACGAGCTCATGAGGGCGTAGAAGAAATCATCTATTCACAAAACGGAGTAAAAATAGGCTATAAAGCCAATGATAAAATGGTGGTGTCTTTAGCTGGAACGGAATATTTAACAACAGCTGAATATAGTACAGCAGCAGTTCAGGCAAATAACCCCTTATTAACTGATGTTACTCAGCTTTGGATGCATTATACGGTAAGTTATGATGCTTTATTAGAGCAAGTAAATCTATATGTGGCTTATGATGGACATAATGGAACTGACATTGATAGAGCCGATGCAAGAGCTTCAGCTAGTTTTAATGCTGCAGGAAAAATGCACATCGGAAACGATGCTGCTGGAACGAAAGCTTTTAAAGGATTTCTACATGACTTTAGAGTCTGGGAAAAAGAAATAGATTTCGGAACAAGTGTCGCAAATATGGTGGTGAACTTAAATGGAGATGAAATTGGCTTAAGTGGGTTTTGGCCAATGAATGATTTGAAAGGGGAATTTGCAACAGATTTATCAAGAAGACACCATGCTATTTTATCGGGGCCAACTTGGAGAGTTTTCCCTGCTGGTCATGCCTATGAATTTAATGGAGCTACAACTGCGAGTATGCCTACAGCATCTTCAGTAGTTATTTCGAATGAAATGGACTTTACCATAGAAATGTGGTTTAAAGCAGCTGCAACTCAAAAAGGAACAGTATTGTTTTCTAATGGGATGACAGATGGAACCAATTCTGAAGCAATAGAGGACATTTGGGAAATAGGAATTGATACCAGTGGACTAATTTATGCCAAAAATAAAGGAGAAAAAGTGCTTCAAGAAACGGGAAATTTTATGGATGACCAATGGCATCATTTAGCAGTAGTCATGAGAAGAAAAAGCAATACTACAATCTACTTAGATGGCGCATTAAATGGATTTACGCACAGCTCATTTTTTGGAGGACTTAAAGGCGCTCAAATGACCTTAGGTGCAAATAGAGATTATTTTTCTGTGGCCCCTTTTACCAATCACTTTACAGGAGCGATAGATGAGCTAAGAATCTGGAAATTAGCCAGAACAAAAGAATTGATCAACTTAGATCTCAATTCTCAATTAAAAGGAGATGAGATAGGATTAGTTGCTTATTATCCTTTTGACAATTGGGATATTAATTTATTGTTAGTACCAAGTGCAGAGGATTTGGTTATTGATCCCATTAGCAACCAATTAACAGGACGTGTAATGACATTGGCAGGCGGTAGTTATGAAAGTGAGAATGTTCCCAACATTGAAACGCCAAGACCCGTTCAAGAATTAAACTACAATTGGCTTGTGAATGGAGATGAATTAATCATTAACATTTTAGAACAACCTTCATTAATTGAAAAAAGGATCATTGAGTTTACCGTTGAAAATGTGGAAGACAAGAACCAAAACTTAATGTCCTCTCCAGAAACTTGGACGGCTTACATTAAACAAAATACAGTGGTTTGGAGTGATGATGTTGCAGATGTTGAAACTCAACAATATGCAGAGTTAACTTTTGATGTTGATGTGATCAATATTGGAGGTACAGATCAAGATTTTACCATTAGTAATTTACCGAGCTGGTTAACGGCATCTGCAACAAGTGGCAACATATCGCCAACAAGCAGACAGGCCATTACTTTTTCTGTTGGTGAATTTGTAAATATTGGTAGCTATGAAGAAGTGCTGTATTTAACAACGGACTTTGGGTATAACGAAAGATTACATGTTAAACTTAAAGTTGTTGGAGAAAGGCCAGATTGGTCCATAGATCCAACTGATTTTCAATACTCCATGAATAGTATTGGTCAGGTAAGAATTGACAGTGTGGTTTCTGTAGATGTTGAGGATCAATTAATAGCCCTAGTAGACGGAGATGTTAGAGGTGTTGGAACGGTAGCATATTATGCAGGTTATGATGCTTATTTAGTATTTATGGACATATACAGTAACAGTGTTGCTGGAGACTCTGTAACGTTTCAAGTATGGGATGAAAGCGCTGGTAAAGTACATTCAGAAGTTACCCCAGATTTAACTTTTGCAGACAACAGTTTAGTTGGAACGCCAACTTCACCAGCAATATTTAATGCGATCAATACTTTTTATGAGCCCATTCCTGTGCGTACAGGTTGGAACTGGATTTCTTTCCCATTAAAGAGCACTAAGCACGCTAGCATTAATCAATTATTAGGAAATATTGATGCTGAAACAGGAGATGTTTTGAAAGGAGTGCTTTTATTCGATGCATATCAAAATCCGTTGGGTTGGTTAGGTTCGATTACAGGAGGCGGAGGAGTAAATAATGCGAAAGGGTATAAATTAAACGCGAGTAACCAAGATACAATCAAATATATAGGTTCAAAAGTTGACCCCTCAACAGTAATAATACCAATTAGTATTGGTTGGAACTGGATAGGATTTGTATCGCAGAAAAACTTAGCAATTAATGATGCGTTTACCAATTATAATGTTGCACATGGCGACTTATTAAAAAGTCAGCAAGCCTTTGCTGTTTATGATTCTATTTTAGGATGGGTTGGAAGTCTAACATTTCTGGAGCCTAAGAAAGGATATATGTTCAAATCTAGTAAAGTGGATGCGTTAACCTATCCTGATGCAGAATTGTTTAACTACAAAACTGGACCAACATTAAGCGTAGAAGAATTGTATGCGGAGTATGAAATTGTTCCTCAAAACTTTCAAGACAACATGAGTGCAATCATTGATGTGGCTGTTTGTGATTATGTGTTAGAAGGAGAAGTTTTACTCGCTTATGTTAACGGTGAAATACGAGGTGCAGCGAACATCATCGCAAACAAAGCCTTCTTAACCATCTACGGAAATTCAGCATCAGAAATTACGTTTAAAGTTAAAGTAGCTACTTCGGAACTTTATGCTGCTATAGAAACCATGAACTATCTGCCTAATGCTCAAGAGGGAACACTATTGGAGCCATTTAAGCTGCAAACAAATAGGACGGTTGCTGATTGTGATGTGCTGACAGGTTTAACGCCTCCAATTGAAGAAAACCATCAAAATAATGAGGTAATTGTAATTCCAGTGTTATTTAATGAGCAATTAAGGATTCAATATACCCTTCAAGAAGATGCAGAAACAACCATAGCGTTGTATGGTATAACAGGTCAGAAAATCACAACCTTAATGAGTGCTTCAAGAGTAAAAGGAACCCATACCTTGATTTGGAACACGATGAACAGAAATCAAGAATTGGCTGAAGGGCTTTATTTCCTAAGAATAAATTGGGGAGGTCGACAAGTCATCAAGAAAGTAGTGAAAACTAATAATTAAGAAACTTAAAATTTTTAGTATGAAAAAGATAGCAATTATTCTTGCTTTAGTAGGCGGGTTGGGCAACTTGACAAAAGCACAGGTGCCAACATGGTCGGTTACTCCAAGTAGTTTTACTTATGGTATGACGGTAATAACAGAAATTTCTGTTGCTTGTCAAGCATTAGAAAATCCATCCAACTTAATTGGTGCTTTTGTGGGAACAGAATGTAGAGGGGTAGTAACTACCTCTACTATAATCCAAGGAAAATATGTTGCTTTTTTAATCGTAAGAAGTAATGCTGTTGCTGGAGAAACAATTGCATTTAAAATATATGATGCAACCTTAGATACTGTTTATGATGCCACTACAGAAATTCTGTTTCAAGATGGAGCATCTTATGGTTTTCTAACCATCCCTTTTCCTATTGCAACCAATAATCAACCCACAGCTATTTCCTTAAGTAATGTTGCAATACCCGAGAATGTGGACAACCCTTCAGTAGGAACATTAACAACAACAGATATAAATCTGGGTTCACTATTTACTTACACTTTTGTTGCGGGATCGGGAGATGCTGATAATGGAAGCTTTATAATCGTTGGAGATCAACTCATTGTAAGCGGAACGTTGGATTATGAAACAAAATCATCGTATACGGTAAGAATAGCAACCCATGATAGTGGGTGTAGCTTTGAAAAAGAATTTGCTATCCAAGTAACTAATTTAAATGAACCCCCAACAGCAATTACACTGTTCGGGAATACCATCAATGAAAATTTAGCTACAGGAACAGAAATAGGAAATTTTTTGACTACAGATGCAGAGGTTACAGATGTACATGTCTACTCCTTAGTTGCTGGTGAAGGAGATCTAAATAACAGTTCGTTTAGCATCTCTCCAAGCGGAGAATTAAAGAGTGCTCAACTTTTTAACTTTGAACAAGAAGATTCTCTTTACATCAGAGTTCGATCAACAGATCCTGGTTTACTAAGCACTGAAAGCTCTTTTAGGATTTTAGTGTTAAATCAAAATGAACCCCCAACAGACATTACAATGAATGTCTCTGCTTTTAATGAGAATATTCCTTTAGGAACTTCCATTATTAAGCTATCTTCAACCGATCAAGATGCAATCGATACCTATACCTATTCATTTAACGCTGATCAAGCTAGTGATAATGTATTGTTTACCATTGTTGGAGATTCTATTTTAACAGGAGCACTTTTTAATTATGAAGTCCAGGAGTTTTATACCCTGAGAATTTTAACACAAGATTTTTGGGGAGAAACATACATCAGACAATTAGTTGTGCAAGTCTTAGACTTTAACGATGTGCCAACAGCCATTTACCTCTCTGATTCTACCACTTATGAGAATGCCATAATAGGCACCTTTATTGGTCAATGGAGTTCTGCAGATGAGGATGCCGTTGACAGTTATACTTACCGTTTTACTGCGGGTAATGGAGATGCTGATAATGCTTCATTTACAGTCTCCAATGATTCCTTATTCACCAATGCATTGTATGATGTTAATGTTCAGAATGGTTACACTATTCGCATAAAATCAGAAGACCTTGGTGGATTCGCTATCGAAAAGGAATTTACAATCTTTATCAACAATTCGAATAACCTGCCAACAGGTCTTAATTTATCGCATAATGAGATTGATGAGCATTTATTGGCAGGAACCATTATCGGAGAGTTAACAACTATAGATGTTGATACAGGTGATGTTTTTCAGTATCGCCTTATTGCTGGTGTTGGAGATGCGGATAATGCAAATTTTTCGATTAGCGGTAACACACTAAAGATCAACTTAACAGCAAATTTTGAAGTTAAAAACAGCTATTCCATCCTTCTGCAAACAAATGATGAAAATGGAGGAGATTATTCTCAAGTATTTACAATTCATATTTTAAATGTTAACGAAGCACCAGTACTCAGAGATACAACATTTTTTGTGACAGAAAATACTGGTTTAGCTGAGGTTATTGGTGTTATGGCCTATACAGATGTGGATGCTGGAGATGCACACACATTTACAGTAGTAAATGTTGATGAGTTTGACATGGTGGATACGAAGCTAAAGATTCGAAACGTGAAATTAGATTATGAGAAAAAAGCAGCGTATACCGTTTTTGTTGTGGTTAAAGATGTCGAAGGTTTAACAGATACTGCAGCGGTAACGATTCTAGTGAATGATAAAATAGAAGAAAATTTGCCACTTCCTGTAAATAAAATATTATCACCAAATGGTGATGGTAAAAATGATTGGTTTTGGATAGATAATGTTTCCATTTATTCAGACTATTCCTTAACCATTTTTAATAGCTCAGGACATGTCGTTTATGAAGTAGCAAAACATTATGACAACTCATGGGCAGGAACATATAATGGAAATGAGATTGAGCAAAGTGTCTGTTATTACTTGCTTCAAAGCAACACCTATAACACCATATTTTATAAAGGAATAATTTCAATAATTAGGTAACCGTATTAAAACAGATGATTATGAAAAAATTAATTCACATATTAGTATTTGTAGGGCTAACATTTTCAGCAACAGCTCAAGAGTTAAATTCGCACTATTTGTATGAAATGAATTGGTTCAATGTAAATCCAGCTTTTACAGGAGAAACAGATGGAATTAAAGCAATTCTTAACCCAGGAACACAATGGGTAGGCATTGATGGAAATCCGAGTAACGTTATGTTTGGACTGCATAGTAAAATGAATAAAAACATGGCAATTGGGGGGAAAATGGTAATGGACAAACGGGGTATCTTTTCCAATTTTACTGGAGAGTTGATGTATAAATATAAAGCAACCATTGCTAAAGATCACTATGTAAGCTTTGGGATTACAGCAGGTATTTACAGAACCTATTTAAATGTAAGCACTATTTTAGAAGATAAGTATACGGATGCCACTGATCCGGTTGCTACAGCTCAATATTATGATAAAACACATTTGCTATCCAGTTTTGGTATTTTGTATCAATTTAAAGGCTTGGAACTTGGAGTCTCTTCCCCTCATTTAGTGGTTTCAGGAAAGTCGGTTTCTGACCACCTTTTTGGAATGGGAAGGTATTCTTTTGATGTTGAAGAACTAAAGTTGAAAATTACACACTCTATTGTTTATCAAAACCTTACTGACAGTCCGAATCAATTAGATGTTGGATTAAAAATGATGTGGGAGAAAACTATTTGGGGAAAATGTACTTATAAAACAAATCACACCATGATAGCTGCTGTAGGTGTTAACATTGAAAAGGTGAACGTTGGATATGCTTATGTAATGAACCAGGGTGCAATGAGTAGAATCTCTTCAGGCTCGCACGAAGTGCTTATGGCATTTACGTTTGACAAACGAGCAAAATCAAAAAGAGAGAAGCAACGATCAGCTGATGGTACGAAAAGGTAGCTTGGATCTTTCTTGTGCAAAAATCACAAAAACTAGCGGTTAAAGTTCGTTATTGCGCTAATTTAAGACACTAAAACAAATCATAAGTGCCTATTTTTAATATGCTTATAGATATTTTTTATGCCCAATATTGGAAAGCTATCCTTGCAACGGTCTTATAGTAAACCTTTTGAATTTTATCTTTAACAATAACTTTGTTTAAATTATTTTTAAAAGTGTACTTAAACTCTACAGCGATTACAGACTCAAAAAACGGGACAGGTTCATTTTTATGGGGACTAGACAAAAAGCTTACTCAGTCTAAAGAGGAAGAAAGCTGTATCTGTTACACCTCT
>Ga0307492_10001332_pt1 | contig 10247 bp, 5 predicted proteins | sample SI3LmetaG_FD_202365 | JGI IMG/M metagenome (GOLD analysis project Ga0307492, IMG submission 202365) | Sea-ice brine microbial communities from Beaufort Sea near Barrow, Alaska, United States - SI3L | ecosystem: Environmental > Aquatic > Marine > Coastal | place: USA: Alaska | collected 2017-05-06
TGCTGGGCTGGGAAGGTTTAATCAATAAACGTGGCACGACCTGGCGTAAACTGCCCGAGCAGACCAAAGCATCGCTCGACAATGTCAGCGCAGTGCCACTGATTCAAGCACAGCCCAGCCTGATTAAACGCCCCCTGATCGAACTGCAGGGTGATGTCTGGATCGGTTTCGATCTACAACAATTTGCACACATTATTTCAAGAGAGAGCTAAGTTATGACCTATTTTTCTGTCGGTTTGGGTACCACCACGCGTAATAGTGAATTGAAAATCATCGAGGCTTGGTATCCCCAACCTATTACCGCGCCGTCTGATGACCTGATTAACCGGCTGCTCGCGGTGGTAAAGCATGAGGGCGGCAATACCGCCCACGTGCTCGAACCGGAGCACTATGCAGCCTTGTCGGCGGTGTTTGCGGACGCGGGCATGACGCTCAATGTGAAATTATTGACCGCCGCCGCGCACAGCAAACAGACCCTGGTACTGACCCTATTAGAGACTGATAGCGCGCCGGTGTCCGTAGCCGAGGGCTTTTTAAAGCTCCACCTGCTGTCCCATCGCCTGGCCAAACCGCAACAGATCGTGCTCGATGGCATCTTTGCGGTGCTACACAATATCGCCTGGACCAGTGAGGGTCCGATCGATTTACCCGAATTGCCCGACCGTCAGATCGCAGCCCGCCTAGCGGGCCGCATATTGTCGGTGCAATGCGTCGATAAGTTCCCTAAGATGGCCGACTATGTGGTGCCCAGCGGCATCCGCATCGGCGATACGGCGCGCGTCCGACTCGGTGCGCATCTGGGTGAAGGCACTACGGTGATGCATGAGGGCTTTGTCAACTTCAATGCCGGTACCCTGGCCGTTTCGATGGTTGAAGGGCGCATTTCCGCTGGTGTTCTGGTCGGAAACGGCTCCGATGTCGGCGGCGGTGCCTCGATTATGGGCACCCTGTCTGGCGGTGGTAAGGAAGTCGTCTCGATGGGCGAAAATTGCCTGCTCGGGGCGAACTCCGGCACCGGTATTGCGCTCGGAGATCGCTGCACCATTGAAGCGGGTCTCTATATCACCGCGGGCACTAAGGTGACCCTGCTCGACAGCCAAAAGGCGGCCATTAATACCGTCAAGGCACGGGAATTGTCTGGCATGTCGGATCTGTTGTTCTGGCGCAACGCCCTGACCGGTCGAATAGAATGCTTGACCAACAAAACTGCAGTAGAACTGAACTCGGAACTGCATTTGCACAACTGAGTCCGATAGCAGCATGACGGCTGCCAGCAAGGTAGCCGTCATGGGTTCTGACGCCATAACAGAACCGCACTGCGTTCGCGCCATTGCCCAGCCTGGCTTGACCAAACCGCCCCCCAGTTGATCTAACGCAAGACGTTCAAAAACCGACTACTTAAGATATCCCTACTATTCAGTTCGACTGATGCTTTAGAGGGACGAAACCGATGCCACTTTCCGACCTGACACTGCCTCCCGACCTGATCCATCGCGAAGGGTCCGGCCTCGTTTCCGATCTCAGACCGCGCTACAAAAACCTCCTGCCGCCGTGCAACGGTGCCTGTCCAACCGGCGAAAACATTCAACATTGGCTGGCCTTGGTGCACTCCGGCCAAGATGAGGCGGCTTGGCGGGCGCTGACCGATATTAACCCGATGCCGGCGATTCACGGCCGGGTCTGCTATCACCCCTGTGAAATCGCCTGTCACCGCACACGCGTCGATGAACCGGTGCGCGTGCACGCCATCGAACGCTTCCTGGGCGACAAGGCGATCGCGCAAGGCTGGGACTTTAGCTGTGCTCAGGGGCCGTCCGGGCACCGCATTCTCATCATCGGCTCGGGCCCGGCCGGGCTCTCAGCCGCGTTTCATCTGGCCAAACAGGGTCACTCGGTCGATATCTATGAGGCGGCCGAGCAGCCCGGCGGCATGATGCGTTATGGCATCCCCTCTTACCGACTGCCCCGAGCGATACTCGATGCCGAAATTGCTCGAATCGAACGCATGGGGGTGCGCATTCACCTCAATCGGCGGGTTGATAAGATCGAAATCGAAAAACAAGAGGGCTACTTCGACGCCGTCTTCGTCGCCATTGGCGCACACCTAGGTGAGCAGGTCGACATCCCGGCACGCGATGCCGGCAAGGTGTTGGACGCCGTCACCTATCTAAAACAGGTCGCCAGTGGCGAGGCGCCCCGACTCGGTCGGCGAGTCGCCATCTATGGCGGCGGCAACACCGCGATGGATGCTGCACGCACCGCAAAACGCTTGGGCGCGGAGGAGACACTGATTATCTATCGTCGGGATCGCGCCCATATGCCGGCACATGATTTCGAGGCCATTGAGGCCGAACAGGAAGGCATCCGGATCAATTGGTTGCGCAGCATCAAGTCGATCGAACAGGATCGAATAGAGGTCGAGCGAATGACCCTTGACGACCAGGGTCGCCCGCAACCGACCGGCCAATATGAAACCCTTGCCGCCGACTCATTGATATTGGCCCTAGGGCAAAAAATCGAAGCTAAGCTGTTTCAGGATCTGGCCGCCATTGAGCTGCGCGCCGATGGCGTGATCGAGGTAAACGATCAGTTTATGACCGCAGTCCCCGGTATCTTCGCCGGGGGCGACATGACGCCCGGCACCCGGTCGGTGACCTATGCAACCGGCCACGGCCGCAAAGCAGCCCAGAGTATGCACGCCTGGTTGAACGCGCGTACCTGGCAAAAGTCCCCCAGCTCACCGCTGGTGCCCTACGCAAAGCTCCATCTCTGGTACCACACCGAAGCGCACTCGAAAGCCCAGTCGATGCTCGCCGCTGAGCACCGTAACAGCGGGTTCGACGAGGTCCTGCAGGGCTTTGATAGCGACGGGGCGCGCTACGAAGCGAGTCGCTGCTATTCCTGTGGCAACTGTTTCGAGTGCGATGCCTGCTATGGTGCCTGTCCCGAGGGGGCTATCAGTATTGCCGGCACAGGACGCGGTTATCGTATCGACTATGCCCTCTGCACCGGTTGCGGTGCCTGTATTGGCCAATGCCCGAGCCATGCCATCTCGCTGTTCAGTCGGCACAACCAGCCCAAGGGAGGGAGCGCATGAAGACGCCCAGCAAAACCTCCGCAAAGGCAGCGATGCGCAGTATGGACGGCAATGAGGCCGCCGCCGACGTCGCGTTTCGGCTCAGTGAAGTCTGTGCCATCTACCCCATTACGCCCTCCTCCACTATGGCCGAACTGGCCGATCAATGGTCCAACGCCGGGCGCACCAACCTCTGGCACCAGTCGCCCTGCATCATGGAGATGCAAAGCGAAGGCGGTGCCGCCGGTGCCATCCATGGCGCCTTGCAAACCGGTGCCCTGGCGACGACTTTTACCGCATCGCAGGGTCTGTTATTAATGATCCCCAATATGCACAAGATCGCCGGCGAGCTCAGCCCGACCGTCTTTCACGTTGCGGCGCGCTCCCTGGCGGCGCAAGCTCTATCAATCTTTGGCGATCACCAGGATGTTATGGCCGTGCGCAACACCGGCTTTGCGCTGTTGGCCGCCAACTCGGTGCAGCAGGCCCATGATCTGGCCGCCATCGCCCACGCCAGCACCCTGCAGTCGCGCATTCCCTTCGTGCACTTTTTCGATGGTTTCCGGACCTCGCACGAGGTCAATAAGATTCACCTTATCGATGATCGCACCCTGTCGGCCTTTATCCGCGACGAATGGCTGCGCGCCCATCGCGCCCGCGCGCTCAACCCGGAACAGCCGGTGATGCGCGGCAGCGCGCAAAACCCCGATGTGTATTTTCAGGGCCGGGAAGCAAGCAACATCTTTTATCAACGCACCCCCGCCATCGTTCAGGCCAGTATGGACACCTTTGCCGAGCTGACCGGGCGGCAATATAGACTGTTCGACTATTACGGCGACGAGAACGCTGAGCGGGTGATTATTTTGATGGGTTCTGCCGTAGCCACCGTCAAACAAACGGTCGAGTATCTAAACGCCCGGGGTAACAAGGTCGGGGTACTCGCGGTGCACCTGTATCGGCCCTTTTCTGCCGCGCATTTTATAGCGGCGCTGCCCAAGTCGGTCAAGCAGGTAGCCGTTTTGGATCGCACCAAAGAACCCGGCAGCCTAGGGGAACCCCTATACCTGGATGCCGTGGCAGCCTGTGCCGAGGCCTATAATGAAGGTCGATGCAGCAGCATGCCCAAACTCGTTGCCGGTCGTTATGGCTTGTCATCAAAGGAATTCACCCCCGCCATGGTGTTGGCGGTGTTCACCAACTTGAGTCAGCCAGCGCCGAAAAATCACTTCACCATCGGTATCGATGATGACGTTACGCACACCCATCTGAGCTTCGATCCGAGCTTTCAGATCGAGCCAGACAATTGCGTCAGTGCGCTCTTTTATGGACTCGGTTCCGATGGCACCGTGGGCGCAAATAAGAACACCATTAAAATCATCGGTGAAGATGCGCAATATTTTTCACAGGCCTATTTTGTCTACGATTCAAAAAAGTCCGGCTCGCAAACCGTATCCCATCTGCGTTTTGGTCCGGAACCCATCGATTTACCCTATCTGATTCAGGCCGCCAACTTTATCGCCATTCACCACGAGAAGTTTCTACAGCAACCTGGCGTGCTAGATTTGGCGGCCCCACATTGTGTCGTGCTACTTAACGTGCAAGGCCCAGCTGAAGCCGTCTGGGCCAGATTGCCGGCCGCCCTGCAAGAGCGGATTATCGCCCAGCAGATTAAACTGCACTGTATCGACGCTGATCAGGTGGCGCGCAAGACGGAGATGGGTTCCAGGATTAATACCATCATGCAGACCTGCTTCTTTGCCCTATCGGGTATCATGCCGAAGGATAAGGCGATAAAAAAAATAAAAAGCTACATTAAAAAAACCTATGGCAAAAAAGGTCACGATACGGTCGAACGTAATTATAATGCGGTCGATCAAACCCTGGCCCACCTGGTCGAAATCCCACTGGGTCCGATTACCGCCAAAGCCGGCGCCGCATTGAGCCCACTGGCTGGCGCGCCGGACTTTGTGCAACAGGTTACCGCGCAAATGATGGCCGGTCGTGGCGATCTGATCCCGGTCAGCCAGATACCGGTCGACGGGACCTACCCCAGCGGCACCAGCCAATGGGAAAAACGTCGGGTCGCCCAAGAGATACCCGAATGGCGGCCACTGACCTGTATCCAGTGCGGTAACTGCGCCCTGGTTTGCCCGCATGCGGCGATACGCGCCAAGTTTTATCACCAGAACGATCTGCTCAAGGCACCGGCCGACTTTCCGTCGGCCGAGACGTCCGCGCGCGGTTTCCCGGAAACCCGCTACAGCCTGCAAATTTATCCGGAGGACTGCACCGGTTGTAGACTGTGCGTGCAAGCTTGCCCGGTTATCGACTCAGACGGTCAACGGGCGATCAATATGCAACCCATACAAAGCCGCTTACCGTTCGAAATCGACAACCTGCGCTGGTTTGAACAGTTGCCCTACCCCGATCGCTCCCGGGTCGACTTCTCGACGGTACGCGGCGTGCAGTATTTACAGCCGTTATTTGAATTTAGCGGCGCCTGCGCCGGCTGTGGCGAAACTCCCTATTTAAAGTTAATCTCGCAACTCTTTGGTGATCGCATGCTGGTCGCCAACGCCACCGGCTGTTCCTCCATCTACGGTGGTAACCTGCCGACTACGCCCTGGAGCAAAAATACCGAAGGCCGGGGACCGGCCTGGTCTAATTCCTTATTTGAAGACAACGCCGAATTTGGCCTGGGTTTTCGCCTCACGGCCGATCAACAGCGCAGTCATGCCGTATTCTTACTAGAGCGTTTGCGTAGCCAGCTTGAGGATATCGATATAGAGCAGATTTTGACGGCGCCTCAGGGTCAGGAGTCTGAATTGCGCATGCAACGGTCACGCATTGAGCTACTAAAAAATCGCCTGGCTGAGTTAAACGATGATGACGCCCGCCAACTCCTGTCCATCGCCGACCAGCTCTTAAGACGCAGTATCTGGATCGTGGGCGGCGATGGTTGGGCCTACGACATTGGCTATGGCGGTCTCGATCACGTCCTGGCCAGCGGCCGTGATGTAAATATCTTGGTGCTGGATACCGAAGTCTATTCCAATACCGGCGGGCAAATGTCGAAGGCAACGCCACTCGGTGCGGTGGCGAAATTTTCCGCCGGCGGCAAGCCGGTCGGCAAGAAAGATCTAGCCCTACAGGCCATCGCCTATGGCAATGTTTATGTGGCCCGCGTGGCCTTTGGTGCCAACCCGCAACAAATGATCCAGGCCTGCCGCGAAGCCGAGGCCTACCCCGGCCCATCGATCATCCTCGCGTACAGCCAGTGTATCGCCCATGGCATTGACATGGCCCAGGGTCTACGCCAGCAGAAACTGGCCGTTGCCTCGGGCCACTGGCCGCTGTTGCGCTATAACCCACTGGTGCGTAAATCGGGTGCCAATCCCTTTACCCTCGACTCGCTAAAGCCCAGCATCGGTTTGGAAGAATACCGACGGCATGAAGATCGTTATCAGCAATTGGTACGCGCCAACCCAACGGAAGCTCAACGTTTAACGGCGCTGGCCAAAGAAGCGCTGGTGCTGCGCTGGTCGACCTATGAGGACATGGCCACTCGTACCGCCGACGATTTCCAGCCAATGTATCAGTAAGATCTCTCGAGTCGGCAGTATTCTGGTTGACAGATAACTGAGAGGGATTTTTATTTAAACTTGGTCAACGCAAAACACTCTATTGTAATTGGTAAATAAAGACCCCAATTCATTTGATCAAGCGTATCTCTAGGACCTGTACTTTTAGTTCAGGAATGAACAGTTCAGATCACCGGGGTCTTAACAGATATCTCTACTGCGCAATTAGGTGTCAATTTCTGGGAAATATTCTCACCAAATATTATTTTTCTGTCAGCGCCGCATGAGCAGCAGAAAAATTGCATTTTTTTTCAATACTATTATGCATATTACTGATGATATTTTTTTTAGGATGATCGAATTCGGTCAGCCGGCAACAGCTACTGATTGCCTAATATCGACAAAAAAAACCTCTATTTTGGCGTAGTGATAACCAGTGCGACTGTTGTTTTTATTTTACATTAAATTAAAACGAACTGATGTTTTGCTCGGACCGATTCACGGCATGACGCTAAAACCCCATTCTAGTGCGGATTTTAAACTGGAATCGCTTCAAAATAGTACGTTCACTCATTTAGATATCATACAAAAACAGTACTAAATATGGCATTTTCAAATTCAAAAGACATTCGGATCAAGAATTTCTAAGACCAAAGTAGTAGAGAAAATCATGTTCCCAAACCGATCCAAGTAGATCCAAAAACCATATAAGAGTTGCCAGAGCCGAATGGCCCACCTTGACCTAAGCAAAATACATCATCTATCCTTAACCCTTAAGAGGTAGTGCAATTCAAAGTGAACTGGCAAAAGCGCAATGGAAAAGTATTAGTTATCACTAAAAAAGTATCAGACATAACTAACAAAGTATCAGTCGAGACTAAGCAGTGGAATAACCATTGGTAAAATGTGCCTATAGCCTTTACTGTGGAGTTCCACTCTATCGCGACCGGTCTCTTGAACATGCCGACGCCGACTTATGATTACTATCTAGCGCCTAGCGTTATAATATTATTAAATTTGTAGGTCTTGGTAACCGTTTCTTCTGCCCAACAAGGGCAAACGGCCAACAAACTCTACGCAGCGCATTTTTGTCAGGTTGTCTGACAATACGAGAAGCTGTACTGCCGTCATCAGAGGTTTTTATGGACGAAAAAACATTAGCAACCAGGGGCCTCTTAGTTAGCCCTGAACTGCCAGCCATTAATGAGACCAATTCGTCTATTCGATATATCGAACATGGCGCCTCCAGTGCACAAGCGACATGGCACTGTCACAAAGAGGTGGAATTGCATCTGGTCGTGGCCACCTCAGGGCGCTTCTTTATCGGTGACTATATTGGTCGGTATCAACCCGGTCACCTTGTGTTGACCGGGGCCAACCTACCCCATATATGGATTGCCGATTCGGATGCACACAACCAACCGAGCCCCTCGCCACTAAAGATTAAGGTCCTTAACTTTCACGGCGATATGTTCGAAGCCGCCAGCGAACACATTTCGGAACTCAAAGAGATAGTCAATCTCATTCGGACCGGCGGGGCCGGTCATGAGTTTCATCCACGCGACCTGGCGGTTTACACTCGGCTGTATGAGCGGATTGCCGCCAGCGAAGGCCTGGAAAAGATGATCGCCTTCCTAGAGCTGATGAATAATTTGGTGACGGAAGAAAAGATCAGCCTGTCCACTGCTCGAGATTGGCAAGATTTTGCCGGCCCCACCCTGCGGGTGGTCAACAAGGCCATCGATTTCATTCTGATGAACTATGGCGAAAAAATCAGATTGGAGGATGTGGCCCAACACGTGCGTATTTCACCGAATCGCCTATCAAAGTTCTTTTTCGAATCAACCGGGATCAAATACATAGATTTCCTAATCAAGGTTCGGATCAGTAAGGCGTGTGAGCAATTGAAGACATCACACAATCAGATTACCAAAATCTGTTACGACTCCGGCTTTACCAATGTCTCGAACTTTAACCGACATTTCTTGCGCATCAAGGGGATGACACCCAAGCAATATCGAGATCAAGCAACGATTCGACTGGGCTAGGCGAATGCCTCACGCCGCCATAAGATCAACCCGATGATCTGGCTCAGCAGCTCATTACCCAGCCTATGACAAGCACAATGGGCCAAGCATCCATTGCTTCAATCGGCCTGGCGAGCAAACCACAGTAGGTTCTGCGCCAACAACTGGGCAAAGGCGTCAAGTTCTAGTTTAAGGTCCGCCGGCTCGTATTGAGTGATAATTTCCCGCGGCGAAAAAACGCCAGTCTGGCGCAGCAGATCAAACACCCACCGAAAGCCGTCAGGCAAAATAATGTCACCAGCGATAAAGTAGACACGCTGACCGGGTTCATCGAAAACAAAATACTGCTCCGGATTTACCTCCAAACGCGTATCCAGTGTTAACACTGGGCGGCCTCGCTGCAGCTCACTGTCCAATTGGAGATTGAGGGGTGTGAGCTGGGCAGCGAAATGCTTATGCAATCTTAACAGAGCGTCGGGCACCAGTTCCGGCTCCGATCGAATGCGCGCCGTCAACTCATCTAAGAAGCCCAGCACTGTGTCGCGGCTAACATTACTGCGCCGCGGATCAAAATCTTCCGCCCGCAGTGCCGGCCGCAGCAGATCCTGGCCCGGCAGCGCCGGTTGCAGTAACTCCAGTAGTAGATCCCGCAGCCGTAAACTGCTCACCGAGAAGGTAAAATGAAGTGACTGCTCACTTCCAGTGGCCGCCTTATGAGAACAGCCGCGGGGTATATATAGAATATCCCCCGGGGTTAACCTAAGTTGCCTCAGGGTGCCGCACCGAGCCACCCAATCTGGCCGATAAGCTTCTCCTGCGAACGGGCGATACTGGCCGTTGAAATCGACATGCCAGTTTTTGCTGCCGCGAACCTGCACCACAAAGCGATCCTGATCATTATAGTGCAAGGCCTGTGCCTGACTGTATGAAGGCGACCAGTAAGCAGTGCACTGAGTCGGGCAGGCAAACTGGCGGCCTAACTGGCGACAGACTGTGGCAACGGTACCGTTTGTAGCCACTAGGTCGTCCACCACCAAGGTATAGCCATCCTCAAATGCCTGCTTTAATAGACCCGCCGTTGGCACCTGCTCAGTTAAGTTGGCATCGGGCGAGTCAAGCTTGGCAAGCCGAATATCACCCCATTGGCCTTGGTTTTGCCAGCAGAGATCGGCCAGATTAAAGGCATTGGCTAGGTCACACACCAGGTCGGTATTTTGAGTCGGAAAACAGAAGGCCGACTGACCAAAAACCTGCTGCAAGAACGAGGTGATATCGGGTATCCCCAATGGATTAAGGGGGCCACCTAGGGCCGTCTGCATGGGGTAATCCTCGTCAGTTAGATAATAGAGGCGAACGTCTTCAGGTTCGAGTTCGCACCTGGTCACATTCTCCGAATTGGCAAGACGCAACTAAACCTAGGCCATGGCGGATCTAAAACAATTTAAACTATTAAAATTTTAGACATGCATCACAAGTGGCTTGGGGTCGTTGCAATGAGAACTTAACCTGGGGCCTTATCGCGTCGGAGAGCATCCAGATGGGCCTGATTGGGCAATGGGCAGG
>Ga0307492_10001333_pt1 | contig 10243 bp, 11 predicted proteins | sample SI3LmetaG_FD_202365 | JGI IMG/M metagenome (GOLD analysis project Ga0307492, IMG submission 202365) | Sea-ice brine microbial communities from Beaufort Sea near Barrow, Alaska, United States - SI3L | ecosystem: Environmental > Aquatic > Marine > Coastal | place: USA: Alaska | collected 2017-05-06
TCCATTTCCATCCAATCAGACTTAGCGTGTTGGCCAGACTTCTTGCCTTTTACCGTACCGGCTTTTTGTAAGGCATTGCCGAACAACAATACTTTTTCGGTGATGGTGGTTTTACCCGCATCGGGGTGAGAGATAATCGCAAAGGTACGGCGTTTATCAACTTCTTGTTGAAAAGACATGGAATACTCTTAAGTGAACTGGCTACTGAATAATTTGGCCAAGTATTGTATATGACTCCAGTAAAAAAGTCGCTAATCAGATGGGGTTTTCTAGCTTAGAATCCGGGTTTATTAGGCATCAAACTTTTATCTGTAGGAAAAGTTGATACTGACACTATTTATTATTCACTTTTCTATTTACTCAAACCAAAGTTTAAATTATATTGAACCTAGGTAAATTTTTTGCTTTACGGCCGAATTAAGTAACTTTCATATTTTACCATTAGGAACAACTAAATATGTCACGAAAAAAAATGTTTAGTGGTGCTCAACTCAAGTCATTACGCAAAGAAGCGGGTTATACCCAACAGGAGCTATCTAAACGAGTGGGGATTAGCCGTGAAACAGTTTCGGCCATAGAAAATGACAAACCTGAAACAATGGTTAACATTGGTGTTGGCGTAGTAAACAAGTGGTGGTCTATCTGCCGCCAAACCGCATCAGAACAAACCCGCGAATCGTTCTTTTCCTCAGTAATGGATTATTTCGGTTTTAACCTAAATTAATATTATATTAGCTTAGGACAATGTTAATACACTCCTACCTCCCAAATTTTTTTGCCACTCTGTTCGTAGGTGTTTTTGTTGCTCTTGGAATAATAACCTTTGGTAATGGTGAAACATTCGATCGTTTATATATTTTCATCTTGATTTTCACTGGTATCGTTTGTAGAAAAAATATCAACGTGCTGGGCATAGTGTTTATATTAGTTTTTGGAAGGATACTTGAAGAAATATTTTGGTTTAGTACGCAAGACATTTGGTATTCAAAAATATTAATCTACAACTGCTTGGCTATAGTTCTATACAAACTAAAGTATGATGCTATGTCGAGGCTTGCAATCCCTTGTTTAATTTTGTCGATTATGGCTGAATTATTTTGGTTTATATCTGATTATCAATTCACTCCAGAAATATATTGGTACAATATCCTCATCGGACAAAGCATGGTGGTCAGGCTTTTATTATTTTCTAGACTAACTTTGACCCATAACATTTTCGATATAAAAGCGAAGTCTATTAATCTTGATTGGATTATTTATCAGGTGACACGTATATTTATTGTGTTTGAAACACTGAATATAATGGAATATTTATTACGCCATATCTTGGAACTAAAAGTGACAGTCATTTATGTTTGTTACCCATTTGCTATGCAAGCAATAGCTACTTTTATACTCTGGGCTGTTTTTAATGAAACTAATAAGCTTTTAAAAAAACGCATATTAAGAGCCTAAACGATTAAAACGATAAAAACGATAAAAAATAACACAACTGCTCTTCCGTGAAGTAATATCTATATTCCTTGAAACTCTTAATGAGAACATCATGAGTTTATTAAAACTATATGCTTCACTGGTTTTCGGAATAGTCTGTTGTGGAGTAACAATTAATATATACAACGTTATGGCTGATTCTAAGTCTGGTCACATAATTGCTTCTGGCTCTAAGCAAAAACCACCTATGTTAATCGCCACTGGCTCTAAACAAAAACCGCCTATGTTACTCGCCACTGGCTCTAAGCAAAAACCGCCTATGTTACTCGCCACTGGCTCTAAGCAAAAACCGCCTATGTTACTCGCCACTGGCTCTAAGCAAAAACCGCCTATGTTACTCGCCACTGGCTCTAAGCAAAAACCGCCTATGTTACTCGCCACTGGCTCTAAGCAAAAACCGCCTATGTTACTCGCAGCTGGCTCTAAGCAAAAACTGCCTATGTTACTCGCCACTGGCTCTAAGCAAAAACCGCCTATGTTACTCGCAGCTGGCTCTAAGCAAAAACTGCCTATGATTGCCTAGGTTTATATATAAAGAATCTATTCGTCCCTAAGGGACCGAATATTTAATTTTAAACCCTGAAAATTTAACTATATAAATCATAAGCTTAATATTAATATTAATATCATTTCATACCGTGGAGTCAAATCCACATTTTTATTTGTATATTAGTTACATATTAGCTTTATAAGTCAAAGCAGAGATCGAAAATCAACTAACCCACTACTCTGCTGTTGTTTTAACAACCAGAAAGGAAATAAAATGTATATTAATGGTTCAGACCTAAGAAAAATGCGTATTGATGCAGGGTTAACAACAGTTAAAATGGCAAAACTTGCCAAAGTGAAAACACGTAAAACTTACGAAAATTGGGAAAAAAACATTGGTGCACCGAGTATGAACCAATTTATTGCTATGTGTGTGGGCTGCAATTATAACTCATCTAAATTCGTGAAATTAGCAGTTGAACGTCAAGACCCTGCAGAAAATATAAATGTGATTGCTGCACGTCGTTAAGTTTATTTGGGGGGCTTGCCCCCTTACCCTTCCTGCTTCGATTAATCAATTTCCCATCATTTCATTCTATATATACGATTATCTATCCTAAATAACAACACATAATCAAGGCATCTTCTTTACCTTTTGCACTAGGATAATAATTCACTCGTTGTTCGACCAAAATAAAACCAGCATTGTCATAAAGATGAATTGCAACAGCGTTAGACTCACGTACTTCTAACCAAATTTGCTGAATATTATTTTGTTTGCATTGATCCATAAAGTGGTCCAACAAGGACTGGCCTAAACCATTACCTTGATATGCATCGCTTACCACTATATCCATCAATGTCACTTCATCTAGGATTGTCATGCCAATGTAGTAACCTAATGGCTGACTATCCTGATCAAGTGAATAAGCAAAATAGGGCTTAGTTAGACAATCATCAAATACCCTTCGAGACCATGGTGAAAACTGACCTTGTTTATGCAACTCAAAATAAGGACCACTATTGAATGGGGTTAAAGGGGAAAATTCTGGCTTCATCGAACGAGTGCGCCCACTATTTTGTTAAGTTTATGCAACAGAAAAGGCATGTTGTAATTGCTGCCAAAGTCGCTTTTTGATTTCAGGGTGCTGTAACTCTAATAAAGCGGGGGTAATGAGTTGTTTATGGGTCAAGCTAACCTTTTCGGCTAGTGTCCAAGTCAGCGGATAATCTGAGTAGAGACTCAGTTGTTCGGTCGAAATATGTTTTTGTGGCTTACCTTCTAAGCCTAACGCGATTAATACATCGGTAAATATTTGAAGCTTGGTCTCGCTTGGTGTAAGTGTCACTAAGATTGAGTCAGTCGCTTGTGTTGTTTGGGTTTGTACTTTGAGTTGTTTTAATTTGGACAGAGCATCTTCTTTTGATGTTACTTCAGGTGAGACAGTGACAACTTCACAAGTTGAATTTTCGACCTTTGTGTTCGTTGGTACTTCATCAACAAGATGCCACAAGGATATACCCATTTCATTCAGTATAGCGCGTTGATAATCACTTAAAACAATATGCGAGGTATTTTCCATATCAACAGACTAACATGAATTTAATTTAGAGTAGATTGTGTTTAAAATAAAATGTTAAGAAAAACCGCAATTAAGAAAATTTGGCAGGAGTGGAGGGATTCGAACCCCCAACCATCGGTTTTGGAGACCGCTGTTCTACCAATTGGAACTACACTCCTGCTGACCACAAGGATTATACTGACGGGAAACGAAAGGTAAAGTGATTTTGCTTTTACTTTAGGCATCTAATGATCAACTGCACAATTAATAAGCTATTAGCATCCAGAGTGACTCAAGTGGACTGGAGTATAGCTTGATACCATAACTTATTGGTTAGTTCGACTAGAGGTTTCATAGCGGTTACTTTTGCAATTACTTCTGATAATCGCTGTTCACTTAACTGCGCATAGAATGCATATAAGCTGGCTTCGTCTGCAGTACCCAAGCCATTAACGGCTACACATGAAGCCAAATCAAAATATGGACATGATATCCCGCAGTATTCCCAATCAAAGATTTTGCTGGGCTGAGAATGAGTAACATGAGACAAAGCCAAATCATTGTGACAAAACACCGCTTTAGCCGAGCAGGCTTGTCGCCAAATGGCTGTATATCTATCGAGAGTTTGCCGTTCTGATATTGAAACAGGCATATTAATCACATTCATGTAATGTTGCCATTGAAGGGGCAAGTCTAATTCAAGGGCATTTATCTTAGTGTTATGTACCATTGATAATGTAGACGCTAAACTTTTGATAGAGGTTAAGCTAGAGATATCGGCTTGATCTAAAGTGGGCATATCAAGCCATTGGTCTATTTGAAAATCATGTGATTTTGACAGATAGAGGGGAGTTACCGCAAGGTTATTAGCCGCAAGTTCCAGTTGAACATCGAAGAGTCTTTTTCTATCTAATAAAACAACTTTGTCTGATTCGAAGATTTTAACAAAATAACTTTTATTGGATGTTTCAAGGCGATAACTATTATTTACTGCCCCCCCTCTTAAAGCTTCGATATGGAAGTCTGAATGAATAAACTTCAAACTTTCTAGTTCTGACACAATCGAAACTATTATGTTGTTCATACACCCTCGGTTTGACCTTCTACATTTACTGGTTCTATTCGCCATTGGATAAACCCGTACATCGCAAAGCCGGTGTAACATAAAAACAGCACACCTGTTAAAGCTAAATCTTTGGCAAAATATAGATAGGCAGCAAATAGGTTAATGACAATCCAGTATAACCAATTCTCTCGCACTTTATGAGCCACAAGCATGGTTGTGAAAACACTAAAAATCGTTATAAATGCATCTAAAAATATGTAGTTTGCATCCAACACAGTGCTAGCAAAATAACTTAATGTTAGGGCACCAATAGTCAGCCCTGAAATACAAACCACATGCCTTGATATTGGCCAGCTTTGCACAACAAAATTATCAGCATGACTATTACGCCACTTTATCAAGCCATAAATAGCCATGATTAAATAGTAAAAATTAAGCCCCGTATGAAAAGGTAACGACACGTTCCAAAACAGCCAAGTGTAAATCCCAGTGCTCACCAAAGCACATGGCCAACACCATATATTTTGCCTAGCCGCCAGCCACACATAAGCGATGGCTAGAGCGACCGCAATGCCCTCCAAAATCGATGTTGCGGTTAGTTGCGCTAGAAAATTATCCACTAAATGTCAGTACTCATTTTATCGCCATTTAAGAATTTACAGACAAAGATCGCCTGCCCCACTTTTTCATGACTACGTTGCATTTCTTCGGCTAACAGCTGCATAGTGGACAGGTACTCACCACTTACGGTTGTGCTTGTGGCGGTAGTCACCACCTTTATATTTTCATAGGTATTTAAACGATCAATAAACTCTTGAATTGGCTCAATGTATTGCTCTTTGAGTGGATACATGGATATTTCGGCGACTAATTTCATAATAACTCCTAACTTAAAATTGATACTGTGCGGTAACACCCACTTGACGACCGTCACCTAACTGAAAGTATGGTTCAGGAGTAGCGTATTCATCTCTAGGGTCGTTACTGAAACCACCAAAACCACGAACAAAATATTCTTCATCTAACAAATTTTTTGCCCAAAGTGTCACTGACCAATGGTTTACGTCATAACGAACGGATGAGTTAACTAACACATAAGAAGGCGATATCTCGTCATGTCCGTCAGAAAAACGGTAATCATCTTTTGCGTTCACTTCAAATCGCCAAGACAAGTTCTCTAAAATGTCGACAACAGAAGCAATATTTGCAGTATATCTAGGCGCTTGAGCTTGTTCTTGTTTTGCTACAAATTGGCCGTCAGCTAAAGTATATCCACCAAAAGAGGCGTCTAACCAACCAAAACTTGCAGATAAGTTGACGTTGTCCGCTACTTGTAACGCTGTTTCTAGCTCTAGCCCATAATTGGTACCTGAATCAGCATTACCAATAACGTCAACAAATGCTGTTGAGTTATTTTCACGCTTTTGTACTGCAAAATCACTGACTTGAGTATCTTGTCTGTCCATATAAAATACAGCTAACCGAACAAAACCATCATTTTCAACAAAATTACCTTTAACACCAAGTTCGTAGTTCCAATTAAATTCTGGTTGGAAAATGCGTTTTTCATCTACTACTCGTTCATCTGGGTTAAACCCGCCCGCTTTATACCCTCTCGATACACTTGCGTAAACGGTCGCATTATCGAGTGAATAATCTAATACTAATTTTCCACCTAATACCGTCTCATCATTTGATTCAGAAAATCCACTGCTATCTACATAATCTATAGCAAACTTGTCACCTCGTAGGCCCAACCTTAAGGTCATAAAATCCGACAGTTTGGTGTCTGTTTGTAGATAAACAGCTGAATTAGTTTGTTGATAGGCACTACTAAAAGGACCAGCAGAGAAAGTATAATTACGTAATAAATCTTCTTCTGCATCTTTGTAATATGCACCTAACACCCAACTGGTTTTGTTATTAAATAGGTTGCTATTTGTATTGGAGACAGCCCTAAGCTCAAAACTATTCGTATCCCTGTCTCTTAGGTATTGATCAAAAGACTGATATTCAAATGGATGAAATCCTTCAAATGTCCAATCTTCATCATAACTGTATTCCATCTCTGAGGTAGTCGTATTAAGCAATACAAGCAACTGCCCCCAGTCTAAAACAGCTTCTGACTTTAATCCCAAAGTGTGCGTTTCTTGGCGGTCGACACCCGGTTCATCTGATCGAGTATTACGATCATTATCCAATGAAAATGCGTCATAACCATTATCAATATCAAAATACTGATAGTTTAAATCGAAGGTCAAATGTTCAGATGCAAGATACTTAAGTTTCACTCTGGTAGTGAGCTCATCAATATTGTCGGTGTCACTTGTATTTAAATATATATTGTCGATATACCCGTCACTTTTATGCTGTTGCAGTGCAGCACGATAGAAAAGTGTATCGGTTATTTTGCCACCATAGGCTAAACCCATGCTCCAAGTGTTTTTTTCAGCAAGAGATACTTCCACTTTACCTTCTTGTTCACCTGTAGCATCGACAGTTTTGATTTTTATCGCTCCTGCTAAGGCACCTGCACCAAACTCAGTAGCTTGCGGGCCTCTTAATACTTCGACCTGCTCGACATCAAATAAAGTACCTATACCGACTAAACCAGACATATCAAAATCATCGACGATAAAACCAACAGATGGATTGATCGGCTCTGCAAACTGACTGCGCTCTCCAATGCCTCTTATTTGGATAAAACGCCCACGAGAAGCACCACTGGCATAATTTAAATTTGCCGCTAGATTTAGCATTTCTTCTATGTGCTGTGCTTGTTGTGATTCAACATCTTGTTGCCCAAACACACTAACACTAGCAGCCAAAGATTGAATATCTTGGTTACGAAAGTCGGAGGTGACGGTTATTTTCTCTACTGATGGTTCGTCGAGTTGTTCGGCATTTGTGTGTAACGATAAGCCAACAAGACTGGCTAAAAGGGTTTTCTTAATTATCATTAAAAAGGATCTCTTCAGAATAGTTTGAAAAGATCCGGGTGTACGGCAGGTAAATGGGGATAAGTGTCTGACCATTCCTACGCCGGCATTATCCGGATCAGGTATAAGGGTTATGAGTATTTACTCAAATCTCAGCCTAAAGGCTCCCCTTGGTTGCTTAATAAAGGTTTTAACCACCTCTCATTAAACAAAAGCAGTGTAACAGGCAAATAAACCTTCGCAATAGATGAATGGTAATTTGTAACAGCAATATAATATTTATTTGGTAATATTTAGTTTTACTATTTTATGATTAGAAAAAAAAGAACCTTCTTGGGTAAACCATACCTCAGCATTTGGCGTCACACACATTCCTTCTACTTGAGCATAATCTAAAAGATCGAAAGACTTATTTAAGGTCAAGTCCTCATTTAGAATAACAATAAATGGGTGAAAACTGCCTAGGCCTTTTAATTCATAACCAACTAAAATAAATTGATTGTTTTTACTGTCAAAATCACCACCAGTAATGACGCCCGGTATCCCATCTATCTCTCTTATATGTTCAACAAACTGCTGAGGCTCGGTTTTATTTAATTGGTAGATGAATAAAGTACCGGTATTCCAACTCTTGGAAAACAAAAACAGGCTATCAGCCACATTAATCAATGATTCCGCATCAAAGTCGTGATTTAGATACTCATTACTTTTAACTGAGTTGTTGATATAGGACACCTTCGATGTGGTGACATTTGTTTCGCTTTCAGTGTCTTTTTTAGGCACTTTATGGATCTGGACAAACCTTCGTTTACCACTGTTGTTACCCACATCACCTATATAAAAATGTTGGTTATCCCCAGTCAAGGCCTCCCAATCAGTGTTTTTAGTCGAAACAATTTTTTTATCTATGATACGACCAGCACTGTCAATATTATAAATAATAGGTTTATTACCAGAGTCATTGAGCGTGTAGGCTGAGCCTACATCTGGGCAGTATAAACCAGACGTTTCTTTTAACTCATCAGGTAAATTGAACTCTTCTAAAACGGTGTAATTAGGAGTGTTCGTAGCTAATGAAATACAGGATGTAAATAGATTTATACCCATAAATAAAACAACTCGAAGTACCAACTTATTTCCTTTTAATCCGCACAATATTAATTGATAAATGTTCTAGCCGGCAATTATTTCATATTAGAAAAGGGAATTCTCACTTGATTTGTATAAAATTAAATTATGGGTATATTCAAAAACCATGTTCGTATTTCTAATCAACTTTGCTTAGACTAGACCCCCCATCTACCTGCAAAGATCGCAAAATCAAGTGAACTTACCTAGACCATTATCTGTGTGGCTCGACCATCGCGGCCAACATTTATGTCATAGACAACTTTTAGTCATAAGTGGCGAAAAGAATTGGGCCACCTCAGTCGCACTTAAATTGCTTGATACAAACACCAATACTAACGCCTTGTGGGTAGGTGAAGACAAACATAACGTTTTATCTATCAATATCAAAGACTACCGCTCAAAACTCGGTCATGAGTTTGAGACTCTTGTTGTAGACTGTTTCAGTGGTTTTAGAGCCAATGCAGCTATGGCCTTAAGTGGCACCATAAAAGCCCAAGGCTTAATGATACTGGTTTGCCCTCAACTAGACCATTGGGCAAAGTACGACGACCCTGAAAAAATAAACCGTATATCCTTTGGATTTGAAGAACAGGACGTTAGTAGTCAATTTTTTAGGTATTTGGGCTCGGCATTTATTACCGATCACTCAGTCGCATTATGTACAAAAGACACGTTTTCAGGTTCAGTAGCCAGTGCGGATATAAAATCAGGTATACAGAACTTTGATCAGCAGAATAAAGCGATTGAAGCGATTATTAGGGTGGCTCTGGGACATAGGCATAGACCCTTAGTATTAACGGCTGACAGAGGCAGAGGGAAATCATCGGCCTTAGGACTGGCAGCGGCAAAGTTGATGACTCAGGGCACACACTCTATTTGTGTAACTGCAGCACAGATTGGCAACACCGAACAGATATTTAAGCACGCTCAACGAATGTTACCAATGGCAGTTGCCACTAAAAACAATATCATTCATCAAGGTAACACTCTGAGTTTTAAACCTGTAGATCAATTACTTAATAGCCAAGAAAGTATCAATATTGTATTGGTAGATGAAGCCGCCTCTTTGCCTATCCATGTATTAATTAAACTAGCCAATAAATTCCCTAGAATTGTGTTCAGCTCCACAGTACATGGCTATGAAGGCAGTGGACGCGGCTTTGAGATGCGTTTTATAAAGCAACTCTCGAAGCTAAAACCTGACTTTAAAAAAGTCCATTTATTACACCCTATACGGTGGTTTGAAAACGACACATTAGAACAATTCTGGTTCAATACTTTGTTTCAAAATGTTCAACCATATATTAAAAATGTTGAGTCAATGAACCAATCAATGACGTGTAGACACATATCAAAAGAGGAGTTACTCAGCGACAAAAGAATGCTCGCAAGTCTATTTCGATTATTAATAGACGCTCACTATCAAACTAGTCAGGATGACTTGCAACGTTTGTTAGACGCACCTGAAATAGAATGTTTTATATTAACCAGAGGTAACACTTTGCTTGGTGTGGCTCAAATAGTCGTAGAAGGAGGGGAATGTTTTAACGAACTTGCGAATG
>Ga0307492_10001334_pt1 | contig 10236 bp, 8 predicted proteins | sample SI3LmetaG_FD_202365 | JGI IMG/M metagenome (GOLD analysis project Ga0307492, IMG submission 202365) | Sea-ice brine microbial communities from Beaufort Sea near Barrow, Alaska, United States - SI3L | ecosystem: Environmental > Aquatic > Marine > Coastal | place: USA: Alaska | collected 2017-05-06
ATATATGTGTTTAAGTATGCAGTAAAAAAAAGTAAATATATATTAAGGGAGTATATTTTTGACTCCAAAATTACATCTTTATAGAAAAAAGTATCAACTGAGCACTAAAGGTTAGTTTTATTACAGAAATTTGGCGTGTATAGAACAGAATAGTCTTTAGTATGAGATATACTCGCTTAGTTTACTTTAGTTAACACTTAATTATAACGCTGAGCGAGTATAATTAATGACTTTATTATATTAAGCCTTTACTTCCTCACTTTTACTGCATTTCTCTGGCCATAAAAAGGCAGTTAAACAATCACGGCTGCCAGCCTAGTGACTAAAAACAGAATGATCAGATCACTGTTTAAAACAAAACCTTACTCTGCTAATTTAACTAAAGATAAAAATTTATTATTTTTGGTTTCTAAACTAAAATGACCACTAATACCTGCTGAAGTTAAGTGTTTTCTTAAGTGCATAGCAGGAAACTGAACTTTCACTCCAGTAGTTGAAGTAGCGGCAATTGACTGAATGCGTCCTTGATAATAAGGCAGATATTCAGTAGCTGATATTGAGAGATAAAAATAATATTTCATAGATAACAAACAAATTCTATGAGATAGCCGCATCGAGCTTTTCGGCTAAATCTTTTGACAAGTTTTCCAACGATCTTAATTTAACCAACTCTGCCTTCATTAAAGCTTGGCGAGGTTTGTTTACCCCTTTGTACTGAATCAATGGAGTAATTAATCGAGAAGCAACTTGTGGGTTTATGGTATTGAGTAAAGTAATTTGTTTTGATAAAAATTGATAACCTCTTCCGCTAATACAATGAAAGTATTTAGGGTTAAATGCGCTAAAAGCGCCAATTAAGGCACGTGCTCTATTAGGATTTTTCAAACTAAATAAAGGGTGCTGTATGAGCTCACCTAAATGAGAAAATATATCTTCGCTCGATAAACTAGCATTTAATATAAACCACTTATCCATCACTAGAGTTGTTTCTTGCCATTTATTAGCAAAAATACTCATTTGCTTTTTGAAACAGCTAAAGTTATTAACCGCAGAACACTGTAATGCTGCTAGGGTATCTGTCATATTTTTTGCATTATCAAATTGCTGTTCAACAAGTTCTTGGTGCTCGGGCAATAAACAAAGGTAAGATAAACAAGTATTTTTTAATGCTCTGTTAGCACTTTTTTGTTCGCTATTATCAATCGCTTTTTGGCATTGCTGATATTTACTCCACAATTCGCCTTTAAGTCCTTGAGCTAAAAACTGTTTGAACTTGTCAATAGCGTTTAATAAGGCAATAGGGTCAACTTCATCAATAAGATCAGCAACCTCATCAAAACTGGGCAAGGTTAATTGCTCTGCAATAAATGCGGGATCAATATTACTCCCCTGTTGAATCAAAATACTGTTCAAAATATTAATTATTTTAGTCGGCAGGGGGCTATTAATATCTACAGTTAAGCGTTTAATATAATGAATAATTAACTTTTGGCTGGCATCCCAACGGCAAAAGCCGTCTTGCGCATCTGAAATAATAATAGCTAACTCGTCATCTCCTTGTGAAAAATCAATTTTAACAGGTGCAGAGAAGCCAGCTAAAAAGGCAAGTGTTGGCATTAGTTTATATGCATCAAATATCCAAGTATTTTGTTTTTCTTGGAGTACCAACAAGTGACTTTTAGTCGAATGAGTTTGGTTGTCAATTAATTCAATGTTGATTGGTATATGCAGCGGCTCTTTACCTTGATTCTCTTGGGAAATAGTTAATAAATACTGATTAGTATGAGGATCAAATGATTGCTTTACTGTTAATAAAGGAGTGCCTGCTTGGCTATACCACAACTTAAACTGGTTCAAATCAGTATGAGAGGCATCAGCCATAGTATCAACAAAATCATCACAAGTTACGGCTTGTCCATCAAATCGTTCAAAGTATAACGCCATACCCGCTTTAAAATCTTTTTCTCCTAGCAAGGTATGCATCATACGAATAACTTCTGCGCCCTTTTCATAAACTGTCATAGTGTAAAAGTTATTCATTTCTATGACTTTTTCTGGCCTGATAGCATGAGACATTGGTCCAGCGTCCTCAGCGAACTGCATCGATCTTAAATGCCGTATATTCTTAATCCTAGTGACTGTTGCACTATTCATATCGGCACTAAATTGTTGATCACGAAAAACCGTTAATCCTTCTTTTAAACTTAACTGAAACCAATCTCGACATGTAACTCTGTTACCTGTCCAATTATGAAAGTATTCATGACCAATAACCGCTTCAATATTAAAGTAATCGGTATCTGTTGCACTCTGTTCGTCTGCTAGAACAAATTTACTGTTAAATATATTTAATCCTTTATTTTCCATCGCTCCCATATTGAAAAAATCAACGGCAACTATCATATAAATATCAAGGTCATATTCAAGAGAAAAAGTATTTTCATCCCAGCGCATTGAGTTTTTTAACGAAGCCATAGCATGCTTTGTTTTATTCAAATTACCTTTATCAACATAAATTTCAAGCGTTACAACTCTACCTGACATAGTCGAAAATTTATCACTGAGACAATCAAAATTTCCCGCTACTAAGGCAAATAAATAACAAGGTTTTGGAAAAGGGTCATGCCACTCGACGAAATGCTGTCCGTCAGGCAAATTTCCAGAATCAATTTTATTGCCATTAGATAATAAAGAAGGATATTGTTTTTTATTAGCAATTATTTTACAAGTAAAAATTGCCATAACATCTGGGCGATCTAGATAATAAGTGATGCGTCTAAAGCCTTCAGCTTCGCACTGAGTACAAAAAGCATCACCCGATTTATATAAACCTTCGAGGGAATAGTTTTGAATAGGATCAACTTCAGTCACTATGGTCAAAGTGAATGATTTTTCATGGGTAATTAACTCAAGAGAGTTTTTATTTACAGTATAATGCTCTACTGCCATTTCATTCTGGTTTAGCGAAAGACTAACAAGCCTTAATTGCTCACCATCTAGTATTAAAGGAACAGATTCCTCACACTGCCTTTCAATGGTTAACACACTGGTGACTAATGTTTTATGATTTGACAGTTCAAATGTTAAATTGACAGCTTTAATGAGAAATGTAGGTGATTGGTAGTCAGCAAGATAAAGTGTTTTAAAGTCTGTCATAAAGTGTCCACGTTGATTAATTGTTAAGACGAAGCTTTAGTTCGTTTGATTAGACTAAATAAAAAAACCTGAAGACTATCAACCTCAACAGGTGCTTTTTGAATAAATATTTAGTGCTATTAATTTATAGGTGATATTTTTTTTATCTTATAGCCAATAAAACCATATATAACTGCAAGAATTGGATTAATTAAATTAAAGAAGCAATAAAAAATATAATCGTAGGATGTTAATGCCAGTGCACCAAACATAAATGCGCCACAAGTATTCCAAGGAATTAACGGTGAAGTAATCGTTCCTGAGTCTTCTAGGGTCCGACTTAACACAAGAGGGTCTAAACCTCTCCGCTGATATTCTTCTTTGTACATTCTACCCGGCATAACAATGGCAATATATTGGTCAGCCGTTATCAGGTTTGTGCCTATACATGTCGCAACAGTACTGGCAATTAAGCCTCCTGTTGATTTTGCAGTTTTTAAAATAGCGTTCACAAATTTTCTTAACATACCAAGGTGTTCTAATACTGCGCCAAAGCTCAAGGCACACATCACTAACCAGATGGTATTGAGCATGCCTGACATGCCTCCTCTACTTAATAATTCATCTATTTCACTGTTACCCGTATTGACTACAACACCATCAAAAAAAGCCTTCCAAATAACAATTAAATTTGAAGAGAATAAATTCTCAATAGATAATGCTGATGCTCCAACTCCTGCAGAAATAGCTGCTTGAATACCTAGACCGTTACTTATTGCATTATCATAAGCAGCACTCTGTGCTAATTGTGCGGCCATTGTTAAAATTAATTCTTGTTGAAAAATGCCTGCCCAAATAGCGCCAACAACAGCCCCAATTGCAACAGCAGGAAATGCCGGCATTTTTTTAAAGGCTAAAAATAATAAAACAAGTAAAGGTATTAAATTAAAAAGGGTAATATTATAGGTAGATTCTAAAGTATTCGTTAACCTGTCGATACTCTCGGTACTGCCTACACCTGTAGATGAGTGATCAAAACCAATAATTAGGAATAATACCATTGCAATTGAAATTGAAGGAATAGTTGTCAACAGCATATAACGAATATGAGAGAACAATTCACTACCGGCAACGGCTGGAGCAAGGTTGGTTGTTTCTGAAAGAGGTGATAATTTATCACCAAAATATGCCCCAGAAATTACTGCACCTGCAGTGACTGATGTAGACATTTCAAAACCACTGCTAATACCAATAAACGCTACCCCGACAGTTGCCGCTGTAGTCCACGAGCTACCAATACTCATTGCCACAATTCCACAAACTAAGCAGGTAGCAGCGTAAAACCAACTGGGATCAATTATCTGTAAGCCATAATAAACCATTGTCGGTACAGTACCTGATAATAACCACGTACCAATTAAAGAGCCTACTGCTAATAAAATTAAGATAGCACCTAGCGAGATCGAAATGCCATTAATGATGGCTTTTTCCATAGATCCCCATGAATAACCATTTTTAAGGCCAATGATGATTGCAATGCCCATTGCTAGCAATAATGCCACTTGGTTAGGTCCATAGGAAGAGTTATCACCAAAGTAAGTTACCGCTGTCGCTAGCATAATAATTAGCGCAATTAGAGGTATGAATGAATCAAACATAGTCGGCGACTTAGTACCACTTAATTTTGTCATTGTTATCTTTAAACCTTTTAATTTTAATTTCTGAGGGTAGAAAAGAAAGCCCTACATTGTTTCTGGTAATAAAATGCTATGAGTTAACCAATAGTGCAAGTTATTTATTTTTGTTGACTTGATAAAAATAGTTTTGAGTTGCTTCTTTCTAAATAATTATTCATAAACTGTGAATATAACTAAAAGGCCATAGGTATTAACAAACAATATCAAATACAAAAAAACCGCAAATAATGCGGCTTTTTTAAAAATTTAATTATTTATTTTTTTGCAAGCTTATCCAAGGTCACCAAATCAAACGTAATTTTAGCGGTTTCATCTAAGAAAGGATCTAATGTTTCTAATTCTTCAGGTAAGTTTTCAATTGAAGTTATTTTCTCTTTGTTCATATGTACTAAACGCTCATTGGCCCTAGTTAACTGTTTAACTTTACGCTCTTCACGTTTTGCTTTACGAGTATCAATATTTAAAGAAATAGTTTTATCATCTTTCTCTGCTTTATACAGAGCAATATCTTCTAATAAGTAATTAAATTCACTATTAGTTTTAATACGACCTTGGTGTAACGAGTTTAGATAAGATAAATTCACACTTAAGTCACTTAACTTAGAATATTTAGCTCTAGCAATTTGATCCCATGGCAATGCATTAGCCTCTTTACTCTCACCCCAGTCCTCAGGATTAATAGCTGTAGGGAAGTCAATATCAGGTAGCACCCCCCTATGCTGAGTACTACCGCCATTAATACGGTAAAATTTAGCGATGGTAAATTGAATACTACCTAATGGGTTTTCATAAAGATCATAAACTCGACCTAAGCCCCTATGTTGCTGAACAGTACCTTTGCCAAAGGTATGCTCACCAACAATAACGCCTCGTCCATAATCTTGAATTGCCGCAGCGAATATTTCAGATGCTGAAGCGCTATAACGGTCAACCATCACGGTTAACGGTCCGGAATAATAGCTATAACCATCTTTATCACTGTTTACTTGAACACGATTAGCACCATCTCTTATTTGAACAACAGGCCCTTTTTGGATAAACAATCCGGTTAATAATGTCGCTTCTGGTAATGAACCACCACCATTACCACGTAAATCAACAATGATGCCTTCAACATTTTCTACCTTGAGTTTTTCAATTTCTTTTTTTACATCGCGAGAAAGGTTGTTATAAAAACTTGGAATGTTAATAACCCCTAGCTTTTTGCTGTTTTCATCGCCTTTAGTCTCGTAATAGACCTCAGACTTTGCAGCTCGATCTTCTAAAATAATCGTATCGCGAATAATGGAGACAATTTTTATACTAGATGCGTCTTCAGAGTCACCTGGCAATACTTGTAATCGAACTTTAGTGCCTTTAGGTCCTTTAATTAAGTCTACAACATCATCTAAGCGCCAGCCAATAACGTCAACAAACTCTTTTGCAGCTTGAGATACACCGACGATACGATCTTTAGCTTTTAGTTCATTAGATTTATCTGCTGGGCCGCCAGAAACCACACTCTGAATAACCGTGTAATCTTCTTCAGCTCTTAGCACAGCCCCTATTCCCTCTAGAGATAAATTCATTTCCATTTGGAAACGCTCTGCATTACGAGGAGATAAATAAGAAGTATGAGGCTCAACAACCCTAGCAAAGCTATTCATTAACGTTTGAAAAACATCTTCACTTTCACTTTGATTTAATCTCTTTATCGCATATTGATAACGTTTAGCCAAAATTTCTTTTACTTTCGGCCATTCTTTACCTGTCAGTGTTAAATTTAATGAATCAGATTTAACTTTTAATCGCCAGAGTTCATTAAGCTCTGCTTGACTTGAAGGCCAAGATGCATTTTCACGATCATAGCTATAAACTTCATCTTTTGTGAAGTCGAAAGGCGCTTTAACCGCTTCCCCTTCTTTTGAATCTATGCCTAATAAAGCTAAAGCATATTGATAACGCTGTAATCGACGCTGTAAATTTAAATTATAAATATCATAAGCAGCAGATAATTTACCTCTAGTAATGACCTTATCAAATTCATCACGATACTTTTGAATATTAGTTATATCTGAAGCTAAAAACACGTTTCTTGCATAATCAAGTTGCTTAATATAACGGTCAAAAACTTCTTTAGATAATGCATCATTTACTTTGATTAATTTATAATGATCACGGGTAAATCTTGCCGTTATTCGCTTACTGGCAGTAGTGTGTTGACTTTCCGGTTCAAGAATGGGAAGAGAGTCAAGTTTATCAGTACTATCGAAAGCAAATAATGAAAGGCTTGAGAGAGACAAAGAAACGACAAGCGCGATACGACAAAATTTTTGCATGCATTTACTCCATATTATTCAGAATATATATTTTTTATCTGAGTTTTGACAACCATACCTGAATCAAGCTGAACACTAATGTCTTTCCCAGAAATATCAGTAATAGTTGCATTCATCGGCGCCTTACCTACTTTAACTCTTACTTTCTGGCTAACTTTAATTACAGACGATTCAACTAATTTGAGTGGTTCAATTTCTTTATTAACAGTTGTTGTATTAGCTGACTTAACCGACTTGAACTTTGCTTTACGTTTTTCCGTATCAGCCGGGTTCATTTCTTTAGTGGCTTTATCAGAACCTTTGTTAATTCCTTTATAATGCTTTTGACTGTTTTTGTCAGTAGTCTTTTTGTTACCAAATTTTTCTTGGCTTTCTTTTAGTGTTTTTAGCGCATACTCTGCTTGATCTTGGTCAATAGTTTCTCCATTCTCGCCAGCTAAATCAACTCTAAAACCACCTAATTTAATTGACTTTAAGTAACGCCAGCTACTGGTGTAGTGTCTAAGAGCTTGGCGTAAACGTGTTTTGCTTACTTTTTCATCTTCAGCAAGTTCTGTTGCCAACTCTTGAAATATACCTATTTTCAAGGGCTTTGCTAAACCTTCAATAGAAAAACACGCAGGGAATTTTTCAGATAAATAGGCAATGATTTCTTTACTACTAATACGTTTAATTTCCATAAATACAACTTTACTGTTTAATTAATTGTCGTCTTGAAGATGCTGTTCACGATTTTCTAGCACGTGTCTGCACCAATCGTAAATATCATCTGTTTCTAAATCAGGTAAAACATCTTGCCCAATCCATGTATCCCATACCAATTCTAATAACTGAGTTAACACCTCTACAGATATATCTTCTTCAGCTAAATCATACAAGGTATGATAAATTTCGTTTATCTTTTCTGCTACGTCTTCTTCTTGTCCTTCCCAGTCACCAACCACTGCTTCTGAAACAAGAAAATCGTGTATAACCACTAATTCTTTCATTATACCATGCTAGCCTCAAGGTGTTTAACTATCGTTTCGATGCCCAGCTGATCTTGATCATCAAACCGATTAAAATCAATACTATCAATATCAAATACTGCAACCACTTTACCATTTACCTTCACAGGAACAACAATTTCAGCGTTACTGTCAACATCACAAGCAATATGTCCTGAAAATAGATGAACATCTGCGATACGTTGCGTTCCACCAGTTTCTGCGGCAGTACCACAAACACCTTTGCCGATAGGAATTCGAAGACAAGCAACCTTACCTTGGAAAGGACCTAAAACAAGTTGATCATCTATCACTCGATAAAAACCAACCCAATTAACTGATACTAAAGCCTCAAATAAAAGTGCACTAATATTCGCCATATTAGCAATAAAGTCTTGCTCATCAGCAATTAATGCTATCACCTGTGCTTCTAATGTTTGGTAAAATTCTGCTTTATTCATTCAAGCGAACTCATTAATGGCTTTTGACCTAAGTTAAAAGCGCATAACATACCCTTTTAGACCAACAATTTAAAGTATTATTAGCCAATTTATTAACCTGAAAATAAAAAACATTAGTATTATTTTACAGATTTGTATTATGGATACAATTATAATATAAATAACTAAAATGAATTACTGGGTATTCTCACCCAGCCTTCCATTAGCACTCGAGCGCTTCGACTCATTGAAGCTTTGGTTATTGTCCACTCACCTGAATCGTTATTTGCTTGTGCCCCTACTTTTAAAGTACCCGATGGATGACCAAAAGTAACTACATCTCGAATGCCTCCACCAGCCACAAGATTAACTAAAGTATTAGGTACCGAAGCAGCGGCGCCAATAGCAACAGCTGCGGTGCCCATCATGGCATGATGAAGCTTACCCATTGACAACGCACGTACATGTAAATCTATTTCGTCCGCCTTAATTGTTTTATTACTCGAAGACAAATAATCTTGTGCCGATGACACAAAAGCAACTTTAGGAGTGTGTTGACGCATTTTAGCTTCATCTATATGCTTAATAATCCCCATTTTCAGTGCACCATAAGCGCGAATTATTTCAAATTTCGTTAAGGCGTTATCATCATTATTAATGGCACCTTGGAGTTCAGTTCCAATATAACCAATATCTTCTGCATTTAAAAAAATAGTCGGAATACCTGCATTGATCAGGGTCGCTTTAAAAGTACCGACACCTGGGACCTCAAGATCATCGACTAAATTACCTGTTGGAAACATTGCACCTCCGGCACCTGGTGATAAGAATTCAACAGCGACTTCGGCAGCTGGAAAAGTTACACCATCAAGCTCAAAATCACCGGTTTCTTGTACTGCACCATTGGTCACTGGCACATAAGCAATAATAGTTTTACTAATGTTAGCTTGCCAGATACGAACAACGACAATACCATTTTTAGGAATTCGAGAGGCATCGACTAAACCGGTGGTGATAGCAAAAGAGCCTACTGCTGCAGTTAAGTTCCCGCAATTGCCACTCCAATCAACAAAGGCTTTATCAATAGCCACTTGACCAAATAAATAATCAACATCGTGTCCAGCCTCACTACTTTTTGACAAAACAACTATCTTGCTTGTACTTGAAGTTGCCCCTCCCATACCATCAGTTTGCTTACCATATGGGTCGGGACTACCAATAACTCTTAATAACAGATTATCACGAGCAGCTCCGGGGAGCTGACAAGATATAGGTAAATCAGATAAGCTAAAAAACACGCCTTTTGACGTACCTCCACGCATATAAGTAGCAGGGATTTTTATTTGGGGCTTGTGTATCTGGGCTGATGCTTTTTTTGACACGGTTTCTTTAACCATATTAGCTCTCCTTAAATGAATAAAAAATAGCACTTAAAAGTGCTATTTACATGTGGAGTTTTGAATTTCAATTATGAATTAGATGCCAAAAAATCTTGAGCAAAACGTTGCAGTATACCTCCTGCCTCATAAATTAAGGCTTCTTCTGCAGTATCTAAACGACACTTCACCGGCATTTTAACCAATTCCCCATTTTCACGAGTGATAACCACAGTTAAGTGAGCACCTGGGGTATACTCACCAATAACATCATAACGTTCAGT
>Ga0307492_10001335_pt1 | contig 10228 bp, 9 predicted proteins | sample SI3LmetaG_FD_202365 | JGI IMG/M metagenome (GOLD analysis project Ga0307492, IMG submission 202365) | Sea-ice brine microbial communities from Beaufort Sea near Barrow, Alaska, United States - SI3L | ecosystem: Environmental > Aquatic > Marine > Coastal | place: USA: Alaska | collected 2017-05-06
TGGCGAAGTATGCTTGCTATACACCATATGGTCTGCAATCATCTCTCGCATACGATCCATCTCAACAATCTTACCTGTGCCCTTATCAAACTTCAAATCTGGAACTTGAAAACCTGATGGTGCCGCGACCGCTTGCGCAAATTGAAATGGTCTTCCTTCTTGAAGATAGTTAGTTACGTCGCTTTTTCTCAATCTTCCATCTTTTCCAGTTCCAGTAATGCGCGCCAACTCTTCATAAGAGATATGATGTTTTCTTGCCACGGCGTCGACTAATGGTGAGATAAACAGATTTTCGTTTACTTTGAAAGCTTTAGATTTAGCGTTATCACCTTGAGCTTGTCGCAGGGAAGGCTTCTTCGCTTTTTCTAAATTTCTATTATTTGAATTTTCTTCAGTCTTTAAAATTTTTGCGGAAGCTACATCACTCAACTCGAGCATAGCAATCGTTGCACCCACAGGCACCACGTCTTTAGCTGAAACTTGATGTGAAATCATTTTTCCAGAACTTGGCGCTGGCACTTCATTATCCACTTTATCTGTCGCAACCTCAACGATAATATCTCCTTCCTCAAAAGAATCTCCTTCTTGAACCAACCAATTTAGGATCGTTCCTTCTGTGATACTCTCACCCATTTTGGGCATCTTAAATTCTATTTTTGACATCTTATTTTCATTGTCAGGCAGAGCCTGTAGAAGTCACTTTTGCTCTCGAATGCACTTCGACAAGCATAGTGTGACATCATTATATTATTTAGCATTAGACTTCATCTCTTGAAGCGTCTTATAAAAATCTTGTTGTTTTGGTCTATCCTTCGGGATTTCTCGCAAAGGCACTACTTCTCTTAAACTTTCGTGACAATCTGCAGGTAATTGCTGATACAACTTTGTGCCTGCAGTTTTCCAAGCAATCATTTCTTCAGAAACCTCTTTTATAGATTTTGCTGGATTTCCAACAATTAATTGTCTCTTTTCAAATACGGTTTCCGCTTTTACAAATGCCATCGCTCCCACGATGCACTCATCGCCTATTTGAGCATCGTCCATAATCACACTGTTCATCCCAATAAGACAATTTCTACCCAAATTTGCTCCGTGAATCACTGCTCCATGACCTACGTGCGCTCCTTCTTTTAGAACTATGCTCTTTCCCGGAAACATATGAACGGTACAATTTTCTTGCACGTTTACTCCATCTTCCAGAATAATCTCACCCCAGTCGCCACGTATAGCAGCTCCCGGACCTATGTAACAATTCTTTCCAATAATCACATTACCAGTAACCGCCGCTAATGGGTGGACGAAACTTGATTCGTGAATTACTGGTATGTGCCCTTTGAAGGAGTATATCATAAGATTGGAGATTGTGGATTTGAGGTTAACGATTGCTGATTTAAGTTCAAAAATCACCAATCATTAATCTTTTATCAATTTACTTAAATCTTTTTAATGTCTCTTTAGTAAAATCTGAAAGCACCAATCTTCCAGATATCTCTGCTCTTTCTGCTAATAAAACATCCCAATTTTCAGTACCAGCCCACATCACTTTTTTCATTTCCTTCATTGCTTCAGGATTGTAATTGCAAAGATTTTCTGCAAATGCTTGTACTGCTTCATCCAATGCTTCAGTAGATTCGTGAACGCTTGCGTAGAGCCCTTTTTGCCTAGCCCATTCTGCATCATAAAAACTATTTGCATCGATCGCTATCTGACTCATTCCTGTCAAACCTAACTTTCTTTCAACCGCTGGACCCACAACAAAAGGACCTATCCCGATGTTTAATTCGCTTAATTTAATGCTTGCAAACTTACTGGCCATACAGTAATCTGTTGCACTCGCCACTCCTACACCACCACCTACAGTTTTCCCCTGTACACGACCAATTATGAATTTAGGGCATTTCCGCATTGCGTTAATTACATTCGCAAAACCACTGAAAAACACACGTCCTGTTTCAGCATCGTTAATACTTATTAGCTCTTTAAAACTGGCTCCCGCACAAAACGTACGCTCTCCTCCACTTTTTAGGATGATTACCTTTATGGCATCATTCTCCCCTGCTTCAGTGATTGTTTTTCGCAACTTTTCAAGAATATCTCCCGGTAAGCTATTGTGTGCTGGGTGGAAAAATTCTATGGTTGAGATTCCGTTTTGTATTTCTTCTTTTACGTATGGTGCTGTCATTTATATATTCTTAAGGCTCGTTATCTTTTTTTTATTAAATCAAACTGCTCAAAGTGATGATTTAAATGCTTTCGTTCTAATAAATATGATTCATATTTATTCAATTCTCCAAAAACTAAATTCTTTAAAATCGCATCTGGATTTTCTTGAAAAAATGCGAGATACTTAAATCGCTGCTCCAAGAATTTCGCCTTTGCTGTTTCTAAATCTGGATGTTGTAAAGCAGCCAGTGTATCTTTTTCTAATTGCGGAAATCTAGAGTTTTGCGGAAACTTCTTAAAATTATATAGACTGTCATGGGTTATATCTAAATACTTTTCTGGTGTTGCAATTTCAAAATCTTGAATATCTCCCGAAGCAATTTTATAGGTGTATTCTAGATGTTCTAACATATGTTGAGGCGTCATCATTCCCCAAGTAGGTTTGTTGTCTTCTGAAAGTTTATCCAGACAAGACTGGATCGTTTCGTTTGTCATTTCTGTAAAGACCTCTTGTTTCTTTTCTACCATTGTTAAAATGGTCGCAATACAAACTAAAGGATCTTCCTTCTCAGCATCTGCTGGTAAAATAGCGTTAGCAGTATCTACATTTGTATCAAAAATCTCTACATACCATTTTACAATTCCGCTTGGATGTTCTGTACCTCTAGAGTCTCTATCTACTTTTTGCTTACACGTTAATCGCACGTATAATGTATCACCATCATAAATAGGGCGTAAAAATCTAATTTCTTCTAAACCATAATTTGCAGCTACAGGGCCCTTGTTAGGATATACAAAAAGTCCTGCTGCCATTGATATAATAAAATATCCATGAGCCGTTCGCTTTTCAAAAATACTTCCGTCTAGCGATGTAATATCTGTATGTGCATAAAAGTGATCCCAGGTAATATTTCCGAAGTTTACAATATCTGTATCTGTAATTGTTCGGTTATGTGTTTTAAGCGACATCCCTGGTTTGATGTCTTCCCAATGGTATGCGAAAGGATGTTTTGGCGACTCTTTATAGTCGGATTTTGGCTGGTACATTCCTGTAACTGCAGTTAAGGTGGTTGGACTTCCCTGAATGGCGCAACGTTGTAAATAATGTTTAATACCGCGCATTCCTCCCATTTCTTCTCCTCCACCTGCACGTCCTGGACCACCGTGAATTAATCCTGGTAACGGCGAACCGTGTCCCGTACTTTGCTTCGCACTTTCACGATTTAATATTAAAATACGCCCGTGATGGCTTGCTGCATTCACTGCATATTCTGTCGCAATTTTATCATCGTTTGTAATGATAGAACTCACTAAAGACCCTTTACCCATCTTCGCTAAAGTGATAGCATCTTCTAAAGTATCGTAAGGCATTAGCGTACTTACTGGACCGAAAGCTTCGGTCACGTGAGCGCTCTCATTTTTTAATGGATTGTCTTCTCGCATCAAAATAGGTTTCATAAAAGCACCCTTTTTTGAATCTGCACCTAAAGCTTCAAAGTCATTAAAATTTCCGTAAACCATCTCTGCAGTCTGCGCAATCTTCTCTACCTGTTCTTTAACACTATTTCGCTGTGCATCGTTAACCAAACTTCCCATTCTCACTTCTCTCAAACGAGGATCGCCAATAGTCACTTTATCTAACTGCTTTGCTAATGCAAACTGCACATCTTCTATTAAATCTTGTGGCACAATAATACGACGGATTGCCGTACACTTCTGACCACATTTTGTTGTCATCTCATTACGAACTTCCTTAACGAACAAATCGAATTCTGGAGTTCCAGGTACTGCATCTTTCCCTAAAATAGCTGCATTTAAGCTATCTGCTTCCATCGTGAAAGGAACAGATTCTGCAGTGAGCTGCGGGTGATTTTTAAGAATACGTCCTATTTTTGCAGATCCTGTAAAGGTTACAACATCTTGCGAATGAACCGTGTCTAGTATATTCTTGGCGGTACCACTTATCAACTGCAAAGCTCCTTCAGGTAATATTCCCGAAGCAATAATTTCTCTTACAACAGCTTCTGTCAAATAAGCTGTTTGAGGTGCTGGTAAAACTACGGCTGGCATTCCTGCCATCCAGTTCACCGCACACTTTTCAAGCATTCCCCATACCGGGAAATTAAAAGCATTTATATGTACCGCAACTCCTTCACGCGGAACCATAATGTGGTGCGCCATAAAACGACCTCCACGAGATAAATCGATAGGATCTCCTTCTACGTGATATGTTTGATTAGGGAATAATTTACGGAGGGATGCATTTGCAAAAAGGTTTCCGAAGCCTCCTTCAATATCTACCCAACTATCACGCTTTGTAGCGCCAGTGCGGTAGCTAATTTCATAAAACGCTTGTTTTCTTTTTTCAAGATATAGCGCAAGACTCTTCAACATATTTCCGCGTTGTTGAAAGGTCATTTTACGTAAGACATTCCCTTTTTCACGACCGTATTGTAAAATAGATGGAACATCTAGTCCTTCAACAGTAGTGCTTGTAAAATGTTCGCCCGTAATAGAATCAAAAACAGGAATTCCTTCGCCGTTTCCAGATTGCCATTGGCCTTGTATGTAGTGTTGTGTTTTATTCATTTTATTGAATTATAAATTCACATTTTCAATAACTGCGGCATATCCTTGACCTACTCCAATACACATTGTAACTAAAGCATATCGTTTATTTGTCTCTTGCAATTCTAATGCAGCCGAATAGGTAATTCTAGCACCTGTAACACCAAGCGGATGTCCTATAGCGATTGATCCACCATTAGGGTTTATTCTTGCATCATCATCTGCCAATCCCCATGCTCTAATACAGGCTAAGGCTTGTGAGGCAAAAGCTTCATTTAACTCAATCACATCCATATCTTCCATCTTCAAACCAGCCTTTGCTAGTGCTTTATTAGAAGCGTTTACAGGACCAATACCCATAATTCTGGGCTCAACACCTACAACTGCAGAACTTACAATTCTTGCCATAGGTTTTAAACCGTATTTTTTAACAGCATCTTCACTAGCAATAATAGTTGCCGCTGCACCATCGTTTAGTCCTGATGCGTTTCCTGCCGTAACACTACCCCCTTCTTTTTTGAAAGCTGGGCGTAGTTTTGCTAAAATTTCTTTGGAAGAATTTGGCTTTATAAACTCATCATCCTTAAAAATAATTGGATCTTTTTTTCGCTGCGGAATTTCAACAGCAACAATTTCTTTTGCCAATCTACCAGATTTTTGAGCAGCCGTTGCCTTCATCTGACTATTATATGCAAAGGCATCTTGATCTTCACGAGTGATATTATATTTTTCCACTAGGTTCTCTGCAGTAACTCCCATACCATCAACACCATATAATTCTTGCATTTTCGGATTGACAAAACGCCATCCAAAAGTAGAGTCATACATTTTACTATCACCACCAAATGCTGTGGAAGGTTTTGCCATCACGTACGGTCCGCGTGTCATATTCTCAACGCCACCTGCGATAAATAAATCCCCGTCACCAGCTTTTATAGCGCGGTTTGCGTGAATAATAGCGCTCAAGCCGCTACTACACAATCTATTTACCGTTTCTCCTGGGACAGAAAATGGAAGTCCCGCAAGTAGCAAACTCATTCGTGCCACATTACGATTGTCCTCTCCTGCTTGGTTTGCGCAACCCATGATTACATCTTCATATGCATCTTTAGGGATGTTAGGATATTTGTCAGTCACTGCCTTAATAACCAATGCTCCCAAATCATCTGTGCGTATGGCACTTAATGTTCCTTTATAATTCCCGATAGGGGTTCTTACTCCGTCAATTATATATGCTTCTTTCATATTTTCATTTTAGATGCACGATATACGAGTGCGATTTCTTTAATCGTCCTTCGTAAATGTACCATCGTACATTATTTATTCTGTCCAATCTTTCGAGGTTCTATAAACGACCCCCTTAAAGAGCGCTACTAGTTCTTCGCCTCGTTTCACTTCTACTATATTAAAACCTACCTTATTTTTTTGATGATCTAATATTGCTTCTGCTGTGATGAAATCTCCTTCGTCAAGTGCCTCAATATGGTTGATACTCGTTTCAATAGATACTGCATACTTGCCATGAGTATTTGCCGTGAAGCCAAAAGCAGTGTCTGCAAGAGAATAACTGATGCCACCATGTGCTTTATCCATGCTATTGAGCATTTCTTTTCTAATTGTCATTCCTACTTTCACCCGTCCTACTTCGCATTCTAGGATCTCAATTCCTAGCCAAGTTGAGTAGGCATCTTGCGATAGCATTTTATATGGTATTTTATTTCCTTCCATTAGAAAAAGGTTTTAAGTTCTTTATTCATTCTTCTCAACAATGGAGAACAACGATATCTATCTTCACGATACTCATCGTACAAGGTATCTAATTTCTCAACACACCAGTCCATTCCTTTTTCATCTGCCCAAGCGAGTAATCCTTTTGGGTAATTAACACCTTTGGTCATGGCGCTATCAATATCCTCCGCACTTGCGATGTTTAAAAATAAGGCGTCTGCAGCTTCATTTATAAGCATCACTAGTACCCGATTAAAAATTTGTTCTGTTACAGTTGCATCAATAGTACTTTTGGCTACATCAGAGTTTTCAACTTTCTTTCCATTGTGGTCGTACTCGTAATATCCAACCCCAGATTTACGCCCTAAATATCCAGCTTCAGAAAAACGTTTCTGTGTAAATGACGGCTTGTATCTTGGATCAAAATAGAAGGCCGTAAATACCGTTTCTGTCACGGTGTAGTTTACATCGTTTCCAATAAAATCCATCAATTCGAAAGGTCCCATTCTAAAACCTCCCAAGCTTTTCATTGCGTGATCGATGGTCGAAAAATTTGCGATTCCTTCTTCGTAAATCCGCAAGGCTTCTCCATAAAATGGTCTTGCGACTCTATTTACAATAAAGCCTGGAGTATCTTTAGCCACGGCTACGACTTTTTTCCAGCTAGAGATGGTATCTATAGATTCCTCGAGTACCTCGTACGATGTTTGAATCGCAGGAATCACCTCCACTAATTTCATTAAGGGTGCAGGATTAAAAAAGTGAATCCCAACACAGCGTTTTGGATTTTCTAAAGAGGACGCTATCGAGGCAATCGAAAGAGAAGACGTATTAGAAGCTATAATACAATCATCGCTCACATAGCTTTCTAACTCTTGAAAAACCTTTTTCTTAATATCCAGATTCTCCACAATTGCCTCAATCGTCATATGGCTATCTGCTAATTCCTTCAAAGAATTCACATAGCTTATATTATCCTGAATACGTTTTTTTTCTTCGGAAGTAACACGACCTTTTTCAACTAAGCGTGTCATTATTTTTTCTAATGAAGCCTTTGCTTTATCTAAAGCCGCTTGATTAAGATCAAACAATTTTACAACACAACCAGCTGTGGAAGCAACTTGTGCAATCCCAGAACCCATTGTTCCTGCCCCAATAATACCAATTTTAGAAATTGTAGATTGTGGATTAACGATTTTTGATTTTTGATTTGATAGTGTCATTAAATTTATTTTTTGGAGGCCGTTTTAATACTTGCCATGAAAATTGAAATGAGTTGATTGTTTTCATCGAACAATCTGTCTAACTCCTCTACATTCAATATTAGTTTTGCTCCTTTTTGTATTTTCATATTAATGTAAGACTCTCGTAATTCTTTTAAGCTAATCTTCATTTTATGTAGAAAATCTTTACTAGACTCTCCGCTTCTCGCCTCTCCATAATTGAGCGCTACAGAAGTACTAGACCTAATCAATTGTTTTGTGAGAAGCTCTGCGGCAAATGATTTATCCAGACTCTTACAAAGTAGGATTACATCTACTGCAAATTAAATAAGCCGTCCCTCTAATTGATTCGGTTTCATAAGTTTATTTTAATTCAAAAATCAACAATCGTTAATCTTCAATCGTCCATCAGCTACTTCCCTTTAAACAAGGGTTTTCTTTTCTCTACAAACGCTGCAACACCTTCTGCATAATCCTCTGTAGAAGCTGATTCAATTTGTAATTTACTTTCTAATATCAACTGTTGCTCAAGATTGTTATTCATTGATTGATTAAGCAACCTTTTTGTTAAGCCCAATGCTTTAGTTGGCATATTAGCGAGGGTCAATGCTTTTAGGTTCACCTCTTCCATTAAAATTTCCGAAGCAACAACACTATAAATCATCCCCATCTGCTCTGCTTTTTCTGCTGAAATTTTATCTCCCAACATCATTATCGCAGATGCTTTACCAAATCCTATTAATCGAGGTAAAAAGAACGTCCCAGCACTATCTGGAATCAATCCTATCTTACTAAACGCTTGAATAAAACTTGCTTTGTCACTTGCAATTACCACATCGCAAGCCAATGCAATATTTGCTCCGGCCCCTGCTGCGACTCCATTGACTCCGCAAATAATGGGTTTTTCAATAGATCGTATTCTTTTAACAATTGGATTATAGTGATCGTCTAATATCTTCTTGAAGCCAGGGTTTAAATCTGGGTTTGTAATTTCGCCAATGTCTTGACCAGCGCAAAAAGCTCTACCATTTCCAGTGATTATAATCGCTCTTACCCATTCATCTTTTTCACAAGCATCTAATTCATCCTGTAATAAAAACGCCATCTCTTTATTAAAGCTATTAAAAACTTCTGGACGATTTAGGGTGAGGGTGGCTACACCGTTGATAATGTCTTTTGTTATTGGTTGGGTCATTTAGAAAAATTTGGAGAATGGAGATTACCGATTTTTAATTATTGAACTGTTCGTTCTTCAATCAAAAATCAAAAATCCACAATCGTTAATCATTATTATTTCAAACATTTAAAGTAATCGAATGGTTCTAGACAGTCATCGCATTTAAACAATGCTTTGCAGGCTGTGGAACCAAACTGGCTTACTAAATGCGTATTTGTACTTTTACATTGCGGACATATTACTTTTTTAGCATTGCCAAGCAATACTTCTTTGTCTGCTGTTTCTGAAAGAGGTCTGGCGATGCCGTAGGCTTCCATTTTTTGCAATCCTGCCTCACTTATCCAGTCTGTGCTCCACGCGGGACTTAACACTAATTCTACCTCGACTGTTTTTCCAAGAGGCTCAAAAGCTTTTTTTAAATCATCTCCTATTACATCCATTGCTGGGCAACCACTGTACGTAGGCGTTAGCTTTACCTTAACAACAGTACCTTCTTCTATCGCTTCTCTGATTACGCCCAAATCTAACACGGTCAACACGGGAATTTCAGGGTCGCTTACTTTTTCCAGAATTGGAATTAAGTGAGGGTCGATATTAGCTGGTTGGGTTATAATCATAAAAAATTGGAGATTAACGATTGTTATTCAATCGCTACCATTCCATATTAGGATATGTGCGTTGCATATATTGTAAATCACTTAAAATATAGCCCATATATTCGCTATGTATTCCTTTTTTACCACCTCTTGTAAAGTATTTACCTTCAGGTACAATGATGTTTGATTCTTTCAATAATTTTGAAACTTCTTTATAATATGTTTCTTTAAATTTTGAGGTATCCACTCCTATTCCCTCAACAATCATTGCTTCGTCTGCTTCCGTTAGATCAAAAAGCTCATCTGTGTAAACCCATAAATCATCAATAGCTTCCTGCATCTTCTTGTTGCTCTCCTCCGTTCCATCACCTAATCGCTTTACCCAATCTCCAGAAAAACGTTTGTGATAGCTCACTTCTTTAATTCCTTTTTTTGCAATCGCAGCTAGTGTTTCATCTTTACTGTTTAGCATTTCAGTCATAAATAAAAGATGAAATACATCAAATAAATACTGACGCCCCATTACATAACCAAAGTGGTCATTAGGTTGCTCTACCAATAATACATTTTTGTATTCTCGCTCTAAACGCAAAAAGGCCAAGTCATCTTCGGTCTTTCCTTCTCCTTGCACTTTAGCAGCGTATTGATAGTAATTACGGGTTTGACCAATTAAGTCAAGTGAGATATTTGTACCTGCAATATCTGTTTCAAGCGTTGGACCGTGACCGCACAATTCTCCTAGGCGTTGCGCTAGGATAAGGCTGTTATCAGCT
>Ga0307492_10001336_pt1 | contig 10221 bp, 6 predicted proteins | sample SI3LmetaG_FD_202365 | JGI IMG/M metagenome (GOLD analysis project Ga0307492, IMG submission 202365) | Sea-ice brine microbial communities from Beaufort Sea near Barrow, Alaska, United States - SI3L | ecosystem: Environmental > Aquatic > Marine > Coastal | place: USA: Alaska | collected 2017-05-06
TTCACAAAGTGACCTTAGCCTCACCATGATTGGTGACCCCAAACAGGCTATTTATAGTTTTCGCGGTGGCGATATCTTTACTTATATGAAGGCTCGTAATGCACCAGAAGTGGATCTTTGGTCCCTTAAAACAAATTGGCGCTCACAACAAGATTTGATCAAGGCAGTGAACTGCTTTTTTACTAGTCGAAAAGCACCTTTTATTTATGATAACGCGATTAGCTTTACCGAAGCAGAAGCGGCACCGCAATCAACAGCCGCCGGCCTTAGTCTTAACGGTTCGCTCGAATCACCGATCACGCTTTGGCACATACCACTCAATGAAAAAAATAAAACCTTTTCCAAAGATTTAGTCAGTCAACAACTCAATGAAGCAACCGCTAACGAGATAGTGATGCTCATTTCTGCAGGACAAAATGGCAATGCTGGTTTTGGTGATCAACACTTACGCAGTGGTGATATTGCGGTATTAGTACGTACCTCACGAGAGGGTGATGAACTTCGTCAGGTGCTCTCTAGCAAAGGCATCAAGTCGGTCACGATTGGCAAGGATAAGATTTTCGACAGCGAAGAGGCTCACTCTTTATATGATTTACTGCTAGCCGTTGGTCACTATGCTGACCGCAGAATTTTACGCCAGGCTATAGCCAGCCCACTGCTCGATAACGATTATCAGAATATCGCTAAAATCGTTGATGATGCCGACAGCTGGCAACAATGGATCGGACATTTTCGTGATTTACATCAGCTTTGGATCGACCGGGGTTTTATAGCCATGTTTCAGCCGTTACTTCATCGGTTAAAAGTCGCTCAAACACTCGCACTGTCTGAAAATGCCGAACGCCGACTGACTAACTTGCTGCATCTTGGAGAAGTACTTCAGCAACAATCAAGACTTTGTGCCGGGATTGATAGCCTGCTTGCTTGGTATCAAAAACAGATGATGGAAATAGATACTGACGAAGCGGAACTGCGCCTCGAAAGTGATGAAGCACTGGTTAAAATTGTCACCATCCACAAAAGCAAGGGCCTCGAGTATCCCGTTGTATTTTTGCCTTTTCTTTGGAGTTGTCGCGCGGGTAATTATAAACCAAATGATTTAATACGATTTCACGATGATCAATTCAATCCGGTTATCGACATTGGTAGCGACCGTCGCAAACAACACGAATGTATAGCCGAAAAAGAACGGTTGGCTGAAGACTTGCGCCTGCTCTATGTTGCACTGACTCGTGCACGTAGCAAAATTTATCTTGCCTGGGGTGATGTTGGCAATGCCGCCAGCAAAGGACAACCTTTTCAATCTGCTCTGGCATATTTGCTCCATTCTGAGCAAACCCCCGAAGACTTAACTATGCAACTGCCCAGTGGATTTTCTGACTCCACGATTATACCGGGCGACCTTGATAAGCTAGCATTAAAGAGTGAAGGCCGAATAGAAGTGACACCTTTGCCGGAACTGACGGTCGCAGCACATAAAGATTTTGATAACAAAAAGGTCATATTGATCGAACCCACGCCTTATGAAGTTCAAAAAGTAACGCCCTGGCGCATTGCTAGCTTCTCCAGTTTAACTCGGGATGTACATCAAGTTTCGCGCCGAGGCTCGAGCGCCATTAGCAATGACCCGATTTTAAATTTCCCTGCAGGTAGCCATGCCGGTTTACTACTGCACCACTTACTTGAAGAACTTGATTTTTGCGCAGACATCTCTGAACAATGTAGCTGGCTTATTCCGAAATTTGCACCCCGATTTGGACTTGGTGCACCAGAGCATCACAAGACTCTGGTTCATTGGGTTCAGCAAATTTTGTTAACTACGCTCGATGGTAAAGAATTGTTGCTATCGAAATTAAGTCATAAACAACGCTTAAATGAACTTTCCTTCGATTTTGCTTTAGACCATCTCGAAATTGATCAATTAAATGCCCAACTTGTAGAAATTTTTAAAGTATCTGGGTTTGATTCGGATATCGAACCAATCACAGCTGCAAGCTTTCGTGGATTAATTACTGGTGTCATCGATCTTATTTTCGAATTTGAGGGTAAGTTTTATCTGGCTGATTATAAGAGCAACCACTTAGGATATAGTTTCGAGGATTACACCGCTGATGCCTTAAGCCAGGCCATTATTGACCGTCGGTATGACTTACAATATTTGATTTATTCTATTGCTCTGCATCGATATCTATCGAAGCGAGTGCCCGATTATAAATACGAAACCCATTTTGGAGGTGTTTATTATTTGTTTATACGAGCAATGCGACCCGAATTTGGCTCAACTTACGGTATTTTTTTTAATCTGCCTGATTATCAGCATATTTGTGTTCTAGAAAAACTGTTAACGCCGCCAGATGATGCTGGAGCTTTGATATGAAATCTACTTTAAAACAACTCGCGCAATCAGGCGATATATCGCACCTGAGCTATTATTTTGCCGAGTTCATTGTTCAACAGTCCACGCTACAGTCTCACAGCGATATGGATTGCATGGTCGCACTGAGCGCAGCTTTAGTGAGTGAGAAGAATCAGCAAGGAGATGTTTGTATCCTATTGGATCAATACGTCAACCAACCCCTATTTATTTCCAAATCAGGCACCCTACAAGACATGCCTTTAGGCCTTTCTGTTTTGGCGTGGAAACAGCTATTACTTGCTTCGCCCTGTGTCGGCAACCCGGGTGATGTTGCACCTTTAATTCTGGAAGGCAACCGACTGTACCTAAGCCGGTTCTGGTATTATGAAACCCAGGTTGCCGATTCAATTTTAGCTCGATTGAATAACCCGGTACTAATCGATCATCAACGTTTTCTGCCCTATTTAAGAAAACTATTCCCTCGTGTAGACAAAACTAGCGATTCAGCAGGCCAAATGATAGCGGTTGCCATTGCCGCTAGTCATCGCTTTTGTGTTATTTCAGGAGGGCCTGGTACCGGTAAAACAACCACGGTCGTGAAACTGTTGTCATTGCTACTGTCGCAGCACCCAGAAATGCGCATCCAGCTAACCGCACCGACGGGTAAAGCCGCTATGCGCCTGGTTGACTCTATCCAGGCCCAGACTACTAATGTTTCTGAAAGTGATTTAGCCGAAGGAACCCAGGTCGAAGGCAATACTATAAAAAACTTAATGCCTACAGAGGCGAGCACGATTCATCGTTTACTAGGATATGGCAATCAAAAGTTTCAATATTCACGTCATCAGCCACTGCTGATCGACTGCATTGTAGTCGATGAAGCCTCTATGATTGACCTTACCCTGATGCACCATTTGCTCGACGCATTACCAGCTCATACTCGAGTAATATTGCTAGGTGATCGAGATCAACTAGCGTCGGTGGCAGCAGGAAATGTACTAGGTGACATCACCGGTCATGGACTTGCGATTGGGTATACTGCATCACAAGTTGAATTTGTTGATTCAATCATGATGGATTTAAAACCAATTGCAAAACCGATTGTGGAACCAATACTAAATTCACCCAAACAGCCCATTGCAAACGCCATTGCTTTACTTAAACACAGCTATCGGTTCAAATCTGATAGTGGCATAGGTCGATTAGCCCTGTTAATTAATCAGGGCTTAGGGCAACAGGCTATCGAGTTATTGAGTGCCGGTGGCGAGCATCTTTACTGGCATCAAAACATGGGAATAACGCTAGCTACTGACACCCTCGAATGGATCATCAATCAATATAAAACGGTCATTCATGCCGAATCTGTAGACAAGGCTCTACTCGAGTTTGAAACCATTCGTATTTTGTGTGCTATTCGCTCCGGACCGTTTGGTGTAACCGAAATAAACCGTCTGATTACTTCAAGGATGTTAGTGCAAGGATGGATAATGAAAGGCACTTATGATGCTAATCAAAGCAACCACTTCCAGGGTCAACCCATCCTGATCACTCAAAATGATTATGAGTTGAATCTATTCAATGGTGATGTCGGCATGATATGGCCAAACGCTTTAGGCCATTTGCGCGCTTATTTTCGCAACGCCGACAACAGCCTACGCGAATTACATTTACAAAGCCTGGCCGAACATATCACTGCCTGGGCAATGACAGTCCACAAATCGCAAGGTTCGGAGTTCAATACCGTTTTGCTCGTTTTACCCAATAGCGAAACCAGTCATTCGCTGAGCCGAGAACTTTTATATACCGGAGCCACCAGAACCCGTCAGCACTTATATATCCACTCTTCTCCTGCTGCTATCCTTTCTAGCTGTCAAACTATGACTCTACGACACTCTGGTCTGGCTCAAAAACTGGGTTGGATCGATAGCTAATTCACGAAATTTAAGTTAAAAGGTTGTATTACGGTTAATATGTACTAACTTTCTAGTTATGAATTTTCTATCGATTATTAAGGCCAAGTTTCTGATTTCTCTATTATGAATAATCCATTATTAAACACAGCACTTATTGTCGATGATAATCTAAGCAATCGTTTCGTTCTAAAGTCGTTATTAAAAATATATGACTATCGGATTGTAGAAGCTACCAATGGTCAGGAAGCTATTGACCAGTTCCATAAAGAAAAACCCGATATTATATTTATGGACGTATTAATGCCCGTCATGGATGGTTATGAAGCCACCAGTCGAATTAAGGCAGCAGCCGGTAGTAATTTTGTACCCATTATTTTTCTGACTGCGATGTGCGATGAAAAATCTATTAGCAAGTGTATAGCAGTAGGTGGCGATGACTTTATGGTCAAGCCCTATAACCCATTTTTGCTAAGGACCAAGATTCGGGCCATGCAACGAATCATCACTTTGAATCGAAAAGTGCAGCGAATGTACAGCGTCATTCATCGTGAACAAGAAATTGCGGAAAAATTTTTTGTTAACGCGATACAGCGTCACAACATTAAAAATCCCTTGCTCAAAACCTTAATTCGACCTGCTGATACGTTTAGTGGTGATATGGTTTTATCGGCTTACTCGCCTTCACGAGATTTATTCGTAATGATTGGAGACTTTACGGGTCATGGTTTATCAGCTGCACTTGGCGCAATGCCTGTGTCAGAGGTATTTCGAGCAATGATCAGCAAGGGGTTTGATCCTGGAGATGTATTATCTGCACTAAATAACAAGTTGAAAGGACTACTCCCGACCGGTATTTTTTTTGGTATTCAACTCGTTGTGGTTAGCCACGACCTGGAACGTGCAACCATATACAACGCTGGCATGCCTGACTTACTCGTTGTTGAAGGCAAAACTAATAAAATAAAACACCGGCTTAAATCACGCGGATTGCCTCTTGGCATAATAGCGGATATTGATCCTAAAAAGATTGTTGAACATGTCGCAATATCTAGAAACGATAAAATCTTGATGTTTAGCGACGGCCTTACAGAAGCCTGTAGTCTTAATGATGAACCCTTTGGTGAGGATCGATTAGTTGATGGCATTTCTCAAGCGACCGAGAATAATCTGTTCGAGCATATCTTTGACCTATTGGATACATTCTGTGGTGACACAACACAGGCTGATGATGTAACACTGGTCGAGGTTTCGTGTGTAGAGGGCATACTGCCGATATTTGATGCCACTTCGCCCAAGATACTTGCAAAAGCAAAAGGTGAATGGGATTTATCGTTCAAATTTCGAGGTGAACGATTACGTGAGACTAATCCTATTCCTATTCTGGTTGGCCATATTATGGAACTGGAAGGTATCCAATCAGAACGCCAGTCAATATATACCGTTTTGACAGAACTTTACCTCAATGCTCTTGACCACGGTGTATTAGGACTCAGCTCTAGTTTAAAGTCTGATCCTAGCGGATTTTCACAGTATTTCTCTAATCGCGAATCGAGACTAGCAAGTTTAAAATCCGGCTTTATCCAATTTGATCTAAGCTGTTGCCAAGGTCATGGTTTTCGAGACATTACGCTACGAATAGAAGATAGTGGTGACGGCTTTGACTATAAAAATCATAAACCACCAGCCAGTGACGAGATGGCTCTTTGTGGTCGAGGTATTTCATTAATTAGAGGCTTTAGTGAATCTTTAACATACGAGGGCAACGGGAATATTGCTTCAGTTGTGTTCAGGTCAAAAACAGCTTAATTTAGACAACTAATGAAACTTTTATATGAAAATCACATCATGAATGATGGTTCGGTAATCGATAGTAGCTCATTGTCCGCTTTGCAAGAGGCAATGGGGGAAGACTTCTCAGGATTAGTGCCCATATTTATAGAGTCCACTGGGGATATTTTAACCAACCTTTTAAATGCCTTTAATCAACAAGACATAGAGTCTTTTACTCGTGAAGCGCACAGCCTGAAATCAAGCAGTGCTAATCTTGGAGGCCTTATTCTGTCAGAAATGGCAGCAAAGCTAGAAAAAGCAGGTCATCAGGGGCAATTGCCTGAATCGGAAGAATTTATAAAACCACTAAAAGAAACGTTTGTGCTAATGGAAAAGGAGTTGCAGCAACACCAACTTTAATGGTTTTTGCTGCAACTTTTTTTGAACGGTACCCCTTTATAGTAAGCCAAAAAGAGTTATCCGATTTAGTTCGCTAGCTCACTTGCGACAAGATAATCAATTATTTTAATCAGCCTATCATTGGTGCCAGCCATTGATCCAGATGCCAAATACTTTCCGTTGATGATAATGGCTGGAACACCATTGTGGCCATAGCGTTTCTCTAATTGAGTACTCTTTCGAAGCTGACTATCAACAGGGAATGATGCAAAGCTATCACGAAAAAGCTTTTCGTCCAGACCCTGATCAACGGCAAACTCAGCCAACTGGTCAAGGGTATCTAGGCGTTGCCGTTTGATATGAATGGCATCAAATAGGTCTTTATGGACCTGTTTCTGTACCCCCATTAACTTAAATGTATGAAAGGCTCTGGCATGATTCATCCAACTAGGATTAAGCACTGACGGGACCGGCTCGAAAACAACGCCGTCAGGAATGCTTTTCTCCCAATGCTCAATATAAGGTTCAAATCGAAAGCAATGTGGGCAGCCATACCAAAACATTTCGGTGACAACTACTTTGTCGGGGTGTGATGTTTTTACTACTGGCGAAATGACTTTGTAGTCGACGCCCTCAACATAGGCCTGTTGTGCGCCAACTTGTGTGGAAATTAATAAAGCTGTAATTAAGCCTAGCGTCCATTTTTTTATCATTGATTATTCTCTACATTTCAAGATCGAAGTTAAATAGTTAGTCTGCTCTAAATCTATACTTGGGCAATTCTTAATATAACGAAGTTCTCAGGAGTTTATTCCCTAGAACATTAACCTTTACTTAATGCCGGCGCTTATTTAATGCCAACCCTATTTAATACCAGCAATATATGCTGCTACTGCCGTCATTTCGGTATCTGACATGCGAGCCGCAACATTACGCATCATTTTACCGGCATCATTCGCTCGTGAACCATCACGGAACATCTTTAATTGAGACACAATATAGTCAGGTTGTTGACCTTTCAGAGAAGGCCAGAGAGCTGGTTCATTGCCTGAGCCATCCGGTGCATGGCACGCCATGCAGGCTGGTACCGATATTTCTGTGATGCCACCACGGTAGATGCTTTCACCTTTTTCGATTAATGTATCGTCAAATTTGACTGGTTTAAGCTTTTGGCTTTGGTAATAGGCAGCAACATCTTGCAAGTCTGCGTCGGTGCCAAGAATACCAGCCATTCCCTGCATGGTGGCATTCACTCGTGCTCCAGATTTATAATCTTTCAATTGTTTAACCAGGTAAGAAGCATGTTGACCCGCCAAACTCGGCCATGTGCCACTAATGCTATTTCCATCGGCGCCATGACAACCCGCACAAGCAGCACTTTTTGATTTTCCAGCCTGAATATCTGCTGCATATGAGGTAATTGACATTAAACTGGATAATACAATTACAATAGCTCCGATATAGCTCGGTTTCATGACTTCTCCTAAATTTTATTGATACGGGTTCTGAATTTTTGGGCGAGAATGTATATCATACACCAGCTCCCCGTTCAACTTGAGTATAAAGACCGTCTTATGAGTAATTTGTTCCAACAGGCGCAGTATTTAACCAGCGCTTTTGAATTATCCCAGATCTTGCCAGATGAGGGTAGAGAAGTTGCTTTTGCAGGTCGCTCTAACTCAGGTAAGTCCAGCGCTATTAATTGCCTTACCCACCAGAAAAAATTGTGTAAAACTAGTAAAACACCAGGGCGGACACAACTTATTAATTTTTTTGGTATAGAAGAAGACCGGCGACTGGTTGACCTACCTGGCTATGGCTTCGCTAAAGTACCCACAAAATTAAGAGATCATTGGGGTAATGTGCTTTCAACTTTTTTGCTTGAGCGTAAGGCTCTGGCTGGTCTTGTGATAGTAGTCGATATTCGTCGAGGTATTAGTGATATAGATCAGGCCTTGATCGATTTGGCGGGACATCAAATTGATTTACACATCCTTTTAACTAAATCCGATAAATTGTCGAAGGCAGCTATTAGTAAAACCGTTTCTTCTGTTAAAAGAAGCCTTGGTGATGATCGCCATTCAGTTTCCAGCTTGTCTATCTTAAATCGTCAAGGACTTGATCAACTAGAAACAAAGTGCGCCGAATGGCTTGCTTTAATTTGACCCACTCTGTATAAACTGATCATAGAACGCAGTACGGATAAGCCAAAATATCCTTTGTTAGGTGACTTGTTTGAACATAAAAAAACCCTGATAGTAAACTATCAGGGAAATTGGTTGTACCGGATGGGGTTCCGGAACATTGTTCGTTCATAAGAGGGAGAACGAACAGCAGCGCTGGGCATATAGCGCTGAACAGTAGACTCTATGCTTTTCTCTAAGTTCCTACTGCCACTCCTTATTTATAGCTTATTTCTGATGTTTTTCTCTATTAAATTTTTTTCTACTCTTTGTTGTAGAAACTAATATTTAGTGGGCCTCATGCCAATTATCGCCAACACCAGCATCGACTTCTAGCCTTACCGCGAGGTCGGCGGCAGCTGTCATTAGTTTCGAAATTTCGGTTTGTGTACGCTCAATATCGGTACTAACCACTTCAAACACTAATTCGTCGTGTACCTGCATTATCATTTTAGTTCTATTACCATCTGCTTCTAGCCACCGATGAACCGAGATCATCGCTCGCTTTATTATATCGGCAGCTGTGCCTTGCATTGGCGCATTGATAGCGGTTCGCTCAGCATATTGGCGCAGCATTGCTTTACTCGCATTAATATCAGGTAAGTACAAACGGCGACCAAAAACAGTCTCAACAAAACCTTCATCATGGGCACGTAGCTTGGTTTCATCCATATACCGACGAACACCAGGATAACGCTCAAAATAGGTATCAACATAGGCCTGAGCTTCGTTTCTACCTATATTAAGCTGATTACCCAGCCCAAACGCAGACATACCGTAGATCAATCCAAAATTAATCGCTTTGGCCGCTCGGCGTTGATCAGCATCGACCGCCTCAAGCGACGTACCAAATACTTCAGCTGCCGTTGCTTTATGAACGTCTAGGCCTTTATCAAACGCTTCAAGCAGGCTTTCATCAACCGACAAATGCGCCATAATACGAAGTTCTATCTGCGAATAATCGAGTGCCAATATGCTGTTACCTTCTTCAGCAACAAACGCTTCTCTTATTCGACGACCTTGTGGTGATCGAACCGGAATGTTTTGTAAATTAGGATTGGTAGAAGATAGCCTACCTGTTGATGCAACGGCTTGTTGGTAGGAAGTATGAATTCGACCAGTTGACAGGTTTATCTCTTTAGGCAGTTTATCGATATAGGTAGTTTTTAGTTTATTTAGACCACGATGCTCGATAATGAGAGCAGGAATTTCATAGTCTCGTGCTAGTTCCTCTAATACAGACTCAGCGGTCGAAGGCTGTCCTTTAGGTGTTTTGCGTAAAATAGGCAAACCCAATTTGTCGTAAAGAATGGCCTGTATCTGTTTTGGGGAGCTTAAATTGAATGTTTCTCCAGCTTTGTCATAAACCGAAGCTTCGATTATGGCCAATTGAGCATCAACTTCGACCCCTTGTTCCTGTAACTTTATGCGGTCGATTAAGACACCATTTTGCTCAATTTTAAGTAATACATCGACTAACGGTAGTTCTATGTTTTTATACACACTTTCTAAACCTGGCTCGGCTTGCAGTCGTTCATTGAGATGGTCGTAAAGCTGTAATGTGATATCAGCGTCTTCGGCCGCATATTGGGTAGCTTCG
>Ga0307492_10001337_pt1 | contig 10220 bp, 6 predicted proteins | sample SI3LmetaG_FD_202365 | JGI IMG/M metagenome (GOLD analysis project Ga0307492, IMG submission 202365) | Sea-ice brine microbial communities from Beaufort Sea near Barrow, Alaska, United States - SI3L | ecosystem: Environmental > Aquatic > Marine > Coastal | place: USA: Alaska | collected 2017-05-06
GTGTATCATGTTTCTCATTTTGATCTCTTTCTATTTTTTTGTTGTCGTTTTCCATTATATTCTCCAATTTAACTAAGATTTTAATCATTAATATTGTGTTCATAATTGTATTAATCTTCTTGCAACATTATCTTTTCTACAAATGAGTTATCGTTATACTTCTTTCTTTTTGAAGACGAGTTATTCATGTTCATTAACAACAAGTTGAGGTACTAAAGAACCATCAACTAATACTTTTATGGCTATTCTATCTTCTTCAGAAATTCTTCCTTGCAATCGTTTCTTGTCCTTTTTCTTTGCCACTATTAACGGTGGGCAGAGCTCATCGCTTTCATAGGTCACCTGACAATCAAGGCAGTGATGGCATTCATTGGGGTTGATGGTTCCATCAGGATGTATCGCTTGGATTTCACATTGCTTAGCACATAGCTGACAAGGGTTACCGCACTCTTGTCGACGTTTTAACCAATTAAATAGTCGTAATTTCGTTGGTATCGCTAAGGCAGCGCCTAGGGGACAAATATATCGGCAATAGACTTTTCTGGTGAAAATAGAAATGACTAAGAGTACGACCGCATAGGTTACAAACCACCACTCCCTTTGGAACATTAATAAAATTGATGTTTTAAAAGGCTCTACTTCAGCAAGTCTTTCAGCGGTAGACATCGACTCAAGTGAGACACCAAATAGTGCTAAAAAGATAAGATATTTTAATGCCCATAATTTTTCATGAACACTGAAAGGTAGTTCATACTGTTTGATTTTAATTGCCCGTGCAAATTCATTAATTAATTCTTGAAGGGCACCAAAAGGACAAAGCCAACCACAGAAAATACCTCTACCCCAGAGTAAAATAGTCGCAGCGGTGAATGTCCAAAGAATAAACAGCATAGGATCCATGTAAAAAATATCCCAACTAAAATCATGAAATAATGCCTGTGCAAAAGTAAAAACATTAACAACAGATAATTGACCAAGCCCGTACCAGCCAATAAAACCTACCGTATATACTAAGTATCCTCGACGCATATGATGGTAGAATTTCGGATAATTAACCAACCAGTCCTGTAAAAAAATAATAGTCATTAACAGCACTAAACTGAAGATCAATATACCTATTTGGAAGGATTTTTCTTGCCAAACACTGACCCAAAGAGGGGCCGGTTTAGCAGCTTCAATTTGCTCTGCAGTTGGTCGTGTTATATAAGACTCTGGGATTTCATAGTCGCCAGAAAAATTCACAAATATGCTTTCCAGAGGACCTATTTGGCGACGTACGAGTAAGTTGAGTTGCCAATTTAAACCTGGGTCAAACTGGTATTGGTCACGAATGATAAAAATAGCCATTTCTGAAAAATACGGATAACCAGCAGGATATATATCCAATAATCGATAATAATCCAAATCTCTAAAGCTAATATCATCATTCTTTTGAGTCAGGCTAATGCGATCAAAAATTCCACCCCTAACAAATCCATTCCCTCGAAATGAGTAGCGGCCATCTGCCATTACTGCAATAGCATGCTCTCCAGGTTTGAGTGTATTGATTAACCACTGGTATTCACTCTCACCCAACATATTCTTACCAACTGATGGAGGATTGAGGTAGGTGTAGTAAAGGTCGATGAAAGTGTCTGTTTTTGCATTTTTTGTTGCCTGCTCAATGTCTGATGCTTTTGTATCCATAAAGGCTTCATCGATATCACCACCTGTTAATAACAATCGACGTATTGAGCTATCACTAACCAGCTCAGACCAATCAGATTGTCTGAAGTTCTCGTAATTAACCGTTGAAATGGGTAAGTAATATTCGGCCGTCGTTTTGATTAATCCTAGTGCAAGGGCTACTTTTCTAGAGGCCTTTAGTATTGTCTCATTGACTACGATAACCGTTACAGTGGCACCGGTAACCGCATCAATACTAATCTCATCGTCTGCAACTTTAGCACTTACTCTAATTTTATCAGTGACATGGTGTCCGACAAATTGCATACTAAAATCATTGAGCTTTTGTGCTGGAATACCTACAAGAAGGATCGGTTCATGGTGTTCTAAAACCCAAGCGTAGGTAAATATTCCCTTATTATCGATGGCAACTGCAAGATTAACAGGTTTACCTGAATAGGCAGGAATGGATACTTGGGAGTTTGTTTCAAAGACATATCCAATAATCTCATCAGAAGATACTATTGACCAAGCCTTGGCTCTTTCATCAAAAACACCAAACTTAGCATCCACATTATAACTCTTAAGAATATCTTGTTTGATATTATTTGGAAAGTTTCGCTGATTAGCATTCAAACTAAGACTAAAAATTAGTACCAATAGAAAGGTGAAAATCCTTTTTATTTGACGATTTTTTGAATGCACAGTATTAATTTCCAGAGTTGATCAGGAGTGAATTTGACAATAAGTACAAGGATATAAGACTAAAGTATCTAGAGACTTGATCCCGGTCAACTAAACAGCTGTATAAGCTAATTAGAGCTTAGATAATTAAATTTAAAGCAAAAACTGAGAGGATAACATGCTACATCAATGTTTAGCAGTATGAATCTATTGAAGTAAAATATTAAATCGATTTAAAGTTAAGCCAATACCTTTCGAACTATGGTGCTCAATTCTTTAAAGGCGAAAGGTTTTAACAGAACGTCATCCATTCCCCACTGGTTAATTTTTTCTTTAGCTATTAAGTCACCATAACCAGTACAAAGAATAATCGGGATATTGCTACGTATATTTTTTACTTTGTCAGCAAACACTTTGCCGTTCATAACCGGCATTCCATAGTCAACTATGACTAGATCAAATTGTGCAGCATCATCAGTAAATAACGTCAAAGCATGGTCGCTGTTTGTAAAAGCCGTAACCTTATAATTAAGCATTTCTAACATATTTTTAGAGATATTGACGACAATTGACTCGTCATCGATCAATAAAATGTGCTCTGTACTCTTTGAGAATGGGGTAGAAACTTCTTGAGTATTGTTTATCTCTTGAGTTGAAACAGGAAAATACAGTAAAAATATTGAACCTTCTCCCACACGACTTTGTACTTCAAGTGCTCCATTATGTTGTTCTAAGATCCCATTAACCACAGATAAGCCTAATCCTGTTCCTTGACCTATTTCTTTGGTTGTGAAAAAGGGATCAAATATTCTGTCTAGAACAAATTGCTCCATACCAATACCTGTATCACGAACGCTAACACAAATGTATTGTTGTTCACTTTACCCAACTTACTTACAATGTATTTTGAGGGTTTAGTGATTCCCATTGAAAAATATAAATCTCCACCCTCAGGCATTGCATGACTGGCATTCACACAAAGGTTCAAAATAATTTGATGTCTCTCATTTGGCATTCCATCAATCAAAGGTAGGTCAGATTGAATGTCCTTGTGAATCCGAACGTTGATTGCCGACCATAGGCAAGCAATTGTTGGACGAGAATTTTTGCTCGTTTGCTTGCAAGATTAATTTGATTAAGGCTATTATAATCTAAATCGTGCTCTGATATTTAAACTCTGGAACATCGAGAATGGTAACTTTTGCACATCAAAAAGCCTTAGGGTTGCTTCATTGACATCAAGAATTTTAACTTTTCCTGCTAACTCCCAATCAAGGCCGGGATTATCATCAAGATGTTTTTTAAGATCGGTGATACCTGCTTTTTTCATTTTTTCAAAACTATCAATTAGCGCAGAAGAATCTTCTTCCCAAATTGATATATTGGCGTTATCAAATATCTTTCTATACTTTGCCTCACTTTCAACTAATAGTGCTTCATCAGCAATCATTGAAACTGGTGAATGTTCAACAATGGCCTCAAATAATCGCGAGCTACTATTGAGTTCTAATGCATTATTTTGTTGCTTTAATTTTAATTACTCATTTTCCTCTTAGACAAGTATTAATGCTATTGTTAAATCGCTAATTTGTTGTTCAAGCTCATCATTAGTGGTTTCTTTATTCATTGTTTATTCCCTAACGTCCTGGTCGAGAGATGTCTTTAATGATTAATTTGCAATAGCTAGTTGTACCGCTTTTGCAGCATGTATTTCTGTAGTATCGAATAATTTCACTCTAGTATCTTGTTGCTTAATTAGCATAGCAATTTCAGTACAACCTAATATAATGCCTTCAGCTCCTTGATCAAATAAATCTTGGATTATTCTAAGGTATTGTTGTTTTGATGACTCATTAATCACACCTAAACACAATTCTTGATAGATAACATCATGAATTATTTTGCGGTCATTTTTACACGGCACTAGCACCTCAATTCCAAATTTATTTGTTAGCCTGCCCTTATAGAATTCTTCTTCCATGGTAAAAGCTGTACCAAGCAAACCTACTTTTGATAGATTATCAGTGATAATTACTTCGGCTGTTGCATCAGCGATATGTAGCAATGGAATGTTAATCATTTCTTCAATTTCTGGTGAAACTTTATGCATAGTATTAGTGCAGATTAACAAAAAATCAGCGCCAGCTTCTTCTATACATAAAGCAGCTGCAGAGAGTTGTTCTGCCAATGTTTGCCAATCACCCTGATGCTGTAACTTTTCTATCGGGCCAAAATCGACGCTATTTAGAATTATTTTTGCTGAATGCAACCCCCCTAGGTGATTTTTAATACCATGATTAATCGACCTATAGTAATCAGCCGTACTCTGCCAACTCATGCCTCCTAGTAATCCGATTGTTCTCATGTTTGTCCTTTGCATTGAATATTTTGCCCATGATTGGTGATTGGTGATTGGTGATTGGAATATTTGTTAGAATTCAGTAATTATAATATGAATATGGCAGATTACAATAATGTCCGTAGCTCTTTATAGTCTTGACCAAAACCATTGCTAATTCTTAGTAAAATAATAACTATCTCTTATCAAATTCAATACCAGCGTCTAAATCTGCCTGAGTTATGAAATCTAAATTATAACCACCCGATTTAAAACCTGTTATGTACTTAACATAAGCTTGTGGATCAGCGACATAGCGAAGTTGATGCTAACAGTCGGAGATAGTTTTGTATCCTTTCTAGAATCCTGCAGACCATCAGGGCCGGTAGAGCCTATAGCCTTGGCAAGCTGCAGCACCACGGATAACTACATGTATGTTAGTTGGTACCATAGATGGGCCATAAACATTGGGTATATATCCATCACGTTCATGTGAATAAATTGCAACTTTTGCAAACAGCGCATCACTTAGAGGGATATTTGCATTTGCTTTAAAGTCTAAAGCACTAAAATTTGACAAAAAAAAGCCCTCTACTATGCAAAGGGCTTTTAATACTTGAGTTAAAAGGAATTAAATATTAAGATAATCGCTCAATTAATTCCTAATCTTAATCAACTTAATCATCCAATAAGCTTGGATCAACAACGAATACAGCTGCACCACCAGAATTGATAAAGCTCACTATTTGAGTTTGTATTTCTGTCGTTACATTTAATAAACCTACAGGATTATCCCCATCAGCAGGGCTTAATACCGAGCCATGATTACCTTGATTTAACTTAGTAAACAAACTACTACCAGGCACAAAACCTGGCTCTACTGCAGTTACAGTTGTTAAACCTAGGTTTCTAGCCAAGGGTTCTGTACCAGATAAAGGTGCTGTGGCTACAGAATTTGGAATGACTGAATCATTTAACACCTGTAACATTAAGGTTGGAACATTATTTGTCAGAGCTAGAGAGGCAAGATTAACCGGATCACCCGAATCTACGACGGTTTGAGTCGCCACTAAAAATTGAGATAAAACTCCAGCGAAATTAGGATCTGAAACATCCATACCAGCACCGCCTGCAACTCCTGCTTTTATTCGAGGACCGAAGACCAGAGAGTTGTTTAATAATTGTGCTATGCCGCCACCTGGATTAACTAAAGCAGCAGCTTTAATGTTGTCCGATTGAGATAACACACCTGAACTTACCATGGCACCGAGCGAATGACCGATTATTGAAATATTAGCACTATCAAAATCAGCTCCACCACCATCAACATCCATAAAGGCAATAGCTTTTTCCACATAGAGTAAATCAAAAATTGCTTGTTTAAGGTTATCGCGTGACACTAATAAGTTAGCGAGGTTAATCGTATGAGCACCTGATGTATCAGCGACACCATCGGGTCCTGGTGCACCTGTTGTATTACTAATAAAATCCACACCAAAGGTACGTTCTCTTAACGTTCCAGCGTCATAGCCTTCAAAGATACCCAGCGCTCCACCAGATGCTAGCTGTAAGCCCATATGGACTGGATCGGTTTCAGCTATGCCATGAATAGGTAAATCCATAGCTACCGCAGCGGTACAACTTGGCGCAGCGGCAAGTGCATCGGCAATACCCAAAACGTTGGTTCTATTTCCTGTTATTCCATGTTGGAAAATAGCAACAGGGTAACCAGCTGTAGGTTTTGGACAAGCTCCAGCCTTGGGCATGGTTACTAAGAGTGGAGCCATCTCTAGACCATTGACTCTAGGATATGAATTTGCATACGTTAAATTTTCACCAAATGGATTCGGAACTAAAGCTCCATCAGGTCCAATAGGCAACTGCTCAAGCGCTTTCCAAAAAGTATTCAAAGGAGCCAGAGGATTTTCAACAGAAGGTACACCTAACATATAACTTAATGCTATTGAGCCTTTGTATAAATTAGCTGCTCCAATACCAGTAAATGGTGTGGTGTCAGTCATTAAACTGCTAAAACTTGTTACAGGTGTTGCGCCTTGAATAAGTGGACCATCAATATAAGCTAATTTTGCTGAGCTCATGACGGAACCAATTGACTGCACTGTAAACTGATAGCTCATGATGATTTCTGAGCGAGCTGGTCCACCTGCAAAGGCCGCAGCAGCATTTTCCATGGCATTAACAAGTCCACGGATCGGCTCAAGAGCGGCTATTGAAGAATTGGGATCGAACGGAACTGTAGATTGAGCAAGAGCATACTCTGCATCATGTAAGATGGGTAAACCATCAGTATCCATTAACCCATTGGTCAGTACTACCATATAAGTTGCTTGCTGCTCAAAAGGTACTGTTGGAATAATCGCCACAGTAGTAGCACTTGTCATTTGTACTACATATTCTAAATTGGCAGTGAGTTCTCTTTGCACACTAGTAACAGGGCCCGTTGGAGCTACGACACCTGGAGCAACTTCAGGTCTCAGTGCATTCACCTTATAAACATGAATGCTGCTACCGCCTATTACAGATCCTACGTCAATACTTAAGGTGGAATCACTACTGCTAAAATTAATTGAGAAAGGCGCTGTCGCTGACCAACCATCTAAGCCATTAATTGCAACTAAGGGGTCAGAATAATTACCTGCATCGACAATACCGGGAATATTTAGTGTCAGGTCAAGAGTCCCACCAAAAAGTATATCGTTCGGTATGGGTAGGCTGCCAGTAGATGGAGAATACTTTGCCACCATCCTTTCTGGGACAGCTTGTGTCTGAGCAGGTAGAGCTTCATTGAGCCCATCACCACCACAACTACCTAGAGTAAAGATTACTCCGACTCCCATTAGCATAGTGAGTATAAAATTATTGTTTTTCATGAAAAACTCCTGTTCTTATTCGAATTCTTTAATTCACCCAGCTATTTAACGTGCAAATAACTGGATTGTTTTTATAATGTTAAATGCCTAGAAGTTATAGCGTTAAAAGCTATACATAACCTCAACTCCATAGGTACGAGGAGTACGGGGTGTATTAGCTAAAGTGCCAAAAAATTCTCTAAAACTATCAACATCTCCATCTTCATCAGTCAGGTTCCGAGCCCATAAATACACTTCAAAACCTTCAATACTAATTAAACCTAGACGAGCATTTAAAATCGTTGTGGCCTTAATTTGACCATAAGGAATAGTGTCAAGAGTAGTGGCCGCCCCTTGGTAATGAGGTAAGTCTAATGCAAAGGTAAGAGGGTGGGTACCGGGTACAATTCTTGATGTTACATTATTAATAGTGGTGAAATAATCACTAGTATGAGTAGCATCTAATCTCATCATTAAATCCATGCCAATTGACTCAAGCTCAGTATAATATTCAATACTTAGTGCAGCTGAGAAATCGGCTGCATTGGGTAATTTGTTACCATTAGCATCAGTAGGAATTCTTGACAAAGTACCATCAGGTCTTACCAAGACGGTATTAGCACCATCAGGATAACTTGAATAGGTTGCATCTAAAAAGCCAAGTGAGCCATTAAGGCTCAAATCGTCATTAACTTTGAAATTAGCTTCAAACTCAAGTCCGCTGGTGTCGACTTTCGCTGCATTTTCAATTCGTATTGAGGTTAACGGTGTGCCATCGTCTGCGTCGCCTAAATCAAAGAATTGGTTGACCTGATAGTCATCATACTTTGAATCAAAATAGGCTACATTTAAGGTCAAGCGTTCATCATAAAAGCTGGTCTTTACACCAAGTTCTAGACTATCAACTGTCTCTTTATCAAACACCAAACCAGCAGTAAGATCGGCCTGAGTGACAAAATCCAAATTGAAACCACCAGACTTAAAACCGGTTGAATACTTAGCGTAGGTATTGGTTGTATCAGAAAGGGCGTAATTGATACTTACTGTAGGAGAAAAATTGGTATCCTTTCTTGAATCACTCATGCCACCAGCTGTAGTAGTGCCAATCCCGAAGCTTCCTGAAGTGGTGCCATCAAGATTCCACAAAACGTCTTTGGTTTCACTAGAATATCGTCCACCAAAACCAAGTTTCCATTGCTCGTCAATTTGATAACTACCACTGAGATAAACAGCAAAACTTTCTGTATTCACCGTACCGTCATTAAAAGCGCCGCCACCTTTTGGAACACCAAATACCCAAGCAGCATTGCCGCCTATTGCGTTACGAATAGTTGTAGCCTTCTGATCATAATAGTACAGTCCTACCACATATTTAAAATCGGCATTATCGGGAGAAATAAGTTGGAATTCCTGAGTGGTCTGCTTGTAGTTATCTAAATAGTATAAATATAAGAAATCAATCGGTGAATAATCAGTGTCATTTGCATAATAGATTTCTGTGTCTCTATACCCAGTTATAGATCGCAGGGCGAAATCATTTTCCATAGCATAATCGGCGGTTAAACTTGCGCCAAAAATATCACGCGTTTCAGCATTATTGAAACTCTGATTGACCTGATTTCTGGCTGCTCCACCATAATGATAAGGCGTATCACCAAAAGTCGTGGTTAACGGTATGGCTAGTACGGAAGCTCGTTCTGATTCAAGACCATCAAATGCCACGTTAATGTCTAAATTATCAGAAGGCTGTAACCTAACTTGAACACGATAAGACTGAGTATCCTGATTATTAAAATCATCACTGGTATCAGGTGGTGTAGAGGTCTCTATAGGCAGAGGGAGTGGTATGCCAAAAATTGGAGTTCCAGCTACGACTGTATTTAAGGTGGTCGGTAATTGCCCTTCTGTATAAATATTTTCAATATAACCTTTTCTTTGTCTTGAAGAGACTGCAACCTTCGTACTTAGGTAATCATTGATTGGAAACTCAAGATTAAACTTTGTTTCAACTGCATCAAAATTACCATAACCTACGGTTACCTTACCTTCTAACTCGCCACTGGGTTTTTTGGATATTAAGCTCACAGCGCCAGCAACGGTATTTTTTCCAAAAAGGGTTCCTTGGGGACCACGAAGCACTTCTACCTGTTGCAAATCTACCAAATCCTGATTCACTGAAGGACCTTGACCCAAATAAACGCCATCGAGATAAACACCAACTCTTGAATCAAATCCGATATTTCGACTCGGTGCTCCAACACCACGAATAATTATTCTTGAATTGAAATCACTGCCCTGGGTTACTACCATATTAGGTATAAAGTCACCCAGCTCTCTTAATTCTTGTATACCTGTATTATCAATATTACCCTCAGCAAATACAGACATAGCTATCGGCACTTCCGATAAGCGTTCAACACGCTTTTGAGCGGTTACGGTAACGACATTGTCTTTATCATCATTGTTATCGCCTTCCTCTGCAAAAGCATTCGCTCCTTGCAATGTCACGCTAACGACTACAGATAGCAATATTATTTTTGTGTGTATCTTCATCCCCGACTCCAACTAGATTAGTTTTTGTTATTAATTCGGCCCGATAAAATGCCGCCCAACTTAATAACTTACAGTAACATTTGTAGTTTATCTAGGGGAATAGTTAATAA
>Ga0307492_10001338_pt1 | contig 10219 bp, 9 predicted proteins | sample SI3LmetaG_FD_202365 | JGI IMG/M metagenome (GOLD analysis project Ga0307492, IMG submission 202365) | Sea-ice brine microbial communities from Beaufort Sea near Barrow, Alaska, United States - SI3L | ecosystem: Environmental > Aquatic > Marine > Coastal | place: USA: Alaska | collected 2017-05-06
TGGCCGTGCACGGCAAACTGCATGATGTCAGCGTCTTGTGATTCAATCATCCGGAAGCTCTCGCGCAGACCTGCAGGGGTCAATTCGCGGGTGACGGTCAACAGCGTATTGGGCGCGTGATCGATGCAAAGCTCGGCCATTTGGTCGATCTCTTCTAACGCAGTCCCGAGAGCCGCCTCGATAGACGGCGCGCCGTAGATATCTACAAAGTGCTGCGCTAACAGTTGTGCAATTATGTCGCGTTCTTGCGGCTCGATTTGGGTGACGGCGACACAGCTGACGCGCCCAAATGTCTCTACGCCCATCCAGCCGTTTGTGAATGCTTGCCGCGCCTTGCCGACAAGGTCTGCCTCGCCCCAGTTTGAAAATTCAAAGCCGCCAGAAATGCACCATTCACCTGTGCGGGCAGGGTTGTGGAATACCCGTTGGTCGCTTTCGTCAAAATGGATTGCGCGGGCAATTTTCATGTGGGCCTCGTGATGTTTGCGGTCAGGGGGACCAATGTAGTGTTGCCTGCGACATTTAGCAAAAGCCCCATGGATTCGTCCACGCCGATATAGGTGCCTGTTTGCCCTGCGGCGGTGATTTTGCCGTCCAAGCCGTGTGCGAGGCCGACCCATTCGCGGTGCAGTTGTTTGGTGCCGCCATCGGCCCAAGCGTTGATGCCGACAAGGGTATGGCGCACCCATGCTTCAAGCAGGTTCGCGGCATCAACATCCGCGCAGCCCTCGGCGTATAGCGCTGTCATATCGGGTGTCAGACCCGTCTCGTCGCTGGCGGGCCAAAGGGATAGGGTGAGTTCAATCACAACCCAGTCAGGCATGTCGTCGATTGTGTTCGAGGCCGCCATGCGCAGCGCGCCGCAGATGCCGCCGTTTACATAGATCGTACCGCCCCAACCCAGATGCACGCCGACCTCAGGTGGGGCCAAAGTGCCAAGCGCGTTTTGAAACCCGACGCCGCAGATCGGCAAAATTGCAGCCGCTTGCGCAAGCGGCACATCGGGCGCAAAGACGATGGCCGCGCGCAATGTGTCGGCAGCCAGATCGTGGATCACAAGCCCTGCGTCGCAGCCTTCGATCGCGGCGGCAATGGCCAAGGCGAAGGGATCACCGCCTTGCGCGTCTTGCGCCGAAAACAGGGGAGGCAGCGTAACGGGTGTCATGCATGCCCCTGCGCGATGAGGTCTTTGGCCACGGATCGGAAGACCTTTGCCTGTGGGCTGTCGGGTTTGGAGACAACGATGGGCGCGCCACCGTCAGCTGCCAGTCGGATATCCATATGCAGCGGGATCTCCGCGAGCAGGGGCACGCCCAGCTTTTTGGCCTCTGCAGCAACGCCACCGTGTCCAAACATGTGTTCTTCGTGGCCACACTTTGAGCAGATATGCGTCGACATATTTTCGATCATGCCGATGATTGGCGTGCCAAGCTGGTTGAACATATCGATGCCTTTGCGGGCATCGAGCAAGGCGATGTCTTGTGGGGTAGAGACGATGATCGCGCCGTTCAAGTCGGTCTTTTGCGCAAGCGTCATTTGCACGTCGCCTGTGCCGGGTGGTAGATCTACGATCAGCACGTCAAGCGCGCCCCATTGCACTTGGGTCAGCATTTGTTGCAACGCCCCCATGAGCATCGGACCGCGCCAAACGACGGCTTGGTCTTCGTTGGTCATCAGGCCGAGCGACATCATGGTTACGCCAAAGTTGCGCATCGGCAGGATGATTTTGCCGTCAGGGGAGGCGGGCCGTCCTGAGACGCCAAGCATGCGCGGCTGCGAGGGGCCGTAGACATCAGCGTCAAGCAGGCCAACGCGCCGCCCTTCGGCGGCAAGCGCACAGGCGAGGTTAGAGGCAACGGTGGATTTGCCGACGCCGCCTTTGCCTGATGCCACTGCAATGATCCGGTCAACGCCTGCGATTTTCTGTGGGCCAGAAGGTTCGGATTTGCGTGATGGTTTGAGATCAGGCGGTGCCTTGGAAGTGCTGTGGGCGGTCAAAACGATCGCGACTTTAGAGACGCCGTCCAGTGCCTTGATCTGCGCCTCGGCGTCATCCTTGAGCGCGGCATAGGCGTCGGCATGACTGCCGCTGACCTCCATCACAAAGCGCACAGCACCGTCGTTGACCGTTAGCGCCTTGACGATACCAGCCTCAACGATAGACGACCCGCTAATCGGGTCTTTGACGTCTGAAAGGATGCCAAGCACGGATTCTCTAGTGACGGTCACGTTAGGATTGCCCTTCGATTGCGCCAGTCACGACGTGTTCCATATCAAGCTCGTCGATCGTGAGGACCATTTTCGCCTCAAACTTGCGGCCGGATGTGTCGCCTGCATTGCGCAATGCCTCTTCGATGGCTTGCTGCGAGGTGACGCCAACCTGCTTGAGGAATTTGCGCATCGACATGTTGAAGTCTTCGCTCATTGTAGTGTCTCCATGATTTCGTGTTGTTGGCCAGATTGGCCCTAATGATCCTTGCGCTTCGACAGATAGTCATCTGTTGTGCGCGGGCGGGGGCGTTCGCCGCCTGTAAAGGGGTTATTTTCTGAGTGATACTGGGCGTTGATCCGGCATCCGTCGCACATTTGGATCATACGCGCAGCCGCTGGGTTGGCAAACATTGCGTGATTGCCCGCGAGCTTTTCCATGATTTTCTCAACAGTAGATTTGACGCCGAAAAGCGTGCCGCATTCGACGCAGGCGAAGGGCTCCTCTTCGTTGAGGATCGTTTGGGTGAAGGCTGCGTCGGTCAGGTCAAATTGCGGTATAAGCGTGATCGCCTTTTCGGGGCAGACATTACTGCAAAGCCCGCATTGCAGGCAGGCGTCTTCTTGGAACCTGAGTTGCGGCAAATCGGGGTTATCGCCAAGCGCGCCAGAGGGGCAAAGCGAGACACAAGCTAGGCAGAGTGTGCAGGCGTCGGTGTCGACAACAACCGCGCCATAAGGTGCGCCCTGTGGAAGTGCGATTTTTTCGACGTCAGGGTTAAGCGCCTTGGCGGCCAAGCGGGCGACCTGCCGCCGCGTGCCAAGGGGCAGGATTGGGGTCCCAAGCGCCTCGGCGGGGGGCTGATCAAACAGATGATCGGACAGCGCGTCAGGGTCAGCGAGATCGAGCAAAGTGATTTTGTCGGATGAGATCGCATCAGCCAACGCAAGTTGTAGATCAAGCGCGTCACGTTCAGTTTTTGGCCCCATCAAGATATCGACATGGCCAAAGCCAGAGGCCAGAGCAGCCAGCATTTCAGCGTGACCAAAGCCAGATAAGGCGCTGACCTCCATCGGGATCACATGGGAAGGCAGGCCGCGCCCGTGCCGTGCGCCAAGGCTGATCATCTGGGCGCCGTGATCGTCGTGGACCAGAAGGGTCGCATCTTTTCCACCTGCCTCGCGGTAGGTGGAGGCCAATGTGTTGATCCGAAGGAATATATGGTCGGGCGAAGGCATGTCGTAGGTGATCGCCCCTGACGGACAGACCGCAGCACATGCGCCGCAACCTGCGCAGATCATTGGGTCAATTGTGACGTGCTCTCCCGCAGATAGAATTGCACCCGTCGGGCAGACATTGAGGCAATTCGAGCAGGCCGGTTTTTCGGCGCGCGAATGGGCGCATAATGTGGTTTCCAAACGGACATAAAGAGGCTTCTCGAAGGTGCCAATCATCTGGCTGGCGGCAAAGATCGCGTCAGCCACGGCGGGCGCGCTTTTGGGATCGGCGCGCAGGTAACCGTCGCGTTTTTGCGGGGCGGGAAACAGAGTTGTGCCACCCGTCAGATCAAGGATGATATCGCAATGAGAAACGGCCCCATCGCGGGCCTCAGTCAGGGCAGGCGTGCTGCGCCCGCCAACAAGGCTTTGCTGAAATGCGTTGATTTTTACTTCGAACTGTCCAATGGACCCAGAGGCTTGGTGCAAGGAGCCGACCACTGTGTCGTAGGCCGGCGTAGGCTCGATTTGGTTGCCAGCCGCAAGCAGGACGGTCACAGAGAGCGTATCGGCAAGTTTTTCAGCGGCGGCCAATGCGGCGTCTTGCGGGCCGATGATCATGCAAGAGCCCTCAGAGACAACATCGAAGGATTTATAGGAGGGGTCGGGCAGGTTTGCGTCGGCGATTAATGCGGCCATTTTGGCGGTGCTGGAGGCGGTGTCGTTCGTCCAGCCCGCGCGGTCGCGGATGTCCACAAATTGGGGATGCTGTACGCCCTGTTCTTCGGCCAGCTCGGAAAAGCGGTACGCCTCTTGGGCGCAGGCGATCATCACGTCGCCCACTGCGATTGCTTTTGCGGCAACCTCGATCTGCGTTGTGCAAAGACTGGAGTGACAGCCCGAACATGCCAAACCCGTCGCTGTCGCCAGTTTTTTGGCATCAACGGTTTGAGACCCAAGGCAATCACAAACAAGTAATGTCTTTGACATGTCTTCTCCCACAATCTTCGTCACATTCCGATGTATAGCTAGTCAGCATTTCGCGGGACAGTAAACTTGTTTTTACCTCAGTTTCATCGAAAAGTGCGTTTGCGGTCGCAGCATTTTGGTTATGTTAATTGGTGAAACTTTCATGGTCTTTACTGAGCACCCTTGCGCCTAAGGGGTTTTGTGATTTGCTGCGTTGCGGCGAAACTTAAATGCCTTACTTTGCGAAAAAATCCTTTGAAATTTCAGCGAGATGGGCAACAATGATTGGGCATAATTCCAAGATTTGAAGGTTTAAAAGTTGGCCGTAGAATACCCGAATTCGCAAAGCATTCCGATTGGTGTCGTTGTTAGACGCACGCCGGGTGTGACTCGCTGGGCGCAATATGCTTGGCAGGCGTCGGCAGTTTTGCCGGGTGCAGGCGAGGCGGATTGGAAGGTGATTCGGGCTGAGGATGATGTGACAGAATTTCATGCGGCGACCGTGCCTTTGACGCTTTATGTATCGGATGCGGAGGCTTACGCGCATGAGTTGATGGCCCGAGAGCCGTCGGTTTATGCGGTTTTGCGGCCCAATGAGACCTCAACTGAGCTGCCTTGGGCTGTCGCCCTTGTAACGGCATCCCCTTACGAGGCGCAAGATTACTGCGATTCCGCTGAGGAATTGGTCGAGAAAATTCCGATGCCGGAAGGCCTTCATACTTGGATCGCAAGTTTTGTTGATACATATTTCGAGGAAGAGGCGTTTGTGAAGCGCCGCCGCGACAAGTCGCGCGTTGATCGGGTTGACGCAGGGATTGGTGATCCGCGTATCAGGCAGGTGAGCGATGTCTACCGCGCACCGCGCCGCAAAGAGGTGTCAAATTGAGCGATATTCTGCCTTCATGGTCGCGCCGTCGTGCAGCGGTTGTCGAGGAGGCCAAGGCCGAGGCATTGGCTGCTGAGCAGGCTTTGGTTGAGCAGGAGCAAGCGGAACTTTGTGAAAAGACCGATGAAGAAATTCTAGATGCTTTGGGCTTGCCCGATCCTGACAGCCTTGTGCAGGGCGATGATTTCAAAGTGTTTTTGTCCAAGGCTGTGCCTGCCCATTTGCGCAAACGTGCATTGCGGACATTGTGGCGCAGCAATCCTGTATTGGCTTGTGTGGATGGGTTGAACGATTATGATGATGATTATCTGACGGGCAGTTTCTGCCAAGACCCAATTAAGACGACCTATCAGGTAGGCAAAGGGATGCTGGCCCATTTGCTTGAGGTGGAGCGCCAAGCGGAGGCCAAGATTGCTCCTGAGGTGGTTGAGGAGGAGGTTGCGCAGATCGAGATTGACGCGCCTGAGGCCTTGCCGATTGAGGCCGCGACTGAAGCGGAGCCAGAGATGGTCGATCCGGATATGCCAACACCACGCCGTATGCGATTTCAATTTGAGGGAGACGCGGCATGAATGTTGCTGCTGCCGTCCCTGAGGTGTCTCATGAAGATCGCCTGCGGGCTGATCTTTATAACTATTTGGGGCTCATGCTTGTTGGTCCGCCCGATCAGATGCTGCTGGATCAAACCGCAGTCCTGACAGGGGACGACACGCCGCTTGGTCAGGCCATTCAAGGGTTGGCGCGGGTCGCGAAGGTGTCAAAGCCGAAGGCCGTGCAAACCGAATATAACGCATTGTTTATCGGGTTGGGTCGCGGCGAGTTGCTGCCCTATGCCAGCTATTATCTAACGGGGTTTTTGAATGAGAAACCATTGGCGAACCTGCGTGCGACGATGGCCAACTTTGGCATGACCCGCGCCAAAGATGTTTTTGAGCCAGAGGATAATATCGCATCATTGATGGAGATGATGGCCGGGATGATCGTGGGTCGTTTCGGCCGCGAGGCGAGTATTGCAGACCAGCAAGAGTTTTTTAATGCGCACATTGGCACGTGGTCGACCCACTATTTCAACGACTTACAGGCCGCAAAATCATCGGTGCTTTATGCCTCCGTTGGTGCCGTTGGTGCCGCATTTATAGATATTGAGCGCGAAGCATTTCGCATGACGGCTAGCTGACGGGCTTGCCAAGAAACCGGCGAGGATGCTCGCCAAACATGGAAGGGGAGACATCCCATGACCGATAAGACCGAAGGCACAAGCCGCCGCAATTTCCTAAAACTGGCGGGCACAACAGCCCCAGCTGCGATTGCTGTCGTAGCAGGCAGTGCGACGACGGCCGCCGCACAACCTGTAGATCTGTCATCCGACAAGATGCAAGATACCGAACATACACGGGCCTATCTGGAAAGCACACGCTTCTAGGGCTGTAAACTTGCCCTAGAGGGTGATGGTCGAGTAGGCCAAACTTTGCGGGCTTTTGAATTTTCCAGCGATGCTGGATCAGGGAGGAAGACAATGCTCAGAAAAAAGACCAACGGGTATACACGCAGATCAGGCCGCGCGCCTATCATGGTGAACAAAGGATCAAACGCAATTGACCGTCGTGGTTTCTTGCGTGGATCAGGGCTCGCAATTGGTGGGCTTACTGCGATTGCAGCAACAGGCGGTACTGTCACGCAAGCCTCAGCACAGACTGCCGCGACACGTGCGATTGAGACGATCAAATCAATATGCACACACTGTTCGGTCGGCTGTTCGGTCATTGCCGAGGTTGATAACGGTGTTTGGACGGGGCAAGAGCCTGCATGGGACAGCCCGTTTAACCTTGGTGCGCATTGCGCGAAAGGTGCGGCTGTGCGCGAGCATGCCCACGGTGAGCGTCGCCTCAAGTATCCAATGAAGAAAGAAAACGGCGAATGGGTTCGCATCAGCTGGGAAACTGCGATCAACGAGATCGGCGATGGCATGATGAAAATTCGCGACGAAAGCGGCCCAGATTCCGTTTACTGGCTTGGTTCGGCCAAGCACAACAACGAGCAGGCCTATCTGTTCCGCAAGTTTGCCGCGTATTGGGGCACCAATAACGTCGACCACCAAGCCCGGATTTGTCACTCGACGACAGTGGCTGGTGTTGCAAACACATGGGGCTACGGCGCCATGACCAATAGTTACAACGACATTCATAATTCCAAGGCGATCTTCTTGATCGGCGGCAACCCAGCCGAGGCGCACCCTGTGTCCTTGTTGCACATGCTGAAAGCCAAAGAGGAAAACAACGCGCCGCTGATCGTGTGTGACCCGCGTTTCACACGCACAGCCGCGCACGCTGACGAATATGTTCGCTTCCGTCCCGGCTCTGACGTGGCGCTGGTTTGGGGTATTTTATGGCACATCTTTGAGAATGGGTGGGAAGATAAGGAGTTCATCCGTACCCGCGTTTGGGGCATGGATGAAATTCGCAGCGAAGTGAAGAAGTGGACGCCCGAAGAGGTCGAGCGCGTCACAGGTGCACCCGGCTCTCAGCTTGAGCGGGTTGCGCGCACTTTGGCCAATAATCGTCCGGGCACAGTGATTTGGTGCATGGGTGGTACGCAGCATACGAACGGGAACAATAACACACGTGCATATTGCATCTTGCAACTGGCGCTGGGGAACATGGGCACCGCTGGTGGCGGCACCAACATCTTCCGGGGCCACGACAACGTCCAAGGCGCAACTGACCTTGGCGTTCTTGCCGACACACTACCTGGCTATTACGGGCTTTCAGCAGGATCATGGGCTCACTGGGCCCGCGTCTGGGAGGAAGACCTAGACTGGCTTAAGGGGCGGTTCTCCCCCGAGCTTGTCGGTGAAACGCCGATGATGAACCTCACCGGTATCCCTGTTAGTCGCTGGATTGACGGCGTGCTGGAGGATGCAGACAACATCGACCAACCTGATAACGTACGGGCAATGGTTTTGTGGGGACACGCGCCCAACTCGCAAACCCGTCAGAAAGAAATGACGACTGCGATGGAAAAGCTCGACATGCTTGTTGTGGTGGATCCATACCCAACTGTCTCGGCTATCCTGCAGGACCGTCAAGATGGCGTCTATCTGCTGCCAGCGTGTACACAGTTTGAAACACGCGGTTCGGTCACAGCGTCTAACCGGTCGCTTCAGTGGCGCGACAAAGTTGTTGATCCTCTTTTCGAATCTCTGCCTGATCATACGATTTTGGCTATGTTTGCAGAGAAGTTTGGCTTCCACGACAAAATATTCAAAAATATTGCTATAGATGAAGGCGGTGAGCCAAACATCGAAGACATCACCCGTGAATTCAACCGCGGCATGTGGACGATTGGTTACACAGGTCAAAGCCCTGAGCGGATGAAACTGCACATGGCAAACCAGCATACGTTTGACCGCACATCATTGCGGGCGATCGGTGGCCCAGCTGATGGGGATACTTATGGGATGCCTTGGCCATGTTGGGGTACACCGGAAATGAAGCACCCTGGTACTGCGAACCTTTATGACATGTCGATGCCAGTTGCCGAGGGCGGCCTGACGTTCCGCGCCCGCTTTGGTGTCGAGCGCAATGGTGAAAATTTGTTGGCTGAGGGCGTGTTTAACCCAGGGTCCGAGATTGAGGATGGCTATCCAGAGTTCACAATGCAGATGCTTATGGACCTCGGCTGGGACGGCGATTTGACCGCAGACGAACGTGTGGCGATTGATGCTGTAGCTGGGGAAAAGACAAACTGGAAAACCGACCTGTCAGGCGGCATCCAGCGCGTTGCGATCAAACACGGTTGTGCCCCGTTTGGTAATGCAAAGGCACGTGCCGTTGTTTGGACGTTCCCAGACCCGGTACCAATCCATCGCGAACCACTGTATTCCAATCGCAGGGATCTGGTTGCCGATTATCCAACTTACGAGGATAAAAAGTTCTGGCGTGTACCAACCATGTACGCATCGATCCAAGAACAAGACTTCTCAGTCGAGTATCCGATGATCTTAACATCAGGTCGTTTGGTTGAATATGAGGGTGGCGGTGACGAAAGCCGTTCGAACCCTTGGCTGGCCGAATTGCAGCAAGACATGTTCGTTGAGATCAACACACGTGATGCCAATAATCTTGGTGTACGAGACGGCGAACAGGTTTGGGTCGAGGGACCTGAAGGTGGCAAGGTCAAAGTGATGGCCATGGTGACAGAGCGAGTCGGTGTGGGCGTAGCCTTTATGCCATTCCACTTTGGTGGGCATATCGAAGGCGTCGATATGAGAGATAGGTATCCTGAAGGTGCTGATCCATTTGTTCTTGGTGAATCTGCCAACACGGCACAAACGTACGGCTATGATAGCGTAACCCAGATGCAAGAGACCAAAGCGACTCTTTGCAAAATCTGGACAGCATAAGGGAGAAGTAGAATGGCTAGAGCAAAATTTCTCGTAGATGCTGAACGCTGCATCGAATGTAATGCCTGCGTCACGGCGTGTAAAAACGAGCATGAGGTGCCTTGGGGCATTAACCGCCGTAAAGTTGTGACGATCAATGACGGCAAACCAGGTGAGCGGTCGATCTCGGTGGCCTGTATGCATTGCTCGGACGCACCGTGCATGGCGGTCTGCCCGACAGACTGTTTTTACCAGACAGAAGAAGGCATCGTGCTGCACTCCAAGGATCTGTGCATCGGGTGTGGTTACTGCTTTTATGCATGCCCGTTTGGCGCACCGCAGTATCCGCAGGCTGGTAACTTTGGCTCACGCGGCAAAATGGACAAATGCACATTCTGTGCTGGTGGTCCTGAGGAGAACAACTCCACTGCAGAGTTCCAGAAGTACGGTCGCAACCGCATCGCAGAGGGCAAACTGCCGATCTGTGCAGAAATGTGTGCGACCAAGGCCTTGCTTGCTGGCGACGGCGATGCCGTTTCCAGTATCTACCGCGAGCG
>Ga0307492_10001339_pt1 | contig 10218 bp, 11 predicted proteins | sample SI3LmetaG_FD_202365 | JGI IMG/M metagenome (GOLD analysis project Ga0307492, IMG submission 202365) | Sea-ice brine microbial communities from Beaufort Sea near Barrow, Alaska, United States - SI3L | ecosystem: Environmental > Aquatic > Marine > Coastal | place: USA: Alaska | collected 2017-05-06
AATACGAGCTGGGCTCCAAGACGAAATATAGTAGTCACCAAAGGATGATTGTCTTACAATCCCATCAATATTCCCCACACCGGTATCACTCACAACGTCACTGACACTAAAATCTGTTAAATCTACCGCTTTAATTTTTGCATTATTCCCCCAAGTAACAAACAACAATCTATCGTCATTACTCTCATCATATAGCACGCCATTAGGCGTTCCTCCAGTATTACTCACAATCTCAATAAAAGTTGGATTGTTTAGGTCTGAAACGTCCACACTAAAAATTTTATCATCACCAAAGTCACTTACGTAAAGAATCTCATTGGCCTTATCACTTCCCATTCCATTTAAAAACGCAACACCAGGAATTGAAAGACTCATCACCTCTGTGGCATCATCCAGAAAATACCCTTTTATCACATTACTATCTATGGCAAACAGAACGTCACCTACAACTTCCATCCCGTGAGAGGCAGATGCATTACCGAAAAAACCTAAACCCCCGTTCCCATCATCAATTATGATATTTGAACCATTTGCAACCAACCAGCGATTGTTCGCACTATCCCATTCGACACTCTCGGCATTTGTGTAAGATTGGGCGATTGCTGTTGTGCCAAAAATGACAGCAAAAAGAAGTAGTATATTTTTCATAATTTTTGTTTTTGTGAAGATACTTAGCAATCACGTAAAATGAAAAGCAAATGAGAAATTGATTAGAAACACGAACTAATATTCACTCCTGCTTTCACTTCGGAAATTTGCTAACTATAAAATTAGGCATAAAAAAACCCACTCTGTTAAGAATGGGTCGCTGTTAAATTCTGTTTTATTAAGCTGTTAGAGCTCGACCTTTAAGACGTTTCTCTATCTTCTGCTTTACCACAGTAAGACGTTTCATTAAATCCATCAATTCAGGATCTTGTGTTTCTTTATATATTTCGTTGACTCCAAGAATCATTTCTTTTGCTTTTCTCGATGCGTGTATACGTTCACTGGTAGTTTTAAAACTTGTTTTTTGTACTTCAAATACCAATGCTTCTTTAATTATATCCATTGTTTCTGCTGTTACTAATTAATTAGATTAATTAAAAGTTAATTTTTTCAAATATATACGGATAAAACGAAAAAATATCCATTTAAACAAAATTTTAACGTATTATTTTAACCCACGTGATTTGCTGTAAATTTCATAGCTTTGGCGTCGCATACATCCCCATTATTTATGAGATATTTTTTTACCCTAATTCTATTTCTAGCTGCTAGTTTATGGTGGCTTTCAGACGCCCAAATTCTTAATGCAGAGTCTCTTAGAAAAGCAACAGACACTTCTGGCTTCTCTGGCAGCGCTTCTCTAGATTTTGCGCTAAAAAGGAATACACGTAACTTTACAACGTTTTCAAGCGATATCCATGTTCAATATAAGATGGAGAAACATCTCGTATTATTAAAAAGTGATTTGGCATTTCAGAAAATAGAAGGGTCAGATGTCGAAAACAGTAGTATTTTACACCTAAGGTATAATTACAAATTGTCAGATAGATTTACATGGGAGGCATTTAGTCAATTACAAAATAATAAAATAAATTTAATAGACCTTCGCGCATTAGCAGGAACGGGCGTACGGTATAAACTCACCACTTCAGAAAAGTACAGATTCTATATAGGCACACTGGCCATGTATGAGCATGAAAAACTTGATGATGGCGTGACACCAATTCAAAAAAACTTAAGAAATAGCAGCTATGTATCTTTTAGCTTATATCCCAATGAGAACGTTTCAATAATTAGCACCACGTATTACCAGCCCATTTTAGAGAATTTTAGTGACTATAGAATCTCAAATCAAAGTTCTTTGCGTGTTGGTATGTTTAAAAATGTATCACTAAAAGTTTCATACACATTTACTTACGATACTTTTCCCGCGGTAGGAATCCCTAGTTCACAATACGATTTTTCTACTGGTCTATCTTATAGCTTTGATTAAACATCTTTGGGTGTAAGCTATCTTCTAATTTACTGTCTAATGTTTATATTTACTAGCGATAACGCAAACCAAAAAAGAAAATAGCACGTATATAAAATAGTATTATGGCAGCAAACAATTATTACGATCCCGCAGATTTACGGAAATTTGGTAAAATAACCGAATGGAGCGAAGAACTTGGAACTAAATTTTTTGATTACTACGGAAAAGTATTTGAAGAAGGCGCACTCACTGCTCGCGAGAAAGCATTGATTGCCCTTGCAGTTGCGCACACAGAGCAATGCCCGTATTGCATAGACGCCTATACAAAAGACACGTTACAAAGGGGCGTAACAAAAGAGCAGATGATGGAGGCTATTCACGTAGGTGCCGCTATAAAAAGTGGAGCAACCTTAGTGCACGGAACGATGATGATGAATAAAGTAAATAAGCTAGAAATGTAAGCACTTCGTCTACGCTCAGGAACCACATCGCATTTTGAGTTTTTAGAAATGTGAGCGACAAAAAAATAAATTGTATTAAACGAGCTACCTTTTTAAACCTAAAATTGTACTTCGTATATCGTAAATCCAAGTATGGCAAAGCTTAAACAACAATCATTACAAAAACGAGATGCAGAACTTGCAAATGCAAAGCGTCAAGTAGAAATATTAAGCAACGGAATCTTCGCTAATGGCGAATTACCAACTTTTGCTCAAAAAATAAAGGAAACAAACCAATTACCACTTCGTCCTAATAAGTTAGAGATTCTGCAAATTAATGTAGGATATATGTGTAACCAAGTGTGTGAACACTGTCACGTAGATGCCGGTCCCGATAGAAAAGAGATTATGACCTGGGAAACCATGGAGCAATGTCTAGAAGTGATTCGGAATACAGAAGCTCATACTTTAGATCTTACTGGGGGAGCTCCAGAGATGAATCCTCACTTTAGAAGATTTGTCGAGGAAGCGAGCAAGGCGGGTATTAAAGACTTTATTGTAAGAAGTAACCTTACTATCATTAGAGCCAATAAAAAACACTACGATCTACCAGATTTCTTTAAAAAACATAACATACATGTGGTAAGTTCTATGCCACACTGGACACGAGGTAAAACAGACAAACAACGTGGTGAAGGTGTATTTGACTTAAGTATCAAAGCCCTACAAGAATTAAATGCGAGAGGCTACGGGATGCCCGGGAGTGACCTGCGCTTAGATTTAGTGTACAACCCAAATGGCGCATATCTTCCCGGAAACCAAGCAAGCATGGAAAAGGAAATGAAAACGGCTTTGCTAGAAGACTTTGACATCCAATTCCATAGTTTATTTGCCATAACAAACCTTCCTATTGCACGTTTTTTAGATTACCTTATCGCAAGTGAGAATTATGAAGATTATATGTATCAGCTAGTAGAGGCCTACAATCCTGCTGCTGTTGAAAACGTGATGTGTACAAATACAATCTCAATCTCTTGGGATGGATATTTATTTGATTGTGATTTTAATCAAATGCTTAAGTTGCCTGTGGCGAGTAAAGTAAAACACATTAACGAGTACAACGAAGACCTCTTAAACGACAGAAACATTATGATATCGCAACATTGCTACGGGTGCACTGCCGGTGCTGGTAGTAGTTGCCAAGGAGCCGTAACAGCGTAGTAATTATGAAATTTTATTCCTTCATAGTATTCCTATTTATCCTGCCATCGGCCTTTGCTCAAAAGTCCCTAGATGCTTTATTAAATCAATACAACACTAGAAGTATTCCTTATATTTCTGTGGAAGAATTAAGAATGCATCAGTTCAATAGTGACGTAATAATCCTTGATACTCGTGAGTCTGAAGAATTTGAAATAAGCCACATAGCAGGGGCTCAACCTATTGGTTTTAACCAGTTTTCAATTGATAAAATTTCAGCAGAAATTGTAGATAAAGAAACACCCATTGTGGTGTATTGCTCGTTAGGTATAAGAAGTGAAGAAATAGGAGAAAAGCTAATAAAGGCAGGTTATACAAATGTCAAGAACCTATACGGAGGGATTTTTGAATGGAAAAATAAAGCATACCCTGTACTTAATAGTCAAAACAAAGAAACAGATAGTGTACACACGTTCTCTAAAACTTGGAGCAAATGGCTTTTAAAAGGAGTGAAAGTGTATAACACTGAAACCCCTAATTAAGAAAGGATTTTATGGCGATATTAGGATTAAAGAACGACAACAATGCAGGTAAAGATTCAGAGATTTTTCACTTTCCTACGTCAGAAAATGCACTGATTATTTTTACGCGTAATCCAGAATTGGGTAAATGCAAAACACGTCTCGCTGCGACCGTTGGTGATGATGCAGCACTAAAGATTTATAAATTTTTAGTGAATCATACCGTCGCAATAACAACCCCTTTAAAAGTAGATAAATTCGTATATTATTCAGAAAAATTACGAGAAGGAGACGTTTGGAATTCAAACAATTATCGAAAAAAAGTTCAAAAAGGGGATGATCTAGGACTACGCATGGAACAAGCTTTTAAAGAAGTTTTTGAATTGGGTTATGAACGTGCGATCGTCATAGGCAGTGACATGTTTGATATGACTGCAAACGATTTGTTAAATGGGTTTGACCAATTAAACGACAATGACTTTGTCTTAGGGCCTGCAGAAGATGGTGGCTATTATTTATTAGGTTTGAAAAAACTTAATTCTGAAATTTTCCAGAATAAAGCTTGGGGAACAGACACCGTATTAAGGGATACACTTGCAGATTTAAATGAAGAACTGGTGACCCTTCTAGAAGAAAAGAATGATGTGGATTACTATGAAGACATTAAGAATGTTTGTGCTTTTCAGGAGTTTTTCCCCGCGGCATTGAAAAAGACCAAAGATTGAATAAGGCACTGAAATTTTACAATGAAAGAAGTTAGTGGGATGTTAGTCAACATTAAAAAAAGATAAATGATAAAATATATTACAGAAGCAGTAGAATTTCTACAAAGCAGAGGATTTGGAAAACCAGAAGTGGGGATCATTCTAGGCACAGGTTTAGGAAAAATAATTGATGAAGTCGAGGTTGAAGCAGAAATGAGCTACAATCATATTCCTAATTTTCCAACGGCAACCGTAGAGTTCCATAAAGGGAAACTTATCTATGGAGAACTTGGCGGCAAAAAAGTGGTGCTAATGCAAGGCCGTTTTCATATCTACGAAGGGTATTCTTTACTAGATGTAACTTTTCCTGTACGTGTTATGAAAGAATTAGGCATAGAAAAATTGCTTGTAAGCAATGCATCTGGAGCCATCAATACCTCATTTAAAAAAGGTGAAATTATGCTCATCGATGATCATATAAACTTACAAGGAGGTTCACCCCTCGCTTTTAAAGGCATCGAAAATCTAGGCGAACGTTTTGTCGATATGAGTGCGCCTTATGACGTAGATATGAATGCGAAGCTTGAAGCCATCGCAAAAGAAAACGGAATCAACCTCCACAAAGGCGTGTATACAAGCGTGGTAGGACCACAATTAGAAACAAGAGCAGAGTACCGTTATTTAAAAATTATAGGAACTGATGCAGTAGGGATGAGCACGGTACCAGAAATTATTGTGGCAAATCAATTAAATTTACCCGTTGCCGCTTTGTCGGTATTGACAGATGAATGTGATCCAGAAAACTTAAAACCCGTAGACATTCCAGACATTATTGCGCAAGCCGGAAAAGCAGAACCAATGATGATCACCCTTTTTACAGAACTCATAAAACAACTATAACTATGAAACATATTTTATCTCTAATCATTATCGGGGTCGCAGGTTTTAAAATTGCACAATCATTCATTAACCCAGAAAATGCGACAGCGTTTTTAGGAATGGAAATGAATGTATGGGGCTATAGAATAATCTGGGCTTCAGCAGCTGTTATATCTGGATTTTCCATTATGAGAGGCCGTAATAAAGACGCGAATAAATAAATATTATTTAAGCAAAGATTTAATGCTTCGGAAACGTTATGATTCATTAATATTTCCGACGAAAGCTTTACTAATTAAAGAGCACAACAAAATTACTATAAACTAAAACAGCGCACACAGACACAGCACTTACTGCCACTGTATCCTGCAAATTGAATATTAATTCTATGAGTTATTTAGATACTACACACGACGTTTACAAAGAAGCAGCCCTTACTCCAGATGTGGGATTATGCTGTACAACAAACCCAATATGGGAATTACCAGGATTGAAAATTCCAAAAATAATGCAAGAAATGAACTATGGTTGCGGAAGCACAGTGCATGCTCGTGATCTTTCTAACAATCCAAAAATGCTTTATGTAGGCGTAGGTGGTGGTATGGAGCTCTTGCAATTTGCATACTTTAACCGTGTTAAAGGTGGCGTTGTAGGTGTTGATGTTGTTGATGAAATGCTTGAAGCTTCTAGAATTAACTTTAAAGTTGCAGAAGAACAAAACGACTGGTTTAAAAGTGAGTTTGTAGATCTTAAAAAAGGAGATGCACTTAACTTACCTGTAGACGATAACTCTATTGATGTGGCAGCTCAAAACTGCTTATTCAATATTTTTAAAGCAGAAGATTTAAAGAAAGCGATTGAAGAGATGTATCGCGTGCTCAAGCCAGGTGGCAGTCTTGTAATGAGTGACCCAACCTGTGAGCAAGAAATGAATGAAACACTGCGTAACGATGATCGCCTACGTGCTTTATGCTTAAGTGGTAGTTTGCCTATAGCTGAGTATGTAAAAGCCCTCACCGACGTAGGTTTTGGAACCATCGAGATTAGAGCAAGAAAACCATACAGAATACTTGACCCAAAAAACTACCCTACAGATGAGCTCATCTACATTGAGTCTATCGAGGTGGCAGCAATTAAAGACCCTATGCCAGAAGATGGCCCTTGTATTTTTACAGGGAAGGCAGCAATTTATTATGGTGACCAAGATTTCTTTGACGATGATATGGGACATATCTTATTGAAAAATCAACCATTAGCTATCTGTGACAAAACAGCGGGCGCCTTAAAAGCATTGGGAAGAGATGATATTTATTTTAGCGAATCTACTTTCCATTACGATGGTGGCGGTTGTTGCTAAATTTAAATTTTGGCATCAATTAAAACCAAAGCAAGTTTGACTATGAATTAGAAAATCACTCCTTTGAAACACAGCTAACGCTTTAAAGTAAATATCTTGTTTTTAGAACGACAATTGCAGTAGGTTATAAAAGCTAGATTGCAAACATTAGAGCATTAATACATACGCTATGAAGACATTCTCTAGATTATTATTTTCTGCATTAATTTTTACATATTGTTGTAGCGCAAAGCAATCATCAAAAACTATTTATACGGAAACACCTTTTGATGAAACCCTTGCTATAGAAGATAAAGTCACAGTAAGCAAAGGAACCTTACTAAGAACCACCTTGCCTGTAAAAGAATTGCCCGTAGTGCAAGAAACGGCAGAAATCGTAGCACCGGTTGTAGTAGTGATTCAACCAAAAATTAGCAACACAACTTCACCTGTGGACGAGGCAGTTGTTGAAGGAAAAGCAATTGTAGACTTGAGGTTAGAACAAACAGAACTTCATAAATTATTTGATACTTTACTAAAGAATAATGTCTCTAGTACAGGAAATGTCAACTACGCAGGTCTTAAGAGTAACCGTAAAGCATTACTCAATTACATTAAGGCTTTAGGCGAAAACCTTCCAGAAGACACTTGGTCTCAAAACGAAAAACTAGCCTACTGGATGAACGCTTATAATGCAATGACTATTGACCTCATCTTACGCAACCAACCACTAGAAAGTATCAAGGATATTAAAAACCCGTGGGACCAGCGCCTCTGGAAACTAGGCGATAAATATTATAATCTTGACGAAATAGAACATCAGATTCTTCGTAAAATGGGTGATGCTCGCATACATTTTGGGATCAATTGCGCTTCTTTTTCTTGCCCCCCATTATTAAATGAAGCTTTTGTACCATCTAAAGTAGATGCGCAACTCAATGTAGTTGCAAAACGCTTTATAAATGATCCAAGCCGAAATATGATTTCAGAGCATAGTATCGAAATCTCTAATATCTTTAAGTGGTTTTCTAAAGACTTTACACGCGATGGAAGTGTTATCGATTACCTTAATAAATTTTCTACCATTTCCATTTCAGAAGATGCAAAGGTTCGCTATATGGACTACGATTGGGGCTTAAATAAATAACCAAACAACGTTCTATTTAAACTCATTTAAACCTTGTGAATTAACAAGATTCCTGGCATCAATTCTTGTAAGTTTAAATAAGCACATACTAATGCGCTAACACTGCATAGCTGCAGTCTTATTTAGCCTGCAGGTTTTATTAGTCAAGGACAGCACAAAGAGGTTTTTAAATAGGACTTATTCATTCATCTCAAATTTCCGTAATTTTACCTTGTATGCTTAGTATTATCATCCCAGTTCTTAATGAAGCTGAAAACATCGTTTCGGCACTTGAACATTTGACCAAAAATGGCTCTACAAATAACCATAACATTGCAGAGATCATTCTTGTAGATGGTGGCAGTGAGGATGACACAGTAAAGCTCATTAAAGAGTTTACAAAAACGTCAAGTTTCAACATCCTTTTAATTACTTCGGAAAAAGGCCGGGCGAAACAAATGAACACTGGCTCGAAAAAAGCCACAGGAGATATATTATACTTCCTTCACGCAGATTCTTATCCTCCTAAATATTTTGACACCCTTATTATTTCCGAAGTTAAAAAAGGGAATCCTGCCGGATGTTTTAAAATGAAATTTAAAAGCGACCACTGGTGGTTGAGATTAACGAGCTGGCTAACTCAATTTTCTTGGAGAGCTTGTCGTGGCGGTGATCAAAGCCAGTTTATAACTCGCGAGCTTTTTGACGAAATAGGTGGTTTTGATGAGTCATATATTATTTATGAGGACAACATCTTAATCAACGAGCTGTACAAACGTAAAAAGTTTATAGTGATTCAAGAATGGATAGGGTCTTCGTCTAGAATGTACGATGAAAAAGGCGTTTGGTACGTGCAATATCACTTTTTCGTCATCTATGTCAAAAAATGGTTTGGCGCTGATGCAGAAAAATTGTTCGCCTATTATAAAAAGAACATTAAGCAACTCAACAGTTATTGAAGAAGCAAAATCACCTACTATTGATAACATATTTGCTGACAAATAATCTATTTTCACTCGCTCCCACCTTCTACAAAACGCTTCATTTCAGGTGCCCGTAAATAATTCTTACCAAGATATGTTACTGGTTAGTCAAGTGTTGTGATTTCTCTGAGCAAACTATAGTATCTCTTAAATAGAATTGAAAATCACGAAACTATAGCATCCTACCAAGTAAAGCAATGAAATAAACAGTCACTAATTGAGCGCTTAATCCTTTATTTTTTAGCTTGAAGCAAGCTAAAAGGTTTTAATGTCTATAAGCCTCAAAATGCTTTTTCAGTTCCTGCTCTACGGGCTTATTTTGTGGTGTAAATTGGGTATTCTCCATGCCTCCTACTTTGTCGTGCTCAATAAACCATTTCCAGATAAAACCTCCAGAGAACCAAGGCTCAAGATACATTTCTTCAATCAACGCCTTTGTTAGATTTGTCTGCGCATCTAGATTTACCTCAGTCATCGACCTAGAACTTAACCAAGGTTCTTTACCTGCAAAATCTACACTCCTGTATCCGTATTCAGTGAATAAAATTGGAGTATTATTCGCTTCGGAAATTTGCTTCATTTCAAGTTTCCACTTTTGCAATCCAACTTTAGCTTCTTCAATAGTTGGTGTTTTATTATCTGAAACCGGGAAATAAGCATCTACCCCTATATAATCCAATTCCTTCCAAAAAGGAATGCGCTTATATTCATCCCAGTTTGCCGCGTAGGTCAATTTCCCTTTGTATACTTTCTTTATTTCAGGAATGAGCTGCATCCAATAGTCTGGTCTGTTTACTATAAATTGTTCTAGCTCAGTACCGATACAGAATATTCCGGCGTTAATGTCTTGCGCAGCTTCCGCATATGTTAAAATAAATGAAGTGTAAGACTTTTCTAAACGCTCCCAGTCTTCTTCTGTTTCCATTTTTAGATAGCCTGTAAACTCTCCATGCCAAAGCCATATATGCGGCTTCACCATGATAGCTATATTTTGTTCTTTGAGTAACTGAGCATATTGTACAATTCCTGCTTTAGTCTCCCCAAACCATTGCCGCTCAGTATTGTG
>Ga0307492_10001340_pt1 | contig 10210 bp, 10 predicted proteins | sample SI3LmetaG_FD_202365 | JGI IMG/M metagenome (GOLD analysis project Ga0307492, IMG submission 202365) | Sea-ice brine microbial communities from Beaufort Sea near Barrow, Alaska, United States - SI3L | ecosystem: Environmental > Aquatic > Marine > Coastal | place: USA: Alaska | collected 2017-05-06
GGTAGGTAGGTAGGTAGGTAGGTAGGTAGGTAGGTAGGTAGGTAGGTAGGTGTCGTACTATTTAGTGATGACAATTCGCTACTATTTCATCTAGATCAAGGCATTTTTAAAAGTAAAGTATTGCCTTTGCAAAGATTGATTCAGGTCAATTGCAATAGCTAGACCCTCACAGCATACTTGCGCGCAGTCTGACTATCCCTACCAATTAACGATTGGAAACGCATACATGAGTAATGCAATTCAAACCTCCCCTTCGGCTGAAACTTATAATTACAAGGTCGTTAAACAGTTCTCTGTCATGACCGTGATCTGGGGTGTCGTCGGCATGCTAGTGGGTGTCATTATTGCGGCTCAAATGGCCTTCCCCGAGTTGAATTTTGGACCCTACTTTCACTTCGGTCGGTTACGCCCCCTACACACCAATGCCGTCATCTTCGCCTTTGGTGGCTGCGCGCTCTTTGCGACTTCTTACTATGTTGTGCAACGAACGACTCAGGCCCGCCTAGCCTTTGGTGCATTGGCCAGTTTCACCTTCTGGGGTTGGCAAGCGGTCATCGTCGCGGCCGTTATTACTTTACCCTTGGGTTTGACTGCAGGTAAGGAATACGCCGAATTGATTTGGCCCATCGATATTCTGATTACCATCGTTTGGTTGTCTTATCTTGCTGTATTCGTCGGCACCATAATGCGCCGCAAGATGCCCCATATTTATGTCGCTAACTGGTTCTACCTGGCTTTTATCATCACCGTTGCGGTGCTGCATGTTGTGAATAGTGCGGCAGTGCCCACCAGCATGACCCATGCCTATTCGGCCTATGCCGGCACCACCGACGCCATGGTGCAGTGGTGGTACGGTCATAACGCGGTTGGATTCTTCTTAACCGCCGGCTTCTTAGGCATGATGTACTATTATGTCCCGAAGCAGGCTGAGCGGCCGGTCTATTCGTATCGGCTCTCTATCGTCCACTTCTGGGCGCTGATTTCTGTCTACATGTGGGCCGGCGGCCACCATCTGCATTACACCGCCTTACCCGATTGGGCCCAAAACCTCGGTATGGCCATGTCGCTTATTCTGCTGGCACCCAGTTGGGGCGGTATGATTAATGGCATGATGACGCTATCCGGTGCTTGGCATAAGTTACGCAATGACCCCATTCTACGTTTTCTCGTGGTGTCGTTGTCTTTTTATGGCATGTCGACTTTCGAAGGCCCAATGATGGCGATCAAAACCGTCAATGCCCTGTCCCACTATACCGATTGGACTATTGGTCATGTCCACTCCGGTGCCCTGGGTTGGGTCGCAATGATCACCATAGGTGCGATGTACCACACAATTCCCAAGTTGTGGAACAAAGAGCAGATGTACAGTGTGAACTGGATTAACATACATTTTTGGTTGGCCACTATCGGCACGGTGCTGTATATCGCCTCGATGTGGGTTAACGGCATTATGCAAGGCCTGATGTGGCGGGCAATTAATGCCGACGGCACCCTCGCCTATAGCTTCGTGCAGGGCGTTGAGCAAAGTTGGATGGGTTACGTCGTTCGGCTCATTGGCGGCCTGATTTTCCTGTCCGGTATGATCTTAATGGCAGTTAACGTATGGCAGACCATTCGTAGCCGCGACGAATCACCAATAGCCGCCTAAGGGAGAGAGATACCTAGCATGCAACATGAAAAAATTGAAAAAAATGTTGGCCTTATGGCAGTTTTCATCGCCATCGCGATCAGCTTTGGTGGATTGGTTGAAATCGTGCCGTTGTTCTTCCAAAAGGACACCACCGTAGCGGTCGCGGGTTTGACACCGCTCACGCCCGTGCAGTTGGAAGGTCGCGATATTTATATCCGTGAGGGTTGCCACAATTGTCACTCACAGATGATTCGACCCTTGCGCGCAGAGGTCGAACGCTACGGTCCCTACAGTCAAGCTGGCGAGCTAGTATATAACCATACCTTCCAATGGGGCTCCAAACGCACTGGGCCCGATTTGGCCCGCGTCGGCGGCCGTTACAGCGATGAATGGCATAAAGCCCACCTGTTCGACCCACGTTCGGTTGTACCGGAGTCAAACATGCCGCGCTTCAATTGGTTATTTGAAGATACGGTCAACAGCGCCAAAACAGCCAATAAGATTCGGGCACTGCAACGTCTCGGCGTCCCGTACAGCGATGACGATATAGCACAGGCTGGCGGACAGACTGAAGGCGTAAAAGAAATTGACGCCTTAGTGGCCTACCTGCAGCAGCTTGGCACCGTAATTACTGGACGATAACTATGGATATTAACGACTTACGTGCGCTTGCCACAGTGTTCACGACAGTGGCCTTTGTCACGGTGTGTATTTGGGCTTACAGCGGTAAGAACAAGAAGCGCTTTGACGAGGCTGCCAACATACCCTTTGCCGATGAACCCACTGCACCAGATGAGCGGAAGACGGGAGAACAGAAATGAGTACTTTTTGGAATGCCTACATTTTCACCCTAACCGGCATTATGATATTTGGCTTGATGGCACTGCTCTACTTTACCCGCAGAATGCCCGGTGGTAGCAATCCTGAAGAAACCACCGGCCATAGCTTTGACGGCATTGAAGAACTCAATAACCCCATGCCAAAGTGGTGGCTTAACCTGTTCTGGATTACTATTGCATTTGGCTTTGTCTACATACTGTTGTATCCAATCGGCAACTGGGATGGCTTGTTCAAGTGGACCTCTGCAGACCAGCTTACAGAGGAAACGACTCAGCATGATGCCAAATACGGTGAGTTTTTTGCGCGTTTTGCTAGTGTGCCCGTTGAGGAGTTACAAGATAACCAACAGGCACTGCGTATGGGTCAGCAGCTGTATCTTATCAACTGCGCCATTTGCCATGGCCAAAACGCTCAGGGCTACTACGGCTTCCCCAACCTGTCCGATTCTGACTGGCTCTATGGCGGCACGGGCGAAAATATTGCAACGACTCTTATCAATGGTCGGCGCGCTCAGATGCCCGCTTGGAAGGATACCCTCGGCACCACTGGCATCGCCGCCGTTACTGAATATGTGCTAAAGCTGTCGGATAACGACCATAATGACAATCAGGCAGCGCAGGGTCAGGTGATCTTCGCTCAGATGTGCAGTGCCTGTCACGGCCAAGAAGGCAAGGGATCGCTGCTCATCGGGGCGCCCAACTTGACCGATAATATTTGGCTCTATGATCTCCCCGACCAGGATCTGCGCAGAGATATAGTCGTCACCTTGACCAATGGCCGTGCCGGCAATATGCCCGCCTGGCTTGACATCTTGGGCGAACAGAAAGTTCATTTGTTAGCAGGTTATATATACAGCCTGAGTAATTAAAGTGTATGGGGGGCTAGCCTCCCTTTTCGTTGTTCACAAGCGCCCTTAGACTGACGCTTCTGTATGATTATAGCGGGCCAGTGATTAATTCATGTCTGAACCTAAAACGCCTCAAGACCCTTCCAACATCATCATGACCGATCTATATCAATCCGCTGAAAAAATTTATATTAGGCGCATCAAGGGGTATTTTCGCAACCTGCGGTTCTTCGGTGGGGTCTTTTTATTCGCGGCCTATTTTGGCACCCTATGGTTAAACTGGGGCGACCGTCAGGCCGTCCTGTTCGATCTGCCGAAACGGCAATTCCATATTTTCGGTATAACTTTCTGGCCGCACGATTTCATTTTATTATCCTGGGCATTAATTATTTCTGCCTTCGCGTTGTTTTTTATCACCGTTTTTGCCGGCCGCATCTGGTGTGGCTATACCTGCCCGCAGAGTGTCTTCACCTGGGTTTTTATGTTTATCGAGGAGAAGACCGAGGGCAAGCGTAACGCTCGAATTAAGTTAGATCAGCAACCGATGAGCCTGGTAAAAATTCTGCGTAAAGCCGCCAAACATCTGCTCTGGATCCTGGTTGCTTTGGTGACGGCTATCACCTTCGTTGGCTATTTCTTTCCCATTAGAGAGCTATTGCCGGATCTGGCGCAACTGTCTACCGGTGGCTGGGTGATATTCTGGATCGCCTTTTTCACCCTGGCCACCTATGGTAACGCAGGTTGGTTGCGCGAACAGGTCTGTATCTACATGTGCCCTTACGCGCGTTTCCAGTCAGTAATGTTCGATCGCGATACCCTGATTGTCAGTTATGACGCAGCGCGCGGCGAGTCACGCGGTGCGCGCAGCCGTGACGCGGACCCTGCGGAGCTAGGCTTGGGAGACTGCATCGATTGCGATCTGTGTGTCCAGGTGTGTCCGACTGGGATCGATATCCGTGATGGCCTGCAGTACGAATGTATTGGCTGTGCCGCCTGTGTCGATGCCTGCGACAGTGTTATGGAAAAAATGGGTTATGACAGCGGTTTAGTCCGCTATACCACTGAAAACAGCCTAGAAGGCACTAAGTCGAGTCTGCTCAGACCTCGCCTCATCGGGTATGCCGCCGCGCTGATGGTGATGATGATCGCCTTTACCGTCGTGCTCTATTCCCGTGTGCCCATCGAGTTGGATATTATCCGTGATCGCGGAGCCCTCCATAAGATGACGACAGATGGCTTAATTCAAAACAGCTATCTGTTGAAAATAGCCAATATGACCGAGCAAGTTCAGACCTTCGTCATCAGTGTCGATGGCATACCAGGTCTGGTTTTCCGCTCAACTCAGCGTATCCAGGTACCCGGCGGTGATGCCGTGACGGTGCCGACGCTACTAGTGTTACCGGCAGACCTAAACAGGTTACCGACCACCAAAATATACTTCTCCATTAATGGCGAAGAAAACCCCAAACTGGCGACGACTGAAGAAAGTCGCTTCTTTGGCCCTGCCAACTTTTAAGCTCTGGAGCACAGCGTGTCAGAAACAGTAGGTCCTTGGTACAAGCAGTTTTGGTTATGGTTTATTATTAGCCCACTACTCGTCGTCTTCGCCCTGGGCTTCACCATGCTCTACATGGCCATTACAACCAATGATGGCGTCGTGGTGGACAACTTCTATAAGGACGGCAAGGGCATTTATGTGCGCAATGATGAAGACGCCCTGGCCCGTGAACGAGGTTTGAGCGCAGAACTGCGCTGGCTTGATGATAAGCTTCTAGTTACGTTAACCGGCAGTCTGGCGCCCTTACCAGAAGTCCTCAATCTCTTGTTTATCTTTCCAACGGCACAGGCCGGCGACGTTTCGGTATTGCTGCAGCACCAGGGCTTGGGGCAGTACCAAGGTCGCCTACCCAGCCCGGTCATTGGCAACCGTCAGCTGCAGATTCAACCAGTGGGTGGAAGTATAAATTGGCGACTGCATGGCGCTGGCCTGCTACCCCCCTCGTCCGCTGCTATGATCTTATTACCCAAGCAGGAATGACTGCAACGACCTGCTTCCACTGCGGCTTGCTCAATGCGGATAATCCCTTTGTGCTAACCGTGCTCGGCGAACCTCGCTCTTTTTGCTGCTTGGGCTGCCAGGCGGCTGCTCAAACCATCGTCGACACCGGGCTGGGCGAATATTATCGCTTTCACCAACCCGACCAACAACCGGTCGACACGGCGTTAAGTGAAAAACAACAGCAGGCCTTGCGGGTCTATGACCGTGACGATGTTCAGAACGAATTCACGACACTCTCTAGCGATGGCAGTAAATCGGCTCTTTTTCTCATTGAAGGGATCAGCTGTTCGGCCTGTACTTGGCTTATCGAAAAACGCTTGCAACAGTTGCCGGGTGTGGCCTTTGTCGCAATGAATGCGGCGACCCATCGACTATCGATTCAATGGCGCCCGGCCGACATCCAGCTCTCCGATATAGTCAAAACCCTGTTATTAATCGGCTATCGGGCAGCGCCCTACCTGCCAGACGAGGCAGAACAGGTGCGTCAGCGTACCCAACGGCAATTCATCTTGCGTCTGGGTGTGGCCGGTATCGGCATGATGCAAGCGATGATGAATGCGGTAGCCCTATATTCCGGCGACATCGGTCAGGTTCATGAGCGTTGGTTATGGTGGACCAGCCTGGTACTGACCCTGCCCGTCATCCTGATCTCAGCCTGGCCCTTTTTTACCGCCGCCGGCCATGCCCTTAAGGGTCGTCAATTGTCGATGGACGTCAGCGTGAGCATCGCCATTCTGAGTGCCTTTTTGGCCAGTGTCTGGGCCACAGTGACCGGCCAGGGTGAGGTGTTCTATGAATCGGTCAATATGTTCACCTTTTTTCTGGTTTTGAGCCGGTTTTTGGAATTTCGCGCGCGCACCCTCTCGAGCACTCAGGGCAACGCCCTGGTTAGGGTGCTCCCCGCCACCTGCAGCTTAGTGGAAGGCGGGAGCCTGCGTGAAATATCGATTCGCGATCTGCTCGATGGCCAGGTGATCCGGCTCTTGCCCGGCGAGACCAGTCCTTGTGATGGCACTGTGGTGCGCGGCCAGAGTGAATTTGATGAATCCAGTTTTAGCGGCGAATTCAAGGGTAGCCGCAAAAATATCGGCGACCCCATCCTCGCCGGCACCATCAACCAGGTCCAATCGATTGATCTGCGTGTCAGTCATGTGGCAACCGGCAGTGCCGTTAACTTTCTTCAGCAATTGGTTGATCGTGCCAGCGCCGAAAAACCTCGGATCGCAGAATTGGCCGATCAGGGCTCGCGCCAGTTTATCTGGTCGACCCTGTTAGCGGCGCTGCTGATTGGCCTGGTGTGGCTATGGTATGACCCAGAACGGGCCTTTTGGGTGGTGATCAGCGTTTTGGTGGTAACCTGCCCCTGCGCGCTCAGTTTGGCCACGCCAACCGCTCTGGCTCAGGCCATGGCACAATTGAAGAAACAGGGCTTTGTCATTACCCGAGGCTATGTACTGGAACGTCTGGCGCAACTGACCGAGGTGGCCTTTGATAAAACGGGTACCTTGACCGAAGGTCGATTTGACCTTAGCGAATTCACCCGCTGCCCAGATGCCGATCGATATGGCCTGTCCGAGGCGCACTTGAAATACATCTGTGGGGCCCTGGAACAATATAGCGAGCATGCCATGGCGAGCGCCTTGAAGCCTCTAGCGCAGGAATTCAGCTCAGCGGCTTTACCTATCGAGGCGGTCGAGGCCATTTCCGGTGCCGGCATCCAGGGCCAATCGGCCCAGGGCCTCTGGCGTTTGGGCTCCGCTGTCTTTACCAATTTTCGGGCGCAGGAATCGGCGAGCGAGGGTACCAGGCTGTACCTGACCTGTAATGGTGACCTAATGGCCAAGTTGCGCTTGACGGATCGGCTGCGCAGTACGGTAGCGCCGCTGTTTGGTAACCTAGCGGCATTACAGATCCGCACTCACGTATTGACCGGAGATAGCAACACTGTCGCCGAGACACGCTTGCGCGCCGCCGGGCTAAGTGGCCAGTTTATCCCCGGCTGTAGACCCGAAGATAAGCTACGCTGGGTCGAGCAACGTGCCGCGAACCCTCTGGCGGTGGTCGGTGACGGCTTAAATGACGCACCGTTCCTGGCCGGTGCGGCAGTGTCTATTGCCATGTTAGAGGCCACCGATTTAACCAAGACCCAGGCTGATGTCCTATTATTCACTAACGACCTGCAGGTGATCGCCAAAGCGATCCGCTTGGCGCGACGTACCAAACGGATAATTCGCCAAAACCTCATCTGGGCGTTACTCTACAATTTACTGGCCTTGCCGATCGCGGCCTTGGGGCTAGTCGCCCCTTGGCAGGCTGCCATCGGGATGTCCGTGAGTTCACTAATAGTGGTTGGCAATGCCAGTCGATTGAGGAAATAGTCTTGGATATCCTCCTACTACTGATCCCAGTAACCTTGGTGTTATTGGCTATCGCCGGCCTGTTATTTGGATGGTCGGTGCGCAATGGCCAGTACGACGACCTGGACAGCCCGGCCCAGCGCATCCTCTTTGATGACGATGAACATATGGTACCGAAGCCAACTCAGAATTCAGACCAGAATAGAGACCAGAATCGAGACAAGCATGACTGATTTACTGGCGGCGTTCTTAATCGGCCTAGTCTCGGCGGGCCATTGTTTGGGCATGTGTGGTGGTCTAATGGTTGCCGCAGGCCTCAATTCGACCCGCCCCATTCTGACGGCCTATTATAATATCGGCCGCATAACCACCTATGTGGTCCTTGCCTCGGTGCTCAGCTATTTCTCTCATCTGCTACCGAGTCACACCCTGCCCTGGCTTCAGATCTTGTCCGGGTGCCTGCTGCTGTTAAGTGCCCTGTATTTTTTAGGCTGGAACCATTGGCTGAAAAAATTTGAACAGGTGGGCGTACCGCTGTGGCGGCGCCTACAGCCCTTGAGCAAAAAATTGCTGCCGATTGACTCGGCCAAAACGGCCTACTGCATCGGCCTGCTATGGGGCTTTATCCCCTGTGGTCTGATCTATACCGCCATTGCGTTCAGCTTGGGCATGGCCAATGTGCTGCACTCTGCTCTGGCCATGCTTTGCTTTGGTCTGGGCACGCTGCCGGCAATGATTGGCTCAGCGCTGATGGCCAACCGCATCCGCCCCTGGTTATATCATCCAAAAGTAAAATTTATTCTGGCCGCCCTAATGCTATTGTTCGCGCTCACCATTTGGCTTGATGCCTACCAAAACCTGAGGTAACTGATGAACTATATATTCGGCTATGGCAGCCTTATTTGTACCGACAGCCGCAGCCGTACCGGCATATCTGGATCGGCCCACCCTATCGAAGTGCGCGGTATTGCGCGCAAATGGTCGGTTCATGTACCGGACTATGCGGGCACCGCCGTGGGAGCGCACAGTGATCCCGAAGCCTACTGTAATGGTGTGTTTTTTGCCGTCGATGAGGACAATTTGGGCCGTTTCGATGGCCGCGAAAAGGGCTACCGTCGGATCGAGCTACCCTGGGCCGATGTGCAGTCCCTGAGCACCGAAAGCCTACCCCTGACAGGTATTCTGTGGGCCTATGTGGGCACCAGTCAGGCGGCACCGGAGGCCGCACGACCGATCATGCAAAGTTATCTCGATGTGATTCTCAACGGCTGCCTGAATTACGGCCCCGACTTTGCTCGCCGGTTTACCGAATTAACCGGTCAGTGGCAGCATTTGGTCAATGATCGTGCGCAACCAACCTATCCACGGCCACTGCAATCCAGTGCCCGGCTGCCAGAGATTGATGGTTTGCTCATTGAGCATTTACCCGCTTTGTGGGCGCAACAACAGAATCTCGACGGCTAGTTACAGTAGTGGTTTTCGCCAATCTGAGCTCAAATCGGGCTCACTAGCACCAGTTTGCAACGTTCTATCGGTCATCTAGTCGAAAAATGCCTAAATAAACCGTCTAACGGTTAAAAACCATTTACTGGCTTCGCCCGACATGATATCAATCGCATCAAATTATCGCCTAACAGTTGCTAACTAGATGCCCCACTCTACTATTCAGGTGCCCCAGAGCGCCGCAGGAAACGACAAGCTCGAATTAAATAAACTGCAGAAGCGTTTGCGCCGCGATACCGGCCGGGCGCTGGCCGATTTCAATATGATCGAAGCCGGCGACAAGGTAATGGTTTGCCTATCGGGCGGTAAAGACTCCTATACCATGTTGGATATATTGCTCAGCATGCAAAAAAGTGCGCCCATCGATTTCGAGATTGTCGCGGTCAACCTGGATCAGAAGCAACCTGACTTTCCCGAAGAGATACTGCCCAATTACCTGCAAGCCTTGGGTGTGCCGTACCATATACTGGAACGGGATACCTACAGCATTGTCATGGATACGGTACCAGAGGGGAAAACCACCTGCGGCATATGTTCGCGTCTGCGGCGTAGTACACTGTACGCATTTGCAGATCAGATTGGCGCCAACAAGGTCGCTTTAGGCCATCATCGCGACGATATTATTGAAACGCTTTTTCTGAATATGTTCTACGGTGGCAAGCTCAAAGCAATGCCCCCGAAATTACTCAGTGACAGCCAAAACAATGTACTGATCAGACCGCTGGCCTACTGCCGAGAAGCCGACATTGCCCGCTTCTCGAGCCTGATGAAGTACCCCATTATTCCCTGCAATCTCTGTGGCTCTCAGGATAGCCTGCAACGTCAGGCCATTAAGGCAATGTGCCAAAATTGGGAAGCGGAATTCCCCGGTCGTATTGAAAGTATCCAACGTGCTATGGCCAATGTCTCACTGTCGCAATTATCGGATCGCGATCGTTTCAACTTCTCTGACCTTCGTGCCAGTGCCATCCCGC
>Ga0307492_10001341_pt1 | contig 10208 bp, 7 predicted proteins | sample SI3LmetaG_FD_202365 | JGI IMG/M metagenome (GOLD analysis project Ga0307492, IMG submission 202365) | Sea-ice brine microbial communities from Beaufort Sea near Barrow, Alaska, United States - SI3L | ecosystem: Environmental > Aquatic > Marine > Coastal | place: USA: Alaska | collected 2017-05-06
AGGCACTGGCGAACCTCCGCGGGGGTTTTACCGCGCCACAGGCTGCGCTTGCTTATCAGCACATCACGAAACTCGGCCGAGCTGTCAGCCAGCACAGCGTCCAACAGCCGATACTCTTGTTGCACGTCGACATTCGCCGTGGCGTCGAGCCATTGCGACGGTTTGTCGAGCTGCCACCTTACCGGCAACCGAATGGGATTGGCGAGCCCGCGAAAGTGTAGGTCTTGCCACAGCACGGTGCCATCGGTTACATCTTGCCAGGCCCTGATATGCGCTTTGATTGCGGCCCCACTGGCCTCGATCTGATCAGTGCTCGGTTTGCCAATCGGCAGCTCGACCGGCCACGCGTCCTGGGTCAATAACCGCGCCAAGCGGGTTGAGGTGTTGTGCCATTGGCGCGTTAATTGAGTCCTTAATTGATCGGGTGACTTCATCATACCGGGCCGGATGCCGGGGGTTTTTTCTGCTCCAACTCGTGCCAACTCATTGAGACCAGAAAAGACTCTAAGCCTCGGCGATGCACCACGATGGCCGAGCGGGTATGGTTGCGCAGCAGTCTCATCTCTTTGTTGGGGGTAATAAACAGGGTGTGCAAGCCAAAGGCTCGCAAGGCGGAAATAATACGCCCGGCCACCACTTGCGAACTGCGCGAAAAGGCCTCGTCCAACACAATGGTGCCAAACTTTGGTCGGGAACTACCGTCAGGGCACAGTGCATAACTCAATGACGCGGTCAGTACGTAGGAAGCGAAAAGCTCTTTTTCACCACCGCTACCCGATTGCGAACCGGATTGGGTTTGCACTACGACACCGGTGGTGCGGTTAATCACCGAGACTTTAAATTCCAACCGAAAACGAGGGTCTAACAGCGATTTGGCCGCCACGGTTCGGCTGCGCTCACAGGCATCTTTTAACAGCGCAACCATCTGTTGCAAGGCTTTGTATTGGCTTTCACCCTGGTCATCCACAAGACGCGCTGAATTGAGCTGCTTTTGCGCTTTCTGCAGGGTGCGCAGACTTTCATGCGTCACCTTGGCGCAGATCAGTTGCAGATATTGGTCCGCCTGGAAGTCCACCCGGCGCAAGGTGCTGTTCAGATCTTCCAACCGCTCTTCTATGCGATCGGTCTCGTTTTTGATCGACGCCAACAGTTGGGTGACGCCCTCATCCGAGGAGCGGTTCAGATAGTCCAGAAAGCGTTTGAGCTTTTCCGGCAAGGCTTCTTCGGTCAATGTTGTGAGGCGTTCCAGGTACTTGGGTACATCGGCGAGCTCACGCCCGGCTTCGCTCAATGCACCCCGGTCTTCCCGTTGCGCATCGGACATCGCCTTGGTCAGTTCTCGCTCAAGTCTGCTTTGACGATCCCGGTGCTGGGTCAGTTGATCTTTGATGCTTTTGCCGGCTTGCCGTTCTCGGTCGGCCAGGTTTGCGGTGGTCAAATCGTCTGCATCGGCAAAACGCGCCTCCAGCAGCGCCTGCTGATCTTCCGTGAGCCCTGGTTCCTGCAGCCCATAGTATTCAGAGCGCTTTGCTTCGGCACTGTCGAGTTGGTTCTCTAACTTGCCGTGCGACTGATTGAGCTGAACCCGCTGCGCGTCCAATTCGCCGACCGTTGCGTCTGCCGTGGCTAAGGCCGCCTTGGCTTGAGCCGTGTCCGAGGCCGGCGCCGTCAGGCTGCTCAGCTTTTGTTGTTCTAGGCTGATTTCAGCGCCGATCGTGTCGGTGTCGATGGCGCTAAAGGTCAGGCTTTCTAGGCGGCGAGTCAGTTCCATCCGCTGATCCGCCTGGTCTTTCTCGGCAATGACCCGGTTTTGCGCCTCAACCAATACCTGTTTCTGCTCGGTCAGTTCCTGGTGTTGTGCGGTGAGCATGGCCAGGCGATCTTTGTTGTCAAATCCGGTCAGCCAATCGGCACTGAGCTTACGCTGATCCTGCTTATCATAGAAGCCAGACTGCCCGGAGACCATTCCCTGAACTGTAATGGCGTGCGCAGTGTGTTGCAGGGCTTCGGCTGTCTCAACGCAATGCAGGTCGTATTTCGTCAGCAGGTGTTTGGCGGCTTCTCGGTAAGGGTGCTCTTTGTAATCCAGTTTCTTTAGATAACTGTCATCAAAGAATTTGGCCGTTTTTTCGTGCTCGGCCACTTGCCACAGCCGAACGTGTAAGCGGTTGTTACGGCTATTTATCCAGCGCAGGGCGAGCTTAAGCTGACTGGCGGGCACCAGAATGCGCAACCGCTGGCTGCCCATGGCGCGTTCAACCGCACCCCGCCAGTCCGCTTGCTCGGCCTTGACCTGGACCAGCTCCGCTAAAAAAGGCAGTTGCGCTGCGCTCAGACCCAGCTCATTGGCCAGGTCGGCCCGGAAGTCTTGAAAATTGGCCGGAATGTTCGAGCCGGGCCGTTGCGCAATGGCCTCCAGTTCATTGGTCACGTCCGCAAGGTGCGTGCGTTGGTTATTTAGGTCAGCGCCGATCTGGTAGATCCGTTCAATACTTTGTTGAATTTGCTCAGCGTAGGCTTGCTGCACGGTGGCCAGTTGGTGCTGATTCTGTTCAAGCCCGTCGCGACTGGCGAGGTCATTTAACGCCAGCTTTTGGCACAGCTGGCGGTAATCCCGCACATTGCGTTCGCGTTCGCCTAAGCGTATTTCTTTATCGGCGATGAGTTTTTCTAAGGTTTCTATATCGGCACCGCCCAGGCGAAGGTAGGCCGCGTTCAGGTGTTCGCGGTTCTGTTTCTCACGCTTGAGTATGCTGGCTAGGGTGTCCAATTCAGTCTGACGTTGGTGCAATTGCTGGGTCAGCGCTGCCGCCCGCTGTTGCCACAATCTATAGCCCTGCAGGGCAAACCAGACCGGTATTGAGGCATCCAACTGCTCTAACTGACCCAGCGCCTGGTGGTTGAGGGCACACTTTTCCCAGGTGGATTTGACCGGTTCCAACGCGTTTTTTTGCCGGCGTGCAATGTCGAGTTCCTGATGAATTGCCGTTAGGTCATCAAAACTATTGGCCACCTGCTTGGCTTCATCAAATTTGGAGGTGTCGTCCAAGACCAGCTCACGGAAAATATCATCAATACTGTTCAACTGTTTTAAACCGGCGGCGCGGTTCAATAGATTGAAGGCATTTTCACGCACCTCAAAAAAATCCCGGACACGCGCCAGATAGGTTTTTTTGGTCGGAAAGGTCCACAACCCGATTTCGGTCTTCTCGCGTTGCCGCAGTGCTCGCATGCCGCCCTGTTGATGCGCCTCAAGCATGACATCCAAGCTGTGTTCGCTTGAGGTCGCAAAATACCAGAGCTTTTTCATATCGCTCGGCGACATACTGCTGTCATCGAACCACAGGATGACGCCCAGGCCGACCGAGTTTTCACCGTTGTGAAAGGTGGCATTGAGACCGGTCACCGCCTTGCCAGGCCGCGCGACATGCGATTGACTGCCCGTACCATCACCCGGCCCTGACAGCCCGCGGACATAGGATGCCAAGTCTCGGTCGCTTTCATGCCCGCCCGTCGAGGCCAGGTTGTATTTTGGGTTCGAGGTAATCAAGGTCATCAGCGCATCGACCAGGGTCGTTTTACCGCTGCCGGTCGGCCCGATCACGGCGGTACCCTCGGCATCGATGAGCGCACAATGGCGCCCGGCAAAGCCACCCCAGTTAAACAGATCCAGATGCGTCAGCCGGTAGCTGGCCTCGGGTAGTAGTGCAACCTCCTGCATTAGTCAGCCTCCTGGTCGGCCGCCAGCCGTTCTTTCAGGGCTGCGAGTAAGGCGGTAAGGTTATCCGGGTTGGCCAAATGGGTGATGATCGGACGAATGGCGACCCGCTCGTGGGCATCCAGCGCGGTCACCAGACCCTGGCCCTTGAGTTGGTCGAGTAGTTGAATGGTCCGGCTACGCTCCTTCTGTTCACTGCCGGTGTCACCTAAGTACAGTTGCAACTGAGGCACTAGATCGTCCACCGCCACCAACGGCGCTCCGGCACCGATACCGGCCTCCTGTTAATGGGCGACAAAGATTTGCCGTAAGAGGGCGACCATCAGAGATTGCTCTAGGGTCAAGCGCTGTTTGCGCACCAGTGGGTGGCTCCAGTCAGCGTCATCGCTGCTGTCTGCAGTGGCCGTTGGCCGAACCGTTAAAAAGACCAGGCCGCGGATATCATCGACCGTTGCGACCAGATCCAGCGGCTCTAGGATGCTATTTATCTGCTCCTGTTGCACGGTGGCGATGCGATACAAATTGGGTTTTTGCTCAGCTTCCAACAGGCCATATTTCAACAATTCTTGGGTGGCGTCACGCAAACGGGTTTCGGTGCGTTCATCCAGGGCAGACTGGGCTGCATCGCTGGGCGCTTGGACCAAACCGTCAGTCGTGTCGTCGTCTTCGGTTGCTGCGGGCTTGGCCGACGGCTTGCCGGTCAGCTGATCAAAAAATCCTGTCATGTCTAAATATCCCAATCAATACCGTCGAGGTCGGCTCGCGACAGTGCCAAGGTCGGCACGGTAAATAGCCATCGGCTCTGTTCGTTGTCGGTCAGCTCAATGGTTTGTGTTGTGTCGGTACTAATCTTAACACCGGCTTCCTGGGCCATACCCAACCAGAGCGAAAAGGTTTCCAGGTCGTGAGTCGGCGGCAGGTGTTCGGCCAATTCAGCCAGGCTCAGTGCCGTGCCTATCTTGGCCAATACGGCCAGGGTTTCGGCAACGACCGCTGCGCGATCCAGACCCGCGAATGCCTGCCAAAAATCATCATCAATGCTCGACAGATCACCGGCCCGAGCGGTCAAATCCAGCTGTTGCACTGCATCGGCATCCAGCTGTTTGAAGCGCAGTCGCTCCGGCAACGGCAGCGCACTCAGGGCAATGGCAATGGGCGGCAGGGGGGAATCTGCCCGCCTATTACGCTGTTTGCGCCAATCGATCTCGAGCGCGGTCGCAAATATCTCATTCAAAATACCGCCCACACGGTGGTGCTCGGCGGCCAGCCCGGTTTTGAGGAAACCCTTTACGTCCCGTTCACTGCGCGCGCGCGCCTGCAACACCGACTGGCTTTCATTCACCAGACGCATCTTCATCAGCCGCAGATCGGTAATCTGGTTCTTATTCAGGGCGTGCTGCGTGGCCGGGTGCTTGAGAATGGTGCGGATTCGGTATTGCATATTGTCCAATTCCACCGCTTGGCGCAGCTGTTCCTGAAAGGCATCGAACACTCGCCCTTCCGGGGTTTGCAGCAGGGCATCCTGGCCATCCAGTAGGCGGTCGACAATGGCACCGCGATGATACTGCTCGGTCACGATGGATTGCCGCAGGGCGCGGTCGGCATCGCGCCAGGAATCTTCTACGCGCCGAAAATCGGCGCGCAACCCGGTGGCCAAACCAAAGACCTCACGGATCCGCTCAATGGCCGCGGCATGGCTGAGTACCGTTACCTCGCCGGCTTCGGCACGAGCCCGTTCGGCCTCCAGACTTTGAATTTGCCGATTCAGAGCCGCAATGCGATTTTCCGGGCTCGGGTTAAGCCCGATCTCCAGCTCTTCAATTTCTCGTTGCACCACCGACAAGCGCGACGCGGTCGAGGTCATAATACGGTCATCGAGTGATTCGACAAACTGCTTGGCGGCAGAAAAAGCATCGGTGGCGTAGACCCGCTGCCCGCGTTCGATCACTAAACCGCGCTTCAGCCACTCGCGCAGTTCTTTACCGGCCAGCTGCGTCGTACTGTCCGGGCTGATGCCGTAGTCTGCCTGGTCGGAAAATTCACTGAGCATCTCGCTCAAGGCTTGCAGGGCGCTTTCCTCGGCGACGCCATCGTCGGCGTATTCGAACAGGGAACTGAGGCAGCCGAGAATCAATGGCGCGCGTGGCGAGGCCAGCAACAGCCAGGCAGGGTGCTGCTTGCGGTTTTTAATGTATTGTTGGGCGCGGCGGTAGGCGGTGGTGTCCATTCTTGCGCTCTCAACCTTTGGTTACTGAACTTTAACAAACTAATAATGCTGCGCTGCTTTATATCACGTTGCCACAGCTGACTGCATTGACGATAAGAGGGGCTTGGAGTTTTGACGGCCAAGCGAACAGGAAGGATTTTAACCCGATTAAGGGTCACTCGATAGAGCAAAGTATGGCTCTGACCAGTGAGGTTTCTAGTATCGGGTCGGTGGGCCCAGGCTGGTATTCCGCTGGCTGGCCGGCATAGTATCCTATATGTGCGCCGGCCAACCCGCGGGCGCATGAAACGTGAAGCGAGTAGCCGATATTGCCCCACTTCCTGAATATTGCCGCCCACTAGTCCCCTTCGGTCCGTGGATCCATCTCCAAGGCCTCAACCGACGTCCGGGTAATAGGTACGAACTCGCCTCGCTCTTCGGCCGGTACCGCAGAGTCGGCTCTAATACGGTGCAGGGCATAGGCGCCGAGCAGGAGCAAAAACAACGCCAGCAAGAGCGGAAAGCTGCCCGGTCCCATCGAATACATCAGTGCACCGATCAGTAGCGGACCGATGGTGGCACCAATGCCATTGAGCAATAGCAGACCACGGGTGACGGACATAATACTGCCCTCGCTCATTCGGTCATGCGTTTGCGCCACACTCAAGGCATAGAGCGCAAAGGACAGACCACCGTATGCGCCCGCCAACAGATTGAGCCACGCCCCGGCCCGGCTGCCGAACAGAAACATCAGACCGGCCGTGAAAGCGCCCGCCAAGCACACCCAAAACAGCACCAGACGACGGTCGTAGCGGTCGGACAGATGACCAATGGGCCACTGCAACAGCGCACCACCCACAATGGTGGAGGCGATAAAGCTGGCGACTTGACGGTCATCCAAGCCAATCTTTAAAACATAGACGGCCGATAGCCCCCAAAAGACGCCGGTAATCAGGCCCGAGCTCAAGGAACCCCAGGCACCAACATGGGACACCTGGAACAGCTCCCGCAGCGGCATGTTCGTTCCAGTGTTCAGGGTGGGTTGATGCACCCGGGTCAAAGCCAGTGGGATAAGGCCCAGGCAAAAAAGTATCGACACTATGGCAAAACTGCCCAGGTGTTCAGCGCCATAGACCACAATCAAAAATTGCCCTGCGCCTCAGGCTGCGAGGGACACCATCATATAGACGGCAAACAGCTGACCGCGGCGTTGGTTGACGGCCTCGTTCAGCCAGCTCTCGATAACCATGTAAAAGCCCAGCATGGCGATGCCGTGGATCAACCGCAACCCACCCCAAAACCAGGGATTTATAACCATACCGTGCAACAACGCAACCACCGCCGCCGTGGCAGACAGCGTAGTAAAGGCGCGAATGTGGCCGACCTGGGCGATCAGCACCGGGCACAAATAGCTACAGACTATATAGCCCAAGTAGAAGCACGCCATAATCAAGCCGATGGTGATTTCAGAATAACCCTCGACACTGGCCCGCAGACCCAACAGAGTGCCCAACAGACCGGAGCCGGCGATGCACCACACCCATGCCGATAAGCAAGCTAAAAACTGAATAGATAACCCGAATCACTATGACTTCCCCAGTAGCTATGGAGTGGACAAAACCACGCCTGTGCGGTCGACTGACCTGATAAGGGCGCGACTATGGCACAGGATGGGAAACGGAGTGCAACTAGTTTAGGCTAGTGGATTTTAACAGTGGTTGAATGGGCCGGCACACCAGATTATACGACCGAAAACTCACCGTTTTGGCCCTCGGCCAGTGCATACAACGCCGCACCAAAGCCCCCTGGACATGACTCACTCAGATAAAACATCTTCGCGAAATCAATGGCCTGACCCCTATGATTTTGATTACCATATTGACAATAATGACTATATACTTCATGTTGGATATAAAAACAATGCCAAGTACTGTAAACCCGTACTTTATCTAGAAACTAAATGCCAGACTTCTAAGCAACCAACTAAGGTAGGACTTTTTTATGAGCTTTAAATCTTTTAGCGCCTTGTCGGCATCACTAATGACATGTGCTCTGCTTTTGACCTCCTGCCTAGAGGTGCCAACAGAAGACACAACAGATGACGGCACAGGCAACGGAGTAAGTGACGGCACAGGTGACGGAATAAGTGACGGAACCGTTACGGGTATTGATTCCATCATCGGCATTTATGATGTTTCAAGTGATGAAGGGGTCGATGGTATCGATGAAGCTTATTTTGGTATTGACTCGAATGGCAATATGTCGTGGTACTATTATCAAGATGACTCATACGACTTGGGTACTAACTGCTACTACATCGACTCAAACTATGATCAATTAACTCACATATCAGGCAATACATTTAGTTCCTCTTATTCGGAAACTGTCACTATTACTGTTAACGAGAAAGGAGCTCTTACCCTTGCCTTCTCCGAATTCCCGGACGAAGACTTAACTCTAGGTGAAAAGACTGTCTTGTTGAGCTCTGATTTCCTAGCAGCTGAATGCGCAGAGGTCACAGGCACAGCACCCGTTCTCCCAACTTTGACGGGTCTTGCTTCTATCGTTGGCATTTATGGTGTTTCAAGTGATGAAGGGATCGATGGGGTCGATGAAGGTTATTTTGGGATTGACTCGCATGGCAATACGTCGTGGTACGATTATCAAGGTGACTCATACGACTTGGGTGCCAGCTGCTTCGCAATCGACTCAAACTATGATCAATTTACTCACATATCGGGTAATACATTTAGTTCCCCTTTAGCGGGTACTACCACTGTTACTCAAAATGAGGGCGGCAGCCTTACACTGGTCTCATCTGAATACCCAGAGGAATACAGCACCCTTGGCAAGACTGTCTTTTTGCGCTCTGATTTCCTAGCATCTGAATGCGCAAGCCCTGACGCAATAGGTGAGCCACCAGTTACGGGCCTTTCTTCTATCGTTGGCATTTATGGTGTTTCAAGTAATGAAGGGGTCGATGGTATCGATGAAGGTTATTTAGGGATTGACTCGAATGGCAATATTTCGTGGTACGATTATCAAAGTGACTCATACGCTTCGGATGCCAGCTGTTACGCAATCGATTCAAACTATGATCAATTTACTCACATATCGGGTAATACATTTAGTTCCCATTTAGCGGGTACTACCACTGCTACTCGAAATGAGGGCGGCGGCCTTACACTGGTCTCATCCGATTACCCAGACGAGGAATACAATACCTTTGCCAAGACTGTATTGGAGCGCTCTGATTTTCTATCTGATGAATGCGCAACCATTGGCACAGTTACGGATCTTGCTTCTATCGTTGGCATATATGACTGGTCTCTAGACTTCGGAGTCGATGGTTTCGATGAATATTATGTCGGAATTGACTCGGAAGGCTATATTACGGATTATGACTATCAAGGTGACACATACGATTCGGGTGCCAACTGCTACAACATCGACTCAAACTATGATCAATTAACGCACGTATCGGGTAATGCATTTAGTTCCCTTATGCTCGGAGACGTCAATATCACTGGCAATGAGGGGGGAGGCATTACACTTTTCATATCCGGAAGCCCAGAATATGACATTATTTTAGGCCAGAAGACGTCATTGTTTCACTCTGATTTCCTAGCAGCTGAATGTTTGTAGGCTCTCGAGGCTCCTTGCCAACTAATCGTAATTTACTGAAAGCCCGTAAAGGAAAGTACTTGACGAAAATAAAGTAAACTAGCAACCGACACTGCTTCACTTCTAAGGCCTTACTGTGCTCTATTTCAGTAGGGCCTTTTTGTTTCTGTAATCGAAGCAAATCGAAGGGGTCAGAGCCATTGATTATTAAGTCGCCCCTGTTGCCTAGGCGTCAACGCCAGTCAGTTTCGTTTTGGCCGTTTGACACCAGCTTCCTAATGGGTGACCCCTATGATTGTGAGATCTTTGGTTACCGGCGCATTCCGAAAGTCGGGGCCCTGTTGCCTTAGGATGTGATTGAACATTTCAAACTCCAATTCAACCAGTCTGAATGAAAGCCATGCCAATCGATTATTATTCGTCTATATCTAAATGTTTAAAGCTTAAAATGGCGGCGTGGCATTTTCCTTGACGGACCGATATTCGATCTGAGTACTAAAGTGGGTGTCACTCTAAGGCTCGGCCCATTGATCAGTCCCTGGAGTACGCCTACGCTCATCACATCCAGCGTTTAATGGTTACCGGTAACTTTGCCATGCTCGCGGGGGTAGACCCGGACCAGGTCAATCAATGGTATTTGGGCATCTACATCGATGCCAT
>Ga0307492_10001342_pt1 | contig 10200 bp, 11 predicted proteins | sample SI3LmetaG_FD_202365 | JGI IMG/M metagenome (GOLD analysis project Ga0307492, IMG submission 202365) | Sea-ice brine microbial communities from Beaufort Sea near Barrow, Alaska, United States - SI3L | ecosystem: Environmental > Aquatic > Marine > Coastal | place: USA: Alaska | collected 2017-05-06
ACCCACCTCAAACCATGAAGTGATGCATAGACCTCAAACGGAGGACCTTTAACGGAGAACCTAGCTTGGACACCCACCTTAAACCATGAAGTGATGCATAGACCTTAAACGGAGGACCTTAAACGGCCACCCACTGTAAATATCTGAATCTTGAGGGAGGCCTACCCGGACATCCACCTCAAATCATGAAGTGATGCATGGACCTTAAACGGAGGACCTTTAATGGACACCCACTGCAAATTACTGAATCTTGAGTGGACAGCCACTGCATATAACTGGACCATATAACTGGACAGTCACCTGACCTTATCCGGACACCCATTACTACGACCTTATCTGAACACCCATCGCTACAAACTAGACAGCCATCTTGAATTGCCATCTTGAATTGGAATACGAGGCTTATCCGTTCAGGTTCAACCCGGTGACAAGCCTGGCTAATCGATGCGTTGATAGTTGCTGTAGGCGGTAGTTGAGTCGACTTCGATTTTCTTGATACCGCCAATCTTACCCAGCATGCTAAAGCCATACTCGGCCGGCACGGTCTGATTGTCGACACTGATAAAGCGAAACATCATGGTCATCTTTGATATTTTTATGGAAAACGCCGGTGAAAAGGTGTCAATGTTTTCGATGTGCAATTCTAGCAATCGTTGATCTAGGGCCGACATGATCGCATAACCTGTCAGGGCCTCGGCGTTGTCATCGGCCAGTTCGCCGACGCGGGGCACAAAATTTAGCCATACCTTGCCGTTTTCCTGTTTCATCAGCGTCACCGAATCAGCGGCCACCAGATCGCGAAACCGCACTGGATCGTCTTGGTTCTGCTCGCGGCCCCGCTGCTTAAGGAATTTAGTGCTCTCTTCGGAACTCGGCGGGATGCCGTCGACTTCTAACAATTGCCATTGGGGGTCCTCTTGGGGCTGAAATTGGGCCAGCTTGCGGGACTCTGAACCCTGAGTTAATTGCCGGAAACTGAATCGTTGGTGTTCCAAGGTCGCGGCTTCATCGAGCTGGGTCAGTAAACGATCTTCCCATTCCGAGCTGGCTAAGCTGAGGCAGGCTAAGCAGGGCAGCAGTAAGCCGATGCCCCATTGTTTGACAGTCACGTGCATGGGGCGGTTTATCCTTTTATGGCGCGTTCGGGCCGCTTCTAGCTGCCCAATAATTTCAGTACGTTGCCGGCTGATTGATTAGCCTGTGCCTGTACGGCGATGGCGACCTGCTCTTGTACCTGATTTTGCGCTCGATTGGTACTTTCTTTGGCCAGATCGGCATCCGCAATGCGCGAGCGACTGGCCTCTGAATCCAGCGTCTGTTGACTCAGGCTGTCGATACGCGACTCAAATCGGTTTTGCACGGCGCCCAGATCGGCGGCTGTTTCACTAAACTGGTCGAGTAGGGCATCGGCCAATTTGATGGTATTTTGGGCGTCTTCGGCAGTACCAACCGAAACATCGGCCAAGCCCGCCTGGGCCGCTTTGTCTTGTAGGTTGTTGGCTGCTACGACCAGGGTGTCGCCGCTATCGGGTCCGATTTGGTAGACCGAGTCGCTGTCGCCTCGGAACAGCGGCTTGCCGTTAAAGTTTGATTGTTCCAAGACCGAGTTCATTTGGTCCTTGATCGAGCTGACTTCTTTGTTGATCAGCTCGCGATCGGCATCGCTATAACTGCCATTGGCGGACTGTACCGCCAGTTCGCGAATGCGCTGGGTGCCTTCTATCAGGCTGTTTAGATCACCACTGGCGGTTTGGGTCTGCGAAATGCCATCACCGGCATTGCGAATGGCCTGATTTTGACCTCGACTCTGCGCGCTAAAGGTTTCACTGATCGCCAAACCGGCAGCATCATCAGCGGCGCTGTTGATACGTTGCCCAGAGCTGATCCTGTTGAGCGACTGGTCTAACGCAGCACTGGCTTGTTTGAGTGGCAAAGTTGAGGGGGCGGACTGTATCGAATTGACCATAACCGTATCCAGTTTCGATAGTAATGAGTCTGACAATAGTAGCCCCTGTCATCGCAGGCGTCACTTCGGGGCGAGTAATATTTTGTAGAGAGCTAGAGGCCTGTAACGGCAGTTATTTGGCGAGTTTAGGCCGATTTTATTGAACGGCATATTCCATTCGATAGAACTCGCCGCCCTGTTCGTCGCCACGTGATTCTTGTATCCAGCCGTTGATCTGGTAAAAATCGAGGGCCGTCTTGTTTTCAGCCACACACTTGAGCCAGGCCGGGCGGCCCAGAGTTTGTAAGCCGGAGGCCAGCAGCGCGGTGCCATACCCCTGTCGTTTAAAGCGCGGCAGGACAAACAGATGATGGATGAAGTTCTCCGGTTGCCAGACAGAAATAAAACCCACTGTCTCACCGTCGTGCTCCCCCACCCAGATGGTTTCGTCAACAGTATCGGTGTCAAAGTCGGTTAGACTCAGCGCCATGGGGTTTAACCAATTGAAGTGCTCTTGCCGAGCCTGGAGATAGACGCGGCGCAATAGGGTTCGATCGGTTTCAGCAAAATGTCGAATAAGTATAGTCATCACCTAAGGGTTGCTATTGAACAAGGTTTGGCTTCTCCATTAACGGCGTGAGCCGTTTAGAGCTCAGGGTTGTCGGCTTGCCAGCTCTCGATGACCTCTTTGGCAGCCCTAAAGGCCTCGATACCAGAGGGGACGCCGCAATAGACTGTCGACTGGAGCAAAACTTCTTGAATCTCGGCCTCCGAACAACCGTTACGCAAGGCACCTCGGACGTGGACCTTCAATTCAGCGGAGGCTTTCAGGGCGGCCAAGGTCGCAATGGTAATCAGGCTGCGCGTCTGGGCAGACAAAGCGGGGCGGGTCCATACTTCGCCCCAGCAGTTTTCGGTAATCATATCCTGTAACGGCTGATTAAAATCGGTTGCGGCGTCAATGGCTCGATCGACATAGGTGTCGCCCAAAACGGCACGCCGCATGACCATACCCTGTTGGTACTTTTCATTATTCATCGCTAGCGGTTCCTGTCTCAGTGTCGGGCGGGCAAAATCGATTCGGTTGTCAGAGCTGTTGCTATCCTGCGACGTTCTGGCGACCCTGTCAATATCGGCCTGGCGCGGGGCTCATCGCGCCGTTCTGCCCTGCTTTAGAATAGATCCTTGGCACGATGGTAGAGCATTCCGGCGGCCAATAGGGGCGCGCGAAATTGGCGGCCTCCGGGGAAGCGCAGGTGATTTATTTTTTCAAAAATAGTGATGCGTTCACTTTCTTGGGCAATATGCTCTGCGATCACATGCGCAGCGAGGTGGGTCGCGTTTATGCCGTGGCCCGCATAGGCCTGTGCATAATAGACATTGGGTCGTAGCCGCCCGATCTGGGGCATACGATTAGCACCGATACCGATCATACCACCCCATTGGAAGTCGATTTTGACCCCTTTTAGATAGGGGAAGACCTTGTCCATATGGGGTTTGAGGGTGGCGACAATCGAGGCCGGATCGCGCCCAGAGTAGTTACACAGGCCACCGAAAAGCAGGCGGCGGTCGGCGCTGAGACGGTAATAGTCGAGCGCCACCCGTTGGTCACAGACCGCCATATCCTGGGGTAATACCTGTTGCCACTGGGCCTCTGTTAGGGGCTCGGTGGCAATGAGGTAGCTGCCAGCCGGTAAAACCTGACTTTCCAGGCGACTATCTAAGCCGGCCACATAGGCATTACCGCAGATAACCAGGCGATCGGCCTTGACCTGACCGGTGGCGGTGTGGATGATATTTTGCTCCCCATAGGTGATATCAATAACCTTTGATTGTTCAAAAATCTGCACGCCTAAGGTTGCAGCGGCTTCGGCCTCACCCAGGGTCAGGTTGAGCGGATGCACGTGCCCGCTGCCCATGTCGATAAGGCCGCCGATGTAATTGTCTGAACCAACCACCCCGTGCAGCTGATCCGGGCCGACGATGCGAGTTTCGTGCGTATATCCGACGCTGTCGAGCCAGGTTTTTTCCCGCTCGAAATCGGCCATATGGCGGGGCTTATGGGCCAGATCGCAATAGCCCATCTTAAGGTCACATTGGATGGCGTATCGGGCGATACGCTCTTTAACCAGATCGACAGCCTCCAAACCCATTTGATTGATGGCCTGCACACCTGCGCCGCCCAGTTCGTTGTGAAACTGCTCTGCACTATGACCCAGGCCACGGATTAATTGCCCGCCATTGCGTCCGGAGGCACCCCAGCCGATCCGAAAAGCCTCCAGCAGGACCACCTTAAAACCGCGTTCAGCCAGCTCCAGGGCGGTATTGACGCCACTAAAGCCACCGCCTATGACGCAGACATCGGCTTCGACAGCGCTCTGCAGCGATGGATAGGTCTGATTATAGCGACGGGTAGCGGCGTAGTAGGAATCCGGATGTTCGGAGCTGTGGGTGCGCGGATTAAGCATGGATCACCTGTGTTGACTGTCTACCTAGGTTCGGGAGTAGGGGTGTCGAATATAGTGAATAGAATGTGTTTTATTATGAACGATATTAGCAGAATATTGCACGCATAGGGAAGTTGCCTGTGTCAAATCAGCAACAGCCGTTCTTAATTTTTGATTCCCTCCCTTTAGCTGTATACTGCACCGACAAATTCATTAGCGAGGAACCGTGCATTGGAAGATGTAGGGACCAGGCTCAAGACTGTTCGCAAACTGTCGGGATTTTCACAGCGTGAACTGGCCAAACGCGCGGGGGTCACCAATTCCACCATATCGATGATAGAAAAGAATAGCGTGAGCCCGAGCATCAGCTCCCTGCGCAAGGTGCTGTCGGGTCTACCGATGACCTTACTCGAGTTTTTTGACACCGGCGACCAGGCTAGTAGCGATCTGCAGGTGGTTTATACGCCAGAAGAGTTTCAGCGCACTCAAACCGATAGCGTTTGCTGGGATCTAATCGGTAAGCATTTTCCGAATCGGCAACTGGCCCTAATGGTTGAGACCTACCCCAGTCTGGCTGATACCGGTACCGATGGCTTAAGTCACGATGGCGAGGAAGCTGGTTACGTGGTGTCTGGGAAAATTGAACTAACGGTCGACGATCAGGTTTTTGAGCTGAACACGGGTGAAGGGTACTATTTTGAATCTCGCCGCCCGCACCGTTTCCGCAATCCCTTTGCAGAAGAATGCGTTTTGGTTTCGGCCACCACGCCGGCGAACCTGTAGGCTAATGAGCAATGCCCGCCAAAGCGAAAACCCGACTGAGCGCCTAGCAACGTCAATGGCGCACAGCCTGGCAAAGCGCCCAATCCCTTTATCGTAGCCGCTCCAGCATCTGGTAGTACCACATGCCCATGGCCAAAAATTGATTGCCCAGCCACTCACTACCGGGAACCCGGATCTGCTTGCAGGCGGCGAAGGTTTTAAAGTCCTGTAATTCGCCCTGAACCGCATTGGCCATGATTTCCGCTACCAGATGGGTGGTGGCGATACCATGGCCGGAATAGCCTTGAGCGTAAAACACATTGTCAGATAACTGACCCAACTGGGGAATCCGGTTGATCACAATGCCCATCATGCCACTCCATTGGAAGTCGATGCCGACCCCCTTCAGGCGTGGAAAGGTGCGTTCGAGCGCCGGGCGCAGCTCAGCGGCTATATCTCGACTGGGCCGCCCGGAATAGTTGGCGCCACCGCCAAACAAGAGCCGATTATCTGCCGTCATGCGATAATAATCGAGCACAAAACGACAATCGTAAACCGCCAAGTCGTGCGGATTGATTTTACGCGCAACCTCTTCAGAGAGCGGCTCAGTGACCACGATGCCACCAGCAGCCGGAAAGATTTTGCCACTCATCTTAGCCCGTTCCAAACGATGGTAGGCATTGCCCGCCAGTATCACCTTACCGGCGCGGATCGACCCCTTGGCGGTGCGCACCAAGGGTCGGTCGCCGTGCTCTATATCGATCACCTCAGACTGCTCAAACAGCCGCGCTCCGAGACCCGCAGCCGCGCGAGCTTCACCCAGGCAGAGGTTGAGAGAATGGACATGCATGTTCTTGCGGTTATAGAGGGCACCGTAATAGACGTCGGTTTCGAGATAATCGGGTATTTGCGCGCGGCTGAGCAGCTCTACCTGATCGCCCATGCCGTGGTCGACGGCAGCATGGTAGTTTTGCCGTAACTCGGTCATATGGACTGGCTTGTAGGCGGCATGCAGGTGACCGTATTTTAGATCGCAGTCGATCGCGTATTTTTCGACCCTACGCTTAATAATGTCATGGCCGCGCCAGCGCAGGTCCCAGACAAACTCATCGGCTGCACTGCCTAAGGTATTGCGCATCTGCTTGCGCATGGCCGACTCGCCGGACAGACTGCCGGTAATCTGCCCGCCATTGCGGCCCGTGGCACCCCAGCCGATCTTATTGGCTTCGACCAGCGCAACCGAAACACCACGCTCGGCCAGTTCTAACGCGGTATTGATACCGGTAAAGCCGCCCCCGATAATGACCACATCGACTTCAATATGGTCGGTCAGTTCCGGGTAATCGCTGTCTTGATTTACCGTTGCCGTGTAATAGGCAGCACATCGGGCTTGGGACATTTTCACCTCGAATAACGTCGATTATAATTTACATTTCGTTCAATATAGTAGGTCGATAGATACTACAGGCTTTCGTCACCAAGAGAAGCGCTATTTCTAAACCCGGCCACCCAACGGTATTTCTAAACCTGGCACCCACCCGAACTCTGGAATCAACGCTAAACTTGGACACCCAATTCTTCCTAGGTCCTTACTGGGCTGCCCTAAAATTAACTGGAATCGTGCATCAGGCACTTGACTTTCGCGCCGAGCCTAACTTATATTTATACTGTACATTCATACAGGTGTATTGCTATGCCAAAGCCTAGGAGCGCCCAGGTCTCTGTAGATGTAACCCCCTATTATCATTGCGTGTCTCGCTGCGTCCGGCGGGCTTTCCTCTGTGGTCTCGATCGACTAACCGGTACCAGTTATGAGCATCGCCGAGCTTGGCTCGAACAACGCCTATTGCGATTAGGACAGGTTTTTTGCATTGATGTCTGTGCCTACGCGGTAATGACCAACCATTATCACGCAGTGTTGCACATCAATAGGCAGTCCCAAGCAGCTCTCACGATGACAGAGGTACTGCAGCGTTGGTCCTCTCTGTTCAACGGTAATACCTTGGTCTGTCGGTATCTCCAAGGTGAACTCCTAGATGAAGCGCAACTGAAGGTTGTCGAAGAGCTCGCCGATCTTTGGCGCCAGCGACTGGGGAATCTGAGTTGGTTTATGAGGGTATTGAATGAAGCCATCGCCCGCGAAGCTAATGCAGAAGATCAGTGCACCGGTCGATTTTGGGAAGGCAGATTTAAATCACAGGCCCTTTTGGACGAGCAAGCCCTGTTCGCCTGCATGGCTTACGTTGACCTAAACCCAGTCCGTGCGAAGATGGCTGCAACACCTGAAACGTCTGACCATACCTCTATCAAGAAACGAATTGACCACCTGCGGCAAACATCAAATCAGTACCAGATACCGAGCCAACCCCATGCGCTCTTTCCTTTTGTCGGCAGCCCCCGCCAACCTATGCCGCAAGGCCTGCCCTTTAAGCTCGTTGACTACCTGGAACTGCTCGACTGGACTGGCCGATCGCTCTACAAAGATAAGCGAGGTGTCATCGTTAGCCGAACACCTCAGATGCTGACGCGACTCAATATCGCCGCGCCCAATTGGCTCCACAGTACGCAACATTTTGAGGATTTGTTTAAAATATGGGCTGGTACAACGACTAGTATCAAAGCCGCTTGCCGTCGGATGGGGTACCTGCGCTTGCCGAGTGTTGGGATGGCGCTTGCCCGATAGGTACATTCAACTAAAGCTAACGTTCTCACGTTCTCACGTTCTCCCGTTCTTCCGTTCTGGGAAAGTTAACCCTATTTAATTGTGGGCAACCTATTGTCTTAGATCTCAATACTGAAACCCATTGAGGTAGTGTGAATGGTACTCAGTTTCTATGGTTGTTGAAATATTCTAACTCGTTATTTCTAAATTAGTCTTTTAGATAATCTAGTGATGGTATTTGACCACTTAATGCTTATTTGAAATGGGTATCTAATGTTGTCTTTATTCCTAATAGGGTGCTAGTGAGCCATATTATGGGTGTCAATATAGGATTTAGTTTGGCTGCTTATTTGGGTGGGTGTCTTGTTTCGTCTGCTACTTTGGGTGTCCGTGTATCTGGTGTCCAATTTATCTGTGGATTCGGAGATATTCCAGTGGGTGTCCCGAACAGCGTCCAGAACAGCGCCTTTTTGCGTGGTTTTCGCGCACAGCCTCTATCAGTCTACCCCCCTGACGACTGAGCGGTGAGTTCCCGTGTCATCTCAGGATAGGGACCGTCTGGATCCAGCCAAATCAATGAAAAGTACTCGCCGAACATCAGGTCATCAATGCGCCCAATGGGCAGGTCATTGTAGTAAAACGCTGTGGTTCGATCTGCGCAAACTCTAAACCGTACCCGGTCCTTTTTGTTAATGTCCGGCCAGAATGAAGCGAGTGACTGCAACCAGCGTTGCTCTTGTTCTGATTCGATATCAAAGCGTTGCCACTGTTTTTCGGTTTCCGATAGAAGGTGTTTTTTGCTGAACGCTCTTTTATAGGTTACTTCGAGTTCCAATGGGTAGCTCCCTCGTTGGTAGGTGCCATCCGCCGTCTTCAGTTCAACGTCATAGATGTCCCAGAGCCAAACTTTTAAACTGGACGAGCCAACCAACTTGGGAGGGCTGTCACAGGAATCCGCGCCGTAGGCAAGGCTGCTGTGCACAGCGATTATGATAACAACTAACCATTTCATCCTGAGATTGCGCATCTTGAACCTGACGTCGAAATTAACTTGGCTGTTACTACGAAATATCCGACGCGGTGGACCTGTTCGGTGCAGCGAATCCAGTCTTCCAGGCCCAGGTTATCGACTCAAGTTTTCTGAAAAGGGTTCGCACTCAAATACATGCGCTAGTTGTCTAGCTCGTGCCAGAATCTGACGGGATAGTGGTGTGAGTCGGTGGGCGAGGGCCTGAGAAAGCGGGCTGGCCGGTTTTGTCAGCGGATTGATTTCGATCGCCAGAATCACACAGACGCTGGGTAGCCGACCAAGCGCCTCGGCCAACTGCAAGCTGGCTAACAGGCCATAGCCATGGCTCGAGAGCTGCGTTAGGGCGTCGGGTATCTGTGCCATGGTCAACTCATTTAGGCTGCCAATGGGCTGGCCCGAGATCATGGCGTCGATGATCAGGGTTGGCACCTCAGGCTCCAGTCGTTGCGTCAGGGCCAAGACTGGACGGTCGAGTTGACAGACGCGAATGCCGGCGTCGCGGGGTCGTTGCTCGGCAACCAGCTGTTCTGCCAGCAACCAGCCGATCGAGTCATCACCATAGGGTGAGCCGAAGGCGAAAATATTGACTCGGGCCGAGCGGTTGCTGGGTTTATAAATGGGCATACTCATCTATCCTCGTCGGTTCAGCCGCAGATCCAAAAAATGGGTTGCGCAGGAGATGCACGGGTCGTAATTGCGGATAACCTTTTCACTAAATAGGCGCAATTCGTCAGCCGGTTGATCTAGGCCGAAGCGAATCAGACTGGTGCGCAGATCTTCTTCGATTCGGGCCTGGTTTTGGCTGGTCGGCGGGACGATACGGGCGAAGACAATCCGGCCCTCGGCATCGGTCCGGTAGTGGTGCCAGAGGATGCCGCGCGGTGCTTCTGTGCAACCAAAGCCTTCGCCAGCGCGGGGCACGACTGCTAGTTTGGGTATCTGTTTTGGTCCTAGGGTGGGTGTCAAGGTTGGTCCTATCTGGGTTTGTCCTAGATTGGGTGTCTTAGTTGGTCGGTAGTCGGACAGTAGGCGAATCGCTTCGACGACGCTGAAATGTATTTCAATCGCGCGGGCCACTATAGAGTGAAACATATTGCGCGATGGGAAGGTCAGGCCCGTGGCTAGGGCATTGTCACGTACAACCCTAGGTAATTGGGCCCAGTTCAGGTTGACGCGGGCGAGCGGTCCGGTCAGGTAGGTGTTGCCATGTAGATGTGAATGCAGGGCACTCGAATGGGCTACCTGACTTTCTTGGAAGTGCAGGTTGTAGTCGGCAATCGGCAGATCCAAGCCGTCACTGGAGCGCAGCCGACCGGTGGTTATGGCGTATTCGTCTGGATGGGATAAGGCAACA
>Ga0307492_10001343_pt1 | contig 10200 bp, 11 predicted proteins | sample SI3LmetaG_FD_202365 | JGI IMG/M metagenome (GOLD analysis project Ga0307492, IMG submission 202365) | Sea-ice brine microbial communities from Beaufort Sea near Barrow, Alaska, United States - SI3L | ecosystem: Environmental > Aquatic > Marine > Coastal | place: USA: Alaska | collected 2017-05-06
GTCGTAGGAAAAGCGCATTTTTAGAGATACCCGTTAGATTGTTTCCGACTTCCCCGTTACACTGCTTTGAAAAATGGCAATGTTGACCATTGCTCACTGAGGAAATTCTGTGAAAAAGCATATTTTAAATTCTTTAAACCAAAGCCAGGACATGCTGACCGCGTTTCTTTCCAATGCTGACAATATTGCTAATATTGAAAATGGCGCTCACCTATTGATCGATACACTAAAGAGTCGGGGATCAATCGTAAGCTGCGGCAATGGCGGTTCTATGAGCGATGCGATGCACTTCGCCGAAGAATTATCAGGCAGATTTCGTAAAAATCGTGGCGGCTTATCGGCAACTGCAATCAGTGACCCTGGGCATATTACTTGCGTCGCTAATGACTTCGGCTATGAACATATTTTCTCTCGATACCTTGAGGCGAATGCCCATGCAGGGGATTGTTTACTCGCCATCAGCACCAGTGGCACCAGTAAAAATGTGATCAAGGCTATCGAGTATGCCAAACAAAATGATATTAACGTCATTAGCCTCACTGGCCCTGCCAATACCGCTGCGGGTAATCTGGCTGACTGCGATATCCATGCAGGGCCCAGCGACTTTGCTGATCGCGTGCAGGAAATTCACATCAAAGTGATTCACACCCTGATTGAGTTAGTTGAGCGCGAATTCTTCCCCGAAAATTATCGTTAACAGCCTTGCATTGAGTCGGTCGGCCTTATCAATGGGCATACCAATCGTGGTGAGCAAGTGTTCGCGGTTTTAGATGATGCAGTCAAATAAAGGATGGTATTTAGACGCGTAGGTATCTGAATGGTGATTCAGTCAGCCATCTTCGAATTAACACTATCGATTTTGTCCTGCATGGTCTGAACTCGATCCGTTCGAGTACCAATTTTCATAGAACTACTAATTCTCGGTGCACCCATGTCATGTAGTTTTTCATGGCATTGTTTTACTGCGGCCATTACTTCATCCCATTCACCTTCAACATTAGTGCCATAGGAATGCATTTGATGGCTTAGCCCCGCGGCCTTAAATATTTTCTCACATGCCACGACATATTGAGAGACCGAGACACCAACACCTAAAGGAATGACGCAAATATCGATCAGTACATTCATGATTTTTCCACTGATTTATTGAGAGGCCTATAGTATATAGGGTAATGAATCTGCTGAATAATCATAAGGCCACCTCTAAAAATGCACTTTTCCCGCGATTGCCGCGTCAGCTCCGCGCTGGTGTACCAGCCCAGTCGATCCTCATGTACTATCGTACACCTCGGTGCTCCGTAGGGTGCTTCTTTGCACTCACGAAAAAAAACTATTTTTATAGGCACTCTTCAGTCCCTAAGTAGCCCGACGATTAATTGACCAAGTTATGATCCAAAATCAAGATCAATCGCAATCTTTGCCTATTCGGAAGCCTATTTTAAGGTAAGATTTGGTAACCGCTCGGTTTACCGGCGCATCATAAATATTGAGGAGTCTAAATGTCTTATTCTATAGAAAATCTTGCCGAAATTAATTTACTGATACTCTATAAATCATCCGCTAGTCTGGAGGGTATCAAAATCCATAAAACAGCAGACCCTTCCGTCATTGCGGCGGCTCAGCGTTTATTTGATGCAGGCTTTATTACTCAGGCCGATGGCGGATATTTGACCCCACTAGGGGCAGAGGCTGAAGAACACGCCCAATCGTTATTGATGATGCTGAGCGCATAAAAGATAAGTTATGGTTGAAAAAAGCTGCCATCATTTAACCCAAGGCTCACCACCTACACCGAAGTCTAGCCACTGTGAAGAATGTGGTAAGCTTGGACAAACGCCTGTTGAATTGCGTATCTGCCGCACCTGCGGCTTTGTCGGTTGTTGTGACAGTACACCTGGGCAACATTCTACTGCTCATTTTCAAGCCACCGGTCATGCCACGATGCAATCGTTCGAGCCTAATGCTAGCTGGGGTTGGTGCTACGTGCACGAACAGCAGCTCGGCCCTTTGCCTCCGGCCAAATAAACGTTACTAGCGAACTGACATCAGTATGAAAGTAATCTTCTCTCACGGTAAAGAAAGCGGCCCCTGGGGTTTTAAAATTAAACGCCTTGCTGCGATTGCAAAGGAACATGGCTGCAGTGTTGATAGCATTGACTACACCAATCTGATGGATCCAGATCAACGTGTAGAGCGATTAATTGCTGCTTTAAAACGGGAAGATGAACCTTGTGTTCTGGTCGGCTCTAGCATGGGGGGTTATGTTTCTCTGGTTGCATCTGAATGGGTTGATAGCAATGGCCTGTTTCTGATGGCACCTGCGCTGTACATTCCCAATTTCGGGAAACAACAGTACCATTCAAAGTCACCTCTTATAGACATAGTGCATGGCTGGTCAGATGACATTATCCCTGTCGACAATTCGATCCAGTTTGCCCGACAGGCCGATTGTGCTTTGCATCTGATTAGTGGAGACCACCCATTGAATGACGTCGTCGAAGAGGTTGAAGCACTTTTTTTGCGGTTTCTGACAAAGGTATTGAACAACTAGCCCGAACACCCTCAAATATAATGCGAGTTAAGACCTTCAATGACGCTTTTTTGTTGCTCAATAATTCCGATCAAAAATTCTCGGCAAACGCGCACTCGAGCAGTGGCTCGGAGGTCTACATGACTGAGCACCCAAACACCCCAGGTCGAAGGTGTTAAAGGTACATCTATTCGATACAGGTCATCAGTCGTCTCACCGATATAACAGGGCATTCTCGCAATGCCCATATGATTTCGGACACAGCTCAACATCGACGTCACGTCATCAGTACGAATAGAAACATTTGCCTTCGAGTAATGCTGTTTCATCCATTCTGGATGGTTTGTCTCGTCGTTCCATAAGATGACATCATTGGGGTTTGGATTTTCTGAGAGATATTTCTTACTCCCATAAACACCATGTCTGAGTGGCAATACCTGCTTCCCAATTAAGTATTCGGGTGGCTTCGGTGTGAGTCGCAGAGCGATATCCGCCTGTCTTGCGGCCAGGTCGGTTAAGCCTATAGAACCTAATAGTTGTAAGTCGATAGCTGGATAGGCTCGTTTGAAAAGGCCCAGCTGCGGAATGACCAGACGATCCAGTATATCGTAAGAAGCGGTGAGTTTCAGGCTGCCCTTCAATTGCAAATCCAAACCAAACACCTGACGATCGACCGCCTGAGCTTGCTCCTCCATAATCAGGGCATGCTGATACAGATTCTCTCCAGCAAGTGTCATCGCATATCCATCGGACAAATGATCAAATAACCGGCTGCCAAGATCCGTTTCCAATGCTTTAATCCTGCGCGCAACTGTGGTGTGCTTTACCGCTAGCTCTCGACCTGCTGCACTAACGGTTCGTGCTCTGGCGAGCGCGAGGAAGTAACGTAAATCATCCCAGTTCAATTAACACCTCATAACCAAAGGTAGTTTCGACACGTTTATTATTGCACAGCTAGTGTGCCTTATTGGCTATTTACGAACAATTTTCGACGCAATAGCATAGCGTCATCGTAATTTGGAACTGAAACAGGTGATCTATGTCGACTAAACAACAATACTCTAACCAAAACAGTCAGCTGACTCTTATTAGCCATGCGCTTTGCCCTTATGTGCAACGGGCTGTGATTGCGCTAGAAGAATTAGACATGCCTTACAAGCGTATCGATATCGACTTGAACGCACCACCTGAATGGTTCCTGCAACTGTCACCACTGGGTAAGGTACCTGTACTCGTAATTAACGACGACGTGGTCTTATTTGAGTCGTCTGTCATCGCCGAATATATCAATGACATCACTGAAGGGAACATGCTATCTGGCGTACCTATAGAAAAAGCGCGTCAAAGAGCCTGGATCGAATTTGCCTCTGCCTCGCTTGATAATATTGGGCAAGCTTATAACGCTGCATCAGAAAAACAGTTCTTCAGCGTGATAAGTCAGCTGGATAACAAGTGGCAACAACTTGAAAAAAATAGTACGCCGGGTGAATACTTTGGAGATGATAAATTCTCGCTAGTTGATGCTGCCTATGCACCTGTTTTTCGATACCTGGATTTATTTGAACAGTTGGTCAATATCAACTTTTTACAACACTACCCCAAAGTAGCAAAATGGCGCCAATCGTTATCTAAAAGAAGCTCGGCGATTAATGCAGTACAATCTGATTACCCGACCTTACTCGCTAACTTTATTGCAGGACGAAAGTCGTATTTGGCTGAAAAAGCGATAACCTATCTTACCAATCAAGTCGCAGCGTAAGTCGACTGTCCAACCTATTGTCAATGAACCAAAGGTAAGCAGATGAATTTTATAACGCTTGGTAATGCCCTTTCGCACAACGTGCGTGGATAACATAGTGCACAAGGACATTATTTTGACACTATCGAAGTCGACTCTTACGACAAGACTGAATCGAGGCTGTTAATATCACGCGGTGCCGCCATGGTGCCCGTTTTGATTCAAGCGAATGATAATGGCGGTGAGACGACGATAGCCGAACAAAAATACTGTATGGATCAGGTCAGTAATAAGATTGCGCCTTACTTCTATTAATTTTTAAAAGCGGTCGAAGCAGACCAAAAGCAAACACTGTCGAGAGATAATATGCTGGCAGGCATGCTTACTTTTAGCGAGGCGATGGATCACGAAGGTCCCTTCTTTAATGGGACCGAATTGTCAGCTGTCGATATCGCCTTCTTCCCCTTTGCGTATCGAATAGACCGTTAAATCGGCCAGTACCGAAATTTTAAAGTGCCAGCCAATAAGGCCTTTTGGCAACATTACCATCAGTGGTATAAAGCGGTTTTAGAACACCCTACGTTTAAGACCACTGCGACCGATCACGAGAATTATACCAATCGATTGATCGAGCACTATTTGCCCTATAGTTTGGGTGGTGGACAAAAGGGCTTGACCCCAGACTCCTAGCGTAACGCTCTGGCTCTAAAGCTGCGGCCTTTAATTTTACCTTCAGTCAAAATACCCAACGCCTGTTTCGCGACCTGACGCTCGACAGCAACATAGGCTATTTTATCAAAAATATCGATTTTACCGATGAGCTTACCCGGCAAATCGGTGTTGGCCGTGAGCGCGCCCAATATATCACCCGGGCGTATTTTATCTTTACGGCCCGCATTGATAAACAATGTCGTCATGGGCGGGCTGAGCTTGAAGTTTTCCCTCGGGCTGAGAGATGATAGGTTTTCGATATTGGCTGGACTATCCTGATATTTCGCGATGGCATCCACTCGGAACTGCTCGCCTGCCAAAAATAAACTCACTGCTAACCCGTCTTTACCGGCTCGACCGGTACGACCGATACGATGGACGTGTATCTCGGGGTCTGGCGTTATTTCATAATTCACCACGGCGGCCAGTTCTTTAATATCAAGACCTCGTGCAGCCACATCCGTTGCGATTAAAACCGAACTACTCCTGTTGGCAAATTGCACCAATACCTGGTCACGATCAAATTGTTCTAAGTCACCGTGCAAGGTGCAGGCATGAAAACCATGTTTCCAAAGTTCATCACACAGGTCTTTACAGGTTTGTTTTTGATTACAAAATACCAGCGTCGACTCAGGGCTGTGATGTTCCAATAGTGCGACTAATGCGGCTGTTTTTTCACCGTGCCGAACTTCGTAAAACGCTTGTTTGATCTGTTGGTTGTGATGCGAAGTCTCGACTCGAACCTCGACTGGGTTTATTTGCACCATACCACTGATGTGCTTAATTTCATCAGGGTAAGTGGCCGAGAACAGCAAAGTTTGTCGCTTACGCGGCATCTTGTCTGTGATAAGCATGATGTCTTCTAAAAAGCCCATGTCGAGCATGCGGTCCGCTTCATCTAATACCAGCGTGTTCAGGTTATCGAGATTTAAAGTGCCCTTGAGCAAATGTTTTAAAATTCGACCTGGCGTGCCAACCACGATATGTGGATCTCGCTCTAGCGATGCGACTTGCGCTCCCATTGGCTTGCCACCGCACAAAGTGAGTATCTTAGTATTGGGAACGGCGCGAGCGATTCGTCGAATTTCGTTACTCACCTGATCCGCCAACTCACGGGTCGGACACAATACTAATGACTGGGTTTGATAGGTAAGCGCCTCTAGCTTATTGAGTAACCCAATACCAAATGCTGCGGTTTTACCACTACCAGTTTTGGCCTGAGCAAGCAGATCGTCACCCTGTAATAAAACAGGCAAACCCTGCGCCTGAATCGGCGTCATTTCTTTGTAGCCTAATAGCTCAATATTAGCGATTAGTTCAGGTTTGATTGAGAGAGATGAGAATTGGTTGGTCACAGTTTATATCGCCAAAGATGCAAGGCGCGCATGATAGCAGATAACATGCGGCGTTAAATGAATCCGTCAGTTTACAGCAACAAATACCCTCTTTTAGATCAGACGCTGTCTTAAACCAGGCGATGCCCACCTACGCTTTGATCGTCACTCAGTAACTTTCTAGCCGCGATGGTTACCTTCCCTGGTTTGCCATCACCAATAAGTTTTCCCGCCACTTCAGATATTGGTAACGCATTAAGACTGGTTCCAATCATGAAGGCCTCTTTTGCGTCCATCAACTGGGCTACTTTATGTTTTGATTCTTTCATTTCTCTAATGAGCCCGAGATTCACTAATTCACCTGACAACTCCTGCAATCGAAGCAATGTTGTGCCCCGAAGTGTGTGGTCAAAACTGGAGAAAACCAAATCGTTTTCCGCCGTCAGAAAAACCATGTTCTCAGTGGCTCCTTCGCCTAAATAGCCGTCATCGGTGACATTGATTACAAAGTCATAACCGTTATCTATTGCCTCTTTAGTCATCAAAACATTGGAAATATAATTACAGGTTTTAACTTGTGACATTCCACCACTTTTAACAGCGACTTTACTAAAACCTACTTTTACACCCATCTCATAAAGGCTTTCATCAGGGTGATGGAGGCTAGAAACAATGATGTACATTTGCGGGCCAATTGAATCATAAGGGTTCGGTGTAAATCCACCCGGACCACGCGAGGCATATAACCTGAATAACGCATTCCTGAGCCCACAACTATCAATTAGCTGCTGGCATATGTCTTTGATTTCATCTTGACTGTGCCTAAGATCCAATTCAATAGCCTTAGCGGATCTTTCAAGTCGATTCAAATGGTCATCGAACAAGTGAACCCTGCCGTCTAGCATTTGAAAAGCCTCAAACACACCATCACCACGATGAACCAAATGATCATCCACGGGGATCATCATTAGCTGCGGGTTTGTCGTAATACCTGAAAAAATACTAGAATACATAGCATGATATCCAGCCTGGGCATTGTAAGCAGGCATTGCCTCTAGAATATCATCCAGACATTTAAATACGGGTAAGTTCATCGTTTTTCTTCACTCAATATCTGTAGGGAAAATAACACTAGTAACAGGTAACAAAATACAGTGGAAGCCTATAGTAATAAATCAGTTTTTATCGGGTTAAAGATATTGGCTGCGTTGACCAGCGAGTTAGCCGTCAGCGCTGGTACGCCATAGACTTCGGTACTAACATCAAAACTACGCCGTATTTCCAGCAATAACAAGTCGAAATCACCATCACCCGACAGCAATACAACGCTGTCGACATCCTTAGCTGCCTGCATAATGTCGATGGTAATACCCACATCCCAGTCGCCTTTGGAGCTGCCATCACTTCGCTGAATATAGGGCTTCAACTTTATAGCAAAACCTATCTTTTTTAATACGTTTTGGAATTGAACTTGCTTTTGGTCATGCCGGTCAATCGCATAAGCATTGGCTAAAACTATTTCGCCTTCTGAACTAACGCGCTGCCAAAGCTCTCGATAATTAAACTGACGACCATAGGCTTGCCGGGTGGTGTAGTAAATGTTTTGAACATCAACGAAGATCGCGATTTTTTTCATTTATGGGTCAATACAGGAAAAGGCTTGCGGCAGCATAAAGCAGTGCTTTTTTTTGTCTATCCTTATTCTAAAAACGTCTAGAGAAGATATTCAACAATAAAGCTACAATTAATACTGTGTATTAATTGTTGGGTGCTCTCTGGCCTAACCCTTGTCATCATATAGGCTCGCCGATATGATGCGTCGGCAATCAATTTTCTATTTCTGATTATTATTTGTATTTTATCCCTACCATTAGTATTTATTATTAACGAGGCTTGACATGAAAGTTTGTGTACTAGGTGCCGCAGGTGGAATCGGGCAACCCCTTTCTCTGCTATTGAAACTACAACTACCCGCTGGTAGTGAATTATCACTTTACGATGTCGCACCATTTACACCGGGTGTTGCAGTCGACCTTAGCCACATCCCGACGGATGTGTCTGTTGCCGGATTTGTTGGCGATGATGTCGAAGCCGCTATGGTTGATGCCGACATTGTTGTCATACCAGCCGGTGTTCCGCGTAAGCCTGGCATGACTCGTGATGACCTATTCAACATGAATGCCGGTATCGTGAAAAAATTAATAACCGCTGGCACTAAGGTTTGTCCGAATGCTTGTTATGCCATCGTCACTAACCCAGTTAACTCGACTGTGGCTATTGCTGCTGAGATTTTGAAAGCAGCGGGTGTTTACGACAAGCGAAAGTTGTTTGGTGTTACCACACTCGATGTTATTCGCTCTAATACTTTTGTTGCTGAACTCAAGGGCATGAGTTGTGATGATGTTAATGTCAGCGTCATCGGTGGACACAGCGGCGTTACCATTTTGCCATTATTATCTAGCATTGAAGGTGTTGAATTAAGTGATGCCGAGATCGAAGCACTAACACCCCGTATTCAGGAAGCTGGAACAGAAGTTGTCGAAGCGAAAGCCGGTGCGGGTTCTGCAACCTTGTCTATGGCTCAGGCCGCAGCAAGATTTACCACCTCCCTGGTGGCGGCCATGAATGGCGCTGAAGTAACCGAGTGTTGTTATGTTCAAACCGGTGAAGATACTGATAGCTTCCACGCCCAACCGGTAAAGCTGGGTAAAAATGGTGTCGAGTCGATTCCTGCTTTACCAGCCTTGAGTGATTACGAGCAAAAACTAATGACCGAAATGAAGTCTGTTCTAGATGGCAACATTGCTAAAGGCATCGAGTTTGCCAACGCTTAAAGCGGTTAGCGAGAACCTTCCCTCGTAACTTCAGGGCCTGTTTAGGCATTAAAGGCGCAGCTTTCGGGCTGCGCTTTTATTTGGCTTTGGCTATTTAATGACTAGCGCGAAAACGAGTCATTGCAATGCCAATTAGAATAATAATCAAAGCCACAATACTCGACCATTCGACTGGCTCTGACAATACATAAGCTCCGGTAAAAAATGCCACTACCGGAATCATGTAGTTAATGGTCGATAAAAAAGTTGGCCCTGCACGATCTATCACAGCGAACAACATCAATGTTGCAATCGCGGTTGGCCCAATGCCTAACCAAATTGTCGAGCTTAATGCCATGGTTGAAATCTCGGCACTGCCGGCCGGCACTACAAAAAACCAGATCGGAAAAACCACAATCGTCGCGGTAATCAATACACCCGAAGTATTAATGAATGGATTTAGCTTTGGCAAACGCCGTACCAGTATTGCATTCACAGCATAACTACTCGCAGCGATAAAAATGGCGATGCCGCCATAAGCAGCCTGACCACCACCTTCGAATACTGGACCGAGTAATATCGCAATGCCACCAATGCCAAAAGTAAACCCGAGTATTTTATAGCGATTTAAGTTTTCGCCATCGACCAGATAATGCGCCAGTATCATCGTTATCAGCGGCATAGTCGCCATGATCATGCCGGCAATACCTGAGTTAACCGATAACTGCCCCCAGGATATGAGAAAAAAGGGCAGAACATTACCGACTACTCCCATTGCCAGAAAGGCCAGCCAGGCACTAACGGTAAAGGGCAACCTTAGACCTTTTGCATAAACCACAACAGTCAAAATCAAAGCGCCGATAAGTACTCGGTAGAACACAATCGTCAGTGGGTGCAGGCTCTCGACTGAAATCGAGATGAACATGAATGATGTGCCCCAAAGCAAAACCAAACCCATTAACAACAGCCAGTTGATGAGCGTTATTCTATCGGACATAACAAAACTTCCTTTTTGAATAGCTGGCGTCGCAATCGCGGAACAAGCGCATTTTTAGAGCTGCTCTGGGTTCAATC
>Ga0307492_10001344_pt1 | contig 10192 bp, 6 predicted proteins | sample SI3LmetaG_FD_202365 | JGI IMG/M metagenome (GOLD analysis project Ga0307492, IMG submission 202365) | Sea-ice brine microbial communities from Beaufort Sea near Barrow, Alaska, United States - SI3L | ecosystem: Environmental > Aquatic > Marine > Coastal | place: USA: Alaska | collected 2017-05-06
GCCGCGGTGCAGGCGATCACCGAAGTAACCGGCCGCGCGCCCGAATTGTCGACCGCCGGTGGTACCTCCGATGGCCGCTTTATCGCACCGACCGGCGCACAGGTGGTTGAATTAGGCCCGATCAACAAAACCATTCATCAAGTCGACGAGTGTGTCGCAATAGCCGATCTGGAGCCATTAACCAAGATGTATTACGGCATAATGGTCAATCTGCTGGCCTAGACGACTCGCTAGTCGTCACTGCGCTGTTCCAGGTTCTTCAGCTGCAGCTGCAAGGCCTGGCCGCTGATTTGGACCTCATAGAGGCTGATAAAAAGTGACAGCAAGAGCAGTAGTAAGGACCCGGCGAAGAGTATATTGGCAAAATAAAGTTGTTGGATGAAGATCGCAAACATGGTCACGACGCAGAGTATAAAAGATGAGATGCCGGCTACCTGCATGCGGCGGATGGCGATAATACGGACCCGCAGATGGAGAATCTGTTTACGGATGTCCAGGTTGGGGTTGTCATCGTTCTGTTTGTACAATGACCGGATCAGTTGCGTGATCACCAAAAACCTATTGGTATAGGCTAATAGCAGCAGTGAAATGGCAGGGAAGAGTAGCGCGGGTGTGGTCAAGGACATGCGAGATAATGCTCCACATTTGTTGGGGTGCCAGTTGATTCAGCGGGTACTTTCCAGCATTGTTGACTGCTGGAACTGCAGTTAATCGATACTATGCTGCAATACTATGCTGCCATACAACCCTGATAAGAGGGGAGGACAATTTAATGCTCGACCAAATACTGGCCTTTTTTACCAATAAGACCGACATCCCACTGGCCCTGACGGTGGAAGAGTCCGCCGCGGTCCTGATGATTGAGGTGATGCTCGCCGACAATGAGGTGGATCAACGGGAACGCGACTGTATCAGTCAAATTCTGGCCCAGCGATCGGGCGATAGCGCCGTCGCAGTGGAAGCCTGTATCGACCTCGCGCTCGAACGACGTCATGCCAGCAGTGACCTGTTTCAATTCACCACTGTACTCAATGATCAATGGAGTGAGCAGGAACGTTACCAGCTGGTTGTGGATCTATGGCGTGTGGCATACTCCGACGGTCGGCTCGACAAGCATGAAGACCATCGCATTCGCCGGGTGGCCGATCTGCTGCATCTGCACCATTCTCATTTTATTCGTGCTAAGGCTGCGGCAAGCTTAGGGGTGATCGACGACTGAACGACAATAGAATGCTTAAGTTTGGCTGAAAACCGCCGATAGTTTGACAGGCTATTGAAAATAGGCCCAGAAAGAAGCACGCCAAGGCTTATTTTTTAAAGATCCTGTGCCTTGACGTGTTAAAGTGGTTGCGGAAATAGTTGTCCAGGCGATACTCTCAAGTTACTAGCCTGTCGTTATGTGTATTTTTTATCTATTGTGTTGTGCCCTATTGGGCGGAGTACCGAATTGAAGCGTCGTGAATTTATTGTCCAATCTCTATCCGCCTCGGCTGTGTTGGCCGGTGCAGGGTATGCGTCCTGGGATATGTTGGCTCAAGGGTCAGCCCCATTTGATGTACCCTTGGCCCAACGGGCGAGCCAGGCTGCCGCTCGGGTATTAAACGCTGCCAACCCTTCCTCGGATGAGGGCTTGCTGGTACGGCCTGCTGCGCTTGCGCAAAATCCCATCCAGCCGCCATCCCCAAGCCATGCTCGGCCGGCCTTGGCGTTTGAACAACAGCGCGCAGAGCAACTGATGGGCGAGCTTCCGCCGCAGCGGGTTACCCAGCCGCCGCATGAAGAAGTTGTCTTGACCGCGGCCCAGAAAAGCTCGACGACGGCGCAAGAACAGCCCGAAGAGCAGGAGTCTGCTAAGTCGATTCAGGATAAAATCGCCAATTTCGAAGCCAACTTCACCGATGACTTGATCTTGGATGAAGCCCATTATCGCCTGCTGGTGCAGTCGTTGGAGCGAATCAATAGGGTCCAGGACTACGTTGGCTTCGGTAATTTCAACGTCTTATCGCTTGATGAGACCTTTAAATATGCAAAATACTCACCCCGCATTGGCGAGTTTACCAAGACCGAAAAAGAGTTTTTGGATGAAATGTTCTACGCCGACTCAAGCACTCTGGGTTTTTTCGGCGAAAAAGTGGTTGCTCAACAGACCCATGTTATAGCGCAAAAAGATATCGTGAAGATGGCTGGCACCGGTCACTATGTGTTTCGCGGCCAATCACTAGCCTTCTATAAAAAATTACGCACTGAAGTGGGTGATACGCTGATCTTGACCAGCGGTGTGCGTAACATAGTGAAGCAGTACCAGTTGTTTATGGCGAAAACGGTTCAGGCCAGTGGTAACCTATCACGGGCATCGCGCTCACTCGCCCCACCGGGTCATTCTTACCATGCGATCGGCGATTTTGATGTTGGCCAGGTCGGTGCCGGCTTGCAGAACTTTACCGCCGAGTTTGCCGCGACCGATGAATTCAAGAGACTGCAAAATCTGGGCTATGTGCAGATTCGCTATACCGCCGATAACAACCTAGGGGTTCGCTATGAGCCCTGGCATATACGGGTGGTCTAAAAAAAAAGCGCCGAGGGCGCTTTTTTTTTGTCCTTAAACCCCTAGCTAACGCGACTGCTTCAGGCTATCAGCAATCAAAAAGGCCAATTCCAGCGCTTGGTCGGCGTTCAGGCGTGGGTCGCAATGGGTATGATAGCGATCACCCAGGTCGGTTTCCGATATCTCAAAGGCTCCGCCCAGGCATTCGGTGACATTGCGCCCGGTCATTTCAAAATGAACTCCGCCGGCATAGGTTCCTTCGGCCTTGTGGATGGCAAAAAAGTCACGCACTTCGGCCAAAATAGCATCGACTCGACGGGTCTTATAACCGGTGCTGGCTTTGATGGTGTTGCCATGCATCGGGTCCGAGCTCCACACCACCGTGCGTCCTTCAGCTTGAACATGACGTAGCAGACGGGGGAAGTGTTCGCCAATATGTTCCGCGCCCATGCGCACGATCAAATTCAATCGTCCGGCTTCATTGTTTGGGTTCAGGACATCGATCAGGCGAATCAATTCTTCCGGATCGGTTGACGGACCGACCTTGAGGCCGAGCGGATTTTTAATACCGCGACAAAACTCCAGATGCGCACCATCGAGCTGGCGGGTGCGATCGCCGATCCAGACCATATGGGCGGCGCAGTCGTACCAATCACCACTCAGGCTATCTTGACGGGTGAGTGCCTGCTCGTAGGGCAGTAGCAACGCCTCATGCGAGGTATAGAACTGCGTTTCGCGTATCTGCGCGGTGTTGGTCGGTGAAATACCACAGGCACTCATAAAGGCCAGAGCCTCATCAATACGGTCGGCGAGCGACTGATAGCGTTCACTTTGGGGGCTTTTGTCAACGAAGTTTTGATTCCACTTATGGACCTGATGCAGGTCGGCTAGGCCACCTTGAGCAAAGGCGCGAATCAAATTTAACGTCGAAGCCGATTGATGATAAGCCTTTAACATGCGTTCCGGGTCCGGCTCACGGGCCGCAGCATTAAACTGTATGTCGTTGATAATATCGCCCCGATAAGAGGGTAGCGTCAGGCCAGCGATGGTTTCATTGTCACTCGAGCGAGGTTTGGCGAACTGGCCTGCGATGCGGCCGACCTTGATCACCGGACTCTGACCACCGAAGGTCAAGACCACGGCCATTTGCAACAGGGCCATAAAGGTGTCACGGATATGATTGGTGCGGAAATCCGCGAAGCTTTCGGCGCAATCGCCGCCTTGCAGTAAAAAAGCCTCGCCCCGAGCAACCTTGGCCAGTTCCGTTTTCAGCTGCCGCGCTTCCCCGGCAAAGACCAGCGGTGGCAGGTCGGCCAATTGCCGCTCAACCGCCGATAGTGCGGCCGAATTCTGATAATGGGGCATTTGACGGATGGTTTTGCTGCGCCAGGAGTCCGGTGTCCAGTCTGTCATGAGCTTCTCTTCAGAAAATAAGTTTGTGCATTTTAGGCGACAAATTATCGAATGCTATGAAAAACTGGACTAGGGTGTGAATTAGTTCGCGCTGTTTGGCTCGAATTACCTATGCCCTCTCGACTCGGAGTGATCTAGAGCGTATGGATCTTGGTAATAGAGTTCAACGAATTCCGCCAGGGGCAAGGGTTGGGAAAAGTAGTAGCCTTGCACAATTTCAATGCCGATAGAGCGAACGAATTCGATTTGCTCGGCGGTTTCAATGCCTTCAGCGACTATTTCCATGCCCAGGGTGTCGGCCAGTGACTTTATCGAGGTGACCACGCCGTAGGCTGCCTTGCTGTTGTAGTCCTCGGTGTTGACAAAAAGTTGATCGAGTTTCAGCGTGTCAAAGGCATACTTCTTTATTTGGCCCAGGGAAGAATAGCCGGCCCCAAAATCATCCAGTGCCGTACGAAAGCCAAAGCGGCGCAATAGATCTAAATTTTGCTTGGCAATTTGCGCATTACCGATCAACTCTTCCTCGGTAATTTCAACTTCAATCTGATTCGGTAAAATCTGGTAGCGCCACATTATGATGCGAATATCTGCAATCAGGCGCAGATCATTGAGCTGTCTTGGGGAAATATTGATTGAGCCGACCAAGCCGGGTTGCGCCAACTGTTGCAGCAGTTGACAGGTCGATTCAGCTACTGAGTAGGTGATATATTCTAGTACCCCGCTGTCCTGAGCCACCGTGATAAAGTCGGTCGGTGGCACCAAGGTACCCTGTGCATCCCTGAGTCGTGCAAGAGCTTCGAAACCCATGATAGCACCGGTACCAATTTGAACCTTGGGTTGGAAATGGGCGAAGAAGCGATTGTGCTCGATGCCTTCACGCACCGTTCGATCGACCCGCTGGCGTTGTTTTTCAAATTCCACCAGTGCCGGTGAAAAAAGCACGGAGCGCATTTTGCCCTGCGTTTTAGCCTGATACATGGCTAGGTCGGCATACTGGATTAGGGTCGACGGCGAGGTAGCGTGTGCAGGGTACTGCGAGATGCCGAGGCTGACACCTGTGTATAGGGCCTTGTTGTCAATATTTATTGCCGTTTGAAAGCCCTGTACGATGCGTTTGGCAACAAATTCGGCATTTTCATCACCGGTCAGTATGATGGTGAACTCGTCCCCACCCAAACGAATGACACAGTCATGGCGGGTATCCAGGCGGCTAGGGCAAGCTTGGTCGGCGGTTTCGCCGCGTACCAGTTGGCGCAATCGTTTGCCGACCTCGATCAATAGGTTATCGCCGGTTTTGTGACCATAAATATCATTGATCTGTTTAAAACCATCGAGATCGAGAAACAGAACCGATAAGGGGTTTGGGCAGTCCTCACCGGTATGTTGCTCTAAGAAGCGATACAGGGCGGCGCGATTGGGTAGGCCGGTTAAGGGATCTGAATAGGCCTGACGTTCCAACGTGGCCGTGGATTCGCGTAAACCAGACATGAGGCCATCAAATTTTTGTTTGAGCTTACCAAACTCATTATCATCGTACCGGTACAAGCTCAGGTCATTGGCGGCATGGATGTCAGACTCGACGATCAGCTTGGAAAAGGTCGCCAGTGGCCGCAGTATAACCAGCTGCAACAACATTGCGGTCATGGTCAACAGGCTGATGACCGCCAGAACTATTAGTAACAGGCCACGCCGCAGTAATTGGGTGGAGACATCGAAGTAGATATCATTACGCAACGAGGACTGCAAAATTAGCCGCTCAAAGATCGGTTTCGAGATACTATTGACCTGGCCGACCTGGCCGACTTGGCCGACCTGGCCGACCTGGCCGACCTGGCCGACCTGGCCGACTTGGCCGACTTGGCCGACCTGGGCGGGCGATAGATCAATCCTTAATTGGGACGCAGTGTCGGGGTCATAGTAATTTTCTCCATCGATTATTAGGGATGACAGAATACGCTCGGAACTGCTTTTAACCGTTAGCCGAAGCAGATCGACGGAAATTTTGATATAACCGACAATAGGATTAATGTCGGCTGTCAGCCGGCTGGAGAACTGTCGAACCGGTTGGTAACCGGTGAGCAATACTCGCTTGCCGTCGAGGAACTCCAAAGCCAACAGGGTATCGTCGCTTTGGGCCAGACGGTTTAGTTCACGCGTGTAGAGGTTAGGGTCCAGGTCAGTGTCTGCAATGGCGGAAGCCGTGACATAGATGTCCTTGAAACCATCGGGTAAGATGATGGCGATCTCGGCATAAAACTCTCGGTGCTTAAGGTAGCGCTTCAACGTCCGGGTCCCCTCGGAATGGAATAGCTGGTAGCGGCTGACTTCGTTGGTCGAGAAATAACTGGTGATCAGACTGTCATTACTGATGAGATCCAAATCGGATTTAACATTGGCTAACAGGCTATCGACCAGTTCCCGACTGAGCTGTAAGTGAGTTTTCAGTTGGCTGTCGATTTCGTCTGCATTGAATTGATTGATAATTTCCCGGTTAAATAACGCAAACACCAGTAGAACCGCCGCAGCCAAAAGTCCCAAATTGACTAAAAACTTGGTCTGGAGATTCATTGTTTAGTCTATATCCAGGTTATTGATGATTCTCATCATCGTTCGAATAGTCGGTCGCGATGGCCGCTTCAAAGTTTCAAAGGTGTCGGCATTGGCTGGGAAAACGGCATCATTGTCGCGCACCTCGGCGGGCAGCAAAGCCTTGGCTTTGGCACTAAAAGTCGCCGAATAGTGATGATTTACATTTTGCGCATTATTTACCGGATCGAGCAAAAAATCGAAAAAAGCCAGCGCTAACTCGGTTTGCTTACTGTTGACGCTCAGGGTCCAGTAATCGATCCACAGGATCGAGCCCTCGGCCGGGACCACAAATTCGATGTTGTCATAGAGGTCCTGCAGAACGATCGCATCTGAATTATAGGATACGGCCGCCTTAACCAGCCCCTGATTGAGCAAGTTGTCTTGGAAATCCACGGTCCGGTAATAGGCCACTCGGTCTTTTTGTCGCGTTAATAGATCCAGGGCCTCCGCCAGAGTGGCCGTATCGTTGGTGTTAGGCGAGTCACTTTGGGCCATTAGGGCGATCACGAGCAGTTCCGACGCCTGTGGCGGCATTTGAATAAAACCGTTCAACTGGTCGTTGGGTTCGAATAGGTCGGCCCAGCGCGTCGGCGCTGCGTCGAGCAGGTCACTGCGATAACTGATGCCATAGGTGCCCCAGCTGTAAGGGATCGCATAGCCTTTAATGCTCGGCACCAACTTGTGCCATTGGTCACCATGGTCGGCTAGGTGTATCAGTCGCTCGGTGGCGATGGGGGCTAGCCAGCCCTGCTCGATATAGGTCGGCAACTTGATATCATCGACCAGAATTAGGTCAAAACCATTTCCCTGGTTCTCGGCCATAATTTGGTCACGCACCTCATCGTTATCATAATAGATGGACTGGACAGTGACCTGATGCAGTTCTTCAAACTGGCTGATCAGTTCAGGGTCGAAATAGTCTTCCCAGGTTAGGATGCGCAGGGTGGTTGACTCAGCCCAAACACTCGCGGCCAAAGTCAGGGTGCAGCCGGTGACGACAGTCATTTTCAACCAGAGTGAGGGCGGCATCGGTGAGTCTCATAGATCTTAGGTTATCTTTAAATATAGTACAAAAGCGAGACCTGGGCGCTCAAATGAATGTTTTTTGTGGCTTCGTAGTTTAGCGCCTAGGCCGGGCTATGCGCCCGGCTGCTGTGGCCATTAGCTTAGGTAAGGCGCTGCAGCAAGTATTGCAGCGGGTGTGCCAAGGTTTTTTGCTGGAGTCGTTTGACCTGGCTGCGACAGGAATAACCGGTGCTCAGCAGCAGCTCGCTTGGCTGGGATTCAACAACGTTTTGCCAGGACAGCTTATAGATGTTTTCCGAGTTGGTGCGATTGCGCGTTTCATGGCCATAGGTGCCGGCCATACCGCAACAGCCGACCGGCTCGTGGCTCAGCGTTTGGTTCAGTACGGCAAAGATCTCGGTCCAGTCTTGCATCGCCGCCGGGGCATTAGTCTTTTCGGTACAGTGGCCGAGCAGCTTGACCGAACCGGGGCTGAAACGGTGAGCCTGAGTGGCGAGGCGGTCCTTATGCAGGGCGAGAAATTCCTGCACCAGATAGACCTGGGGTACGGCCTGTTGCACGTACTTAACATATTCGGCACGGTAACTCAGGGTCATCGAGGGGTCGATACCGACCAGCGCAATGCCGGTGTCGGCCAGGCGCTGGAGCTTGCGTTGATTGCGTCGGGCGACCCATTGGAACAGATGTAAAAAGCCATGCACATGCAGGGGTTTGCCATTGGGCGCGTAGGGCATTACCCAGACCCTAAAGCCCAGTTCCTGCAAGCAGTCGATAATATCGAGCACCACCGGTGTTTCAAAAAAACTGGTGAAGGCATCCTGAACCAGTATCACAGATCGCTCACGCTCACTATTAGACAGGCCGCCCAGTAACAGCGGGTCGGCAAAGAATATCTTGCGTCGACTCAGTTCGCGGCGAAAATTCAGCGAGTGGATCAGCGGACTGTCGACCATGCCGGCGACATCGCGCAGCACTCGCTTAACCGGATTGAGCGACATGGCACTGTTGTAGAGCCATTTAAAAGGCGCAAATGCCAGTACCGGGATAATAAATTCCAGGCTGCCAATAAAGTAGTCCTTGAGCGGTCGCAGGTAGCGGCCGTAATAGATTTGCAAAAAGCGGGCGCGGAATTCCGGCACATCGACTTTAACTGGGCATTGGCCGGTACAGGATTTACAAGCCAGGCAGCCGGCCATCGAGTCGGCCACCTCATGGCTGAAATCGTACTGGCCCTGGCGTTGTTTAAGGCTGTTCCAGGCGCGGGGAATAAAGTGCAGCAGCGGTATGCGCCGCTTTTGCTGTTCGCTCAACGCCGTAGTATCGACATTTTTTTCGCTCAGCAGACGCAACCATTCACGGATCAACGACGCTCGGCCCTTGGGTGACTGGCGACGATCCTGGGTGACCTTAAAGGATGGGCACATAGCATCGTTCGGGTCCCAATTAAAGCAGGCACCGTTGCCATTGCAGTACATGCCCGAGCCAAACTGAGTCCAACTTTTTACTGCGATGGTCCGATCCAGCTCGCCGCGGGTGCCAACCTCATCGATCCGCAACAGCGGGATCTTATCTTGGTGGGTAGCGATCTTGCCGGGATTGAGCTGATTAAAGGGATCGAAGGCGCGTTTGATCAGCTGCAACTCCGGGTAGAGATCGCCGAAAAAGGTCGGCGAAAATTCCGAGCGCACGCCCTTACCGTGTTCACCCCAAAGCAGGCCATTGTATTTGCTCACCAGAGCGACGACCTGATCGGTAATCTGTCGTACCAGCTTGAATTGCGCCTCATCCTTCAGATCGAGCGCCGGGCGGACATGCAAGACCCCAGCATCGACATGACCGAACATGCCATACCGCAGTTGATGCTTATCGAGTACGGCGCGAAATTCCATAATAAAGTCGGCCAAATTTTCAGGCGGTACCGCCGTGTCTTCGACAAACGGCACCGGCCGGGCCTCGCCCTTGGCGTTACCGAGTAGGCCGACCGATTTCTTGCGCATCGACCAAAGCTGTTGCACCTGTTGATTGCCGCGGGCAATGGAAAAACCGATGTTTTTGCCGACCTGACCGGTCTGTGCCTGCAAGCGGTCGGTCAGCGCGGAGATGCTTCCTTCCAGCTCGGCCTCGGTTTCGGCGGTAAACTCGACCAGGTTGATGCCATCGATAAACTGCCCCTGGGCATCAAAAAACTGGCTGACCGAATGCCAGATATTATCTTCCCGGGCTAAGCCTAGGACGGTACTGTCGATTGTTTCTATCGATGAAGGTTGGGCACTGAGCAGCGTCTGGGCGTCGCGCAAGGAGGCTTCAAAGGAGCCATAGAAGACGTTGACCAGGGCCGACAGCTTGGGGATTTTAACCAGGTTGAGCTTAGCCTCAACGACAAAGCCCAGGGTGCCCTCGGAGCCGCAGATAATATTGTTGAGGTTAAACAGGCCTTGGTCGTAGATGTGGGCCAGATCGTAACCGGTCATGCAGCGGTTGAGCTTAGGAAACTTGGCGATGATGTCGGCCTGGCGACGTTGATAGACATCATCGACCGTGGCATGGATCTGGCCGATACGGTCGCTGCCGGCACTGAGGCTTTTTAGCGTATCGGCATCGATCGGCTGGCTGTGATGG
>Ga0307492_10001346_pt1 | contig 10188 bp, 9 predicted proteins | sample SI3LmetaG_FD_202365 | JGI IMG/M metagenome (GOLD analysis project Ga0307492, IMG submission 202365) | Sea-ice brine microbial communities from Beaufort Sea near Barrow, Alaska, United States - SI3L | ecosystem: Environmental > Aquatic > Marine > Coastal | place: USA: Alaska | collected 2017-05-06
TGGGCTTCTTGATGCCGGCAGTGCATATCCGCGACAATCTTGAACTGCAACCGAATGCTTATCGCATTACGCTGATGGGGGTGACCGCGGGCGAGGGGACGGTTCACCAGGATCGTGATATGGCGATCAATCCCGGGCAGGTGTTTGGACCGTTGGAGGGTATAGAAACCCGGGATCCGGCATTTGGGCTGGAAGCGGTGTGGATCGAGCCGAGTTTGAAGGATCAAGCGCAAACCTTGGGCTATACAGTGGTTGACCCCGGTACGGTTATTGCCACTCATTTGAATCAGGTGATGAGTACTCGCGCAACCACCCTTATTGGTCATGAAGAAGTGCAGCAGATGCTCAATTTGCTGTCGGAGAATAGTCCCAAGCTGGCGGAAGAATTGGTGCCAAATACGGTGACGCTGGGCGGCCTGTTGAATGTTCTGCAAAGACTGCTGCGTGAAGGCGTGCCGGTGCGAGATATGCGCACCATTGCCGAGTCATTAGTTGCTAGCAAGTCAAAAGAATCTGATGCTTTGGTGGCCGGCGCGCGCATTGCTTTGTCCCGGGTCATTGTTCACAACCTGGTGGATGCCAATATAGAAGTGCCTGTAATTACCTTGGATCCCGCTCTCGAACAGCTACTGCATAAGGCGGTTCAGCAAGCTCGTCAGGCTGGTTCTGCTGATCCCGATGACATGATTTTAGAGCCTACCATGGTAGAGAAGTTACATGTCTCGCTGGGTGAGGCGGTGCAACGGCAGGAAACTACTGGTGGACCTACGGTGTTGTTGGTGTCACCGCAGATTCGACCAGCGCTGTATCGATTTATCCGGGGTGCATTACCGACCCTGACGGTGTTGTCCTACCAGGAAATTCCCGAGGACAAACAGATAACCATTGTGGCCTCTATAGGCCAGTAGAACCCATTCGCGGGATGCAAGTAAGGAGTGCTCGTGGCGATACGAAAATTTGACGCAAGAACAATGGCGGAAGGCATGCGCCTGGTTCGAGAAACGGTGGGGCCTGATGCGATGATTGTGCAATCGCTGAAGCGCAATGGCCGGGTAGAACTGTATGTTGAGACGCAAGCCCCGGCGCCAGCCCCGGCACGAGCGCAGTCATCAATGTCGGGCTCGCCGCAAGCGGGGGATGTTGATCATCAATCCCCGCGGCCGCAGATCGATACGAAGGTCGTGGAGGATTTTCATCGAGCACGGCAGCGTATGCTCGAGGCGCTGGATGAGGCCCGAGATAATGTCGCATCTGACCTGCCCGAGGACATGGCTCGGCAGCCCGAGCCCGCGTTGAGACAGCAGGCGCCAGCGCAATCTGCTGCGCGTGGCACCGCTCGCGTTGAAACTCGGCCGCAAGCCAATGCAGCATCACCGGCACCTATAGCGCCGGTGGCAAGGGGGCCGTTAGACCCGCTGGATTTTTCCAGCTTTGATGAAATCCTGAGCAGTATCAAGAGTGAGGTGCCGAGTCGTCAGGGCGCGGATGGTGATACCGACCCCATTACCGGCAAGGCGAATATCAAAGCAGTCATCGAGCGTCTGCAACTCCAGCCACGATTGGCGGCTCAGTTAGCCCCGTGTCGGCGGATAGACGAGTTCATTGAAGCGCTGGCAGCGCAGATTGATGTGGTTGACGTGAGTAACCCGCCGTGCGGTATCAAAGCCTTCGTGGGGCCTGCGGGCAGTGGCAAGACTACGACTCTGACCAAGTTGGTGACGCGTCATGTGATGCAGTTTGGTGCTGACTCTATTGCCATCATTGGTTGCGACCGCATTCGAGCCGGTGCTCAGGAGCAACTGAGCAAGGTCGCGACGTTGTTAGAGGTGCCGTTTTTGCAGGTGTCCGGCAAGCTCAGTCTTAGCGACGCGCTGAATAAGCTTGGCCATCGCCGGCTGGTGATGATCGATATGCCGGGGATCGGCATGCGCGCTCCTGAGTTGGCGGCAGAGCTGGCATGCCTTGACGATAGTGGCTTTGAAATCGACCGTTATTTGACACTGCAGGCCAATTTGCAGGCAGATGTGATGCAAATGGCGGTTTCGGTCTATGGGCTTAAGGATCGTACGCAGGTGATCCTTACAAAGCTAGATGAAAGCTGTAACCTAGGGCCGGCGTTGGATTTGCTGATTGCAACGCGCCTACCATTGGCCTATTTGACCGATGGTCCTCACGTCCCCGAGGATCTGGTAGCCGCTAGAGCGACGCCGCTGATTCAACAGGCCTTGGCTTTGTTGCGCGGGAAATTTGCGAAACAGGCCATCAACGACTTAACTAATAGGGGTGGGACTGAAATGGTTTCAGGTCCATGAGTAGCAGTCTATTGCAAGAACGTCCAAAGGGCACAGTAAGTATGAGTAGTAACCCTGTACAGGTTATCGCGGTCACTGGCGGAAAAGGGGGTGTGGGCAAGTCAAATGTGTCTGTGAATCTCAGCATGGCCCTGGCCGATATGGGTCGTCGCGTCACCCTGCTAGACGCGGATTTGGGCTTGGCCAACATTGACGTGCTGCTTGGCATCAAGTCCCGTGGCACGCTAGAGCAGGTTATTGACGGTAGTTTGACCCTACGAGACATACTGGTACCGGGTCCTATGGGCATTCGAGTCGTGCCGGCAGCGTCGGGCACCCAGAGTATGGTCAGCCTCGGCCCGCGTGAACATGCCAGTGTTATTCAGGCGTTCAGCGACATTGCTGATCAGATGGATGTGTTGGTTATAGACACAGCGGCAGGCATCTCGCCTGCGGTCACCAGCTTCGTTAAGGCGGCCCAAGAGGTATTGTTGGTGGTGTGCGACGAGCCCACATCCATTACCGACGCCTACGCTTTACTGAAGTTGCTCAACCGTGAGCACGGCATGGATCGCTTTAAGCTGGTATCGAGCATGACCGCCAATAAACAACAGGGCGCATTACTGTTTCGTAAGTTGGTCGGTGTCACGGATCGATTCCTGGATGTCACTATTGAACATGTGGGCAATATTCCGTTCGATGAGTGTGTACGCAAAGCCGTACAAAAACAAAAAGCCGTGTATGAAGCCTACCCATCGAGTAAGGCCGCCATGGGTTACCGAGAACTGGCCAAGCAAGCACGCTCGTGGCCTATAGCCAATATGCCCCGCGGCCATCTTGAGTTTTTTATCGAGCAACTCGTCGGTCAGGGTATTCACTGAATATGGGTGTTGTCACCACTAGTTACGTGATATTTTGTGACGAGACTGCTTGTTCCGAGGCGATTTATTGCGTGACTGCTTGTTGCGAGACAGTTTGTTACGACATAATGTGCGTCAACAATCCTCCGTCGAGCGCTGCAGGTTGAGCGCGTCAAGTGGTGTCGAGATGTACTCTGAAATACAGGTGCCCACGCCAGACAACCTCGTCAGGGAATATGCGATCCTGGTGAAGCGTATCGCCCACCACTTGATCGCCCGGATGCCGGCAAATGTTCAAACCGATGACTTAATCCAAGCCGGCATGATTGGGCTGTTGGAAGCGTCGACCAAATATGATTGCAGCAAGGGCGCCAGTTTTGAAACCTATGCGGGAATTCGCATTCGTGGTGCCATGCTTGATGAGATTAGAAAGGGCGACTGGGTACCGCGTTCGGTGCATCGCAATGTGCGCAGTGTGTCAGCGGCTATGCGTGCTGTTGAGGCGAGACTTGGCCGTGATGCCACGGACCGTGAGGTGGCGCAAGAGATGGGTGTTCAGCTGGAGGAGTATTTCGGTATTCTCAAAGACTCGAACAGTGGCCGCTTGTTTAGTTTTGAAGATTTACCTGCGGGTGACGGTGAGAACACAAAAGCTCCCACGCCAGATCCGCTCGACCAGATTCAAAAGAGCCACTTTCAAGAGCATCTGGCCGCAGCCATTGGTCATTTGCCGGAGCGTGAGCAGCTAGTGCTGTCGCTGTATTACGACGATGAGCTCAATCTCAAGGAGATTGGAGAAGTACTAGGTGTTAGTGAGTCCCGCATCAGTCAGATTCATACCCAGGCGGCATTGCGCTTGCGTGGCAGGTTAGTTGATTGGGTCGATGAAAAATAAAAAACTGGCTAGTCTGTTAGCAGCATCTACACTTTAGGATTAGTGGGTACTGTCTGTGTCAGTGTCTTGATGGCGACGATAACGATGCTACCGTTTGGAATGTAAGTTGGGTTGAAGGACGGAGGTTTCCTTGGACAAGCAAATGAAGATCTTGATCGTGGATGATTTTTCCACAATGCGGCGGATTATTAAGAATCTACTGCGTGATCTCGGTTATACCAACACAGCGGAAGCAGATGACGGCAAGACCGCGTTGCCTATGTTGCAGGCGGGTAACTTTGATTTCTTGGTAACTGATTGGAATATGCCTGGTATGACCGGTATCGAGCTGCTCAAGCATGTGCGTGCTGATGCCAAGCTAAAGACGATGCCAGTATTGATGGTGACGGCAGAGGCCAAGCGCGACCAGATTGTTGAGGCGGCCCAGGCCGGCGTCAACGGTTATGTAGTGAAGCCATTTACGGCCGTAGCATTGAGAGAAAAGATTGAGCGAATTTTTGAGCGGATTGAAGCTAGCGGGGCGTGAAAGCCCACTCGTCCATCAGTGCGAGTGAAGTAGCCCCGTCAATGAATCTGTTAACGATCGCCGGTGAAATTGAATCGGTCATCAGGTTGACAACCAGAAGAGAATATCATGGAAGCAAATAGCCAAACCACTGATGCGGCTTTAAGAGAAAGAGCACGGCAGCTCATTTCCAGCGTCCAGGATGGCAATGTTGAGAATGCAATGCAGCAGTTGCTGGATTTTAACGATGGACGAAACGTTGATCTGTATCGGCAGGTAGGCAAGATCACCCGTGGTCTGCACAGCGCTATCGTCAATATGGAAATCAAGAATGATGCAGTTGGCGATCATCAGCGAGACGTGCATGCGAGGCTGCGCTACGTCATCGAACTGACGTCAGACGCGGCAAATCGAACGATGGATCTGGCAGAAGATACCTTGCCAGTGGCCAGTGCTCTGCGTGATGAGTCGGCCAAGCTGGCGGTGGATTGGGAAAAACTGGGCAACCGGGAGCTGAATGCTGAGGACTTCCGACGGCTTTACGTGGAAATGACAAATTTTTTGAGTTATGCGGCGACTGAAGGTGAGCGCTTGCACTTCGGTTTTACAGAGATTGTACTGGCGCAAAGTTACCAAGATTTGAGTGGTCAGATTTTACAGAATGTGATGAACATGCTCCAGACGACGGAAGAAGACCTGATCAGCCTGTTAGCGCTGGCCGGTAAAGTTCAAGAGCGAGGTGTTGGTGACGCAGAGGATGTGGCACAGCAAATGAGCGCAGAGGCAATCGTCAAGGATAAGGATGTTGTCGCGGAGGGACCCCTGCCTGACTCGGTGGGTTCTTTGAAGAACCAAGATGAGGTTGACGATTTACTCTCGAGCCTGGGTTTTTAATTTCACCTAGTGAGTGCCAGGCTAGTGCAATAGCGTACAGGGATGAACCATGACTGATGATGAGGAAATTCTTCAAGACTTTTTGGTGGAAGCCGGTGAAATACTTGAACAGTTATCGGCCCAATTAGTTGCGCTCGAAGGCTCCCCCGATGATGCGGATTTGCTGAATGCCATCTTTCGTGGTTTCCACACGGTTAAGGGCGGCGCCGGTTTCCTGCAGTTCGATGCCATGGTCGATCTATGTCACAACGCTGAAAATATCTTTGATAACCTGCGTAAGGGCGAGTGTGCCCTGACGTCAGAGACGATGGATTCGATACTGCGAACCACGGATATCGTTAACGTGATGTTCGATGAAGTGCGCGCCGGAGAGCCTCTGACGCCAGCAGATCAGGACTTGCTGGATACGCTGGCTCGACTGGCATCTGGGGTAGTCGCGCCGGTCGTGGCGGCAATCCCTGAAGTGATGCACGCCGAAGTCGGTGGTGACGAGACGATCAGTGATGATGAATTTGAAAAGCTTTTGGATGCGCTCGCTGACGATAAGCCTGCAGCCGCCCCAGCCAATAACAACGAAATCAGTGATGAAGAATTCGAGTCCTTGCTCGATGAGCTAGGTTCGGCTCCAGCGGCGACTCCAGCTCCAGCGACTCCTGTTCCCGCTGCCCCAGCCAATAACAACGAAATCAGCGATGAGGAATTCGAGTCCTTGCTTGATGAATTAGGTTCGGCTCCAGCGGCTGCGCAGGCAAGCGCCGCGCCACCTGAGGTACCCCCCCCCGCACCAACACCTCTAGCGACATCCAAGCCTGCACCTGTTCCAGCTGCAGCTAAACCGGCAGCGGATGGCAAGGGCGGCGGTACGCCGGCTCCGAAGGAGGCTGCTGAAACGACAGTGCGGGTTGATACCAAACGTCTCGATGACATTATGAATATGGTGGGTGAGCTGGTCTTGGTTCGCAATCGACTCGTCAGGCTTGGGCTCGACAGCCTTGATGAAGATATGAGTAAAGCGGTCGGTAACCTAGACGTGGTGACGGCTGATCTGCAAACCGCCGTGATGAAAACCCGGATGCAACCGATCAAGAAAGTTTTTGGGCGGTTTCCTCGTGTTGTACGCGACCTGGCGAGAAATATGCATAAGGAAATTTCGCTGGAGATGATTGGCGAGGATACCGACCTAGATAAAAACCTGGTTGAGGCTTTGGCTGATCCGTTGGTTCACTTGGTGCGCAACTCTGTAGACCATGGTATCGAATTACCTGCTGATCGTGTTGCGGCAGGCAAGTCTCGTGTTGGCACTATTGTGCTTGCTGCAGAGCAGGAAGGCGACCATATATTGCTGACGATACGTGATGATGGCAAAGGAATGGACCCCGACATGATACGTGAAATCGCCGTCAAAAAAGGCGCTATCGAACGTGACATGGCTGATCGTCTGAATGACTCAGAATGTTTTAATCTGATTTTCGCGCCAGGATTCTCCACTAAAGAAGAAATCACCGATGTCTCTGGGCGCGGTGTAGGCATGGATGTGGTCAAGACCAAAATCGCGCAACTCAATGGTTCGGTGAATGTCGAATCAACCTTGGGTGAGGGTAGCCTGATTGTGATCAAGGTGCCTTTGACGCTGGCTATTATGCCGACGTTGATGGTTATGTTGGAAGATCAGACCTTTGCCTTGCCGTTGGTGAGCGTTAATGAAATATTTCATCTCGACCTAAGTAACACCAATATCGTTGATGGCCAGGAAGTTATTATTGTCAGAGGCAAGGCTGTGCCTCTGTATTATTTGAAAAAGTGGTTGGTCCGTGGCGGTATGGGCAAGCCAGCTAACTATAATGTTGAGTCTCATGTGGTGATTTTGTCCGTGAGTGGTCGGAGAGTAGGGTTTGTCGTCGATCAGCTGATCGGGCAAGAAGAAGTGGTTATCAAGCCGTTAGGCAAGATGTTGCAAGGAACTCATGGTATGGCCGGTGCGACCATTACGGGTGATGGTACTATCGCATTAATACTAGATGTGCCGGGTATGTTAAAGCGTTACGGGTGATGTCGACTAGCATTGTAGATCACTGCGTCGCTGAAAACTGTGTCGCTGAAAACAGGGTCGCTGAGAATGTACGTTCGAGTCATGTACTAAGCCAATATTCGGCCTAATGAGGGTTGAGTGATCAGTGAGATAACAAGCCCCTTGGGCGTCAGGCAGGTAGTCACAGGATTTAACCCGATGGGTTCTATCTAATGGATTTGCTGAGCCTGCTCGGTGTGACGATAGCGTTTGCCGCTATCATCGCAGGTAACTTTCTTGATGGTGGCAGTCTTGCGGCCCTGGTAAACTTGCCTGCCGCGCTCATTGTGGTGGGTGGCACCTTGGGAGCGACAATACTGCAAACGCCTTATGGGGTGTTAAAGCGTGCCGGTCGGCTATTAGGTTGGATGCTGTTTCCACCCTCAGTGTCAGAGGAAGCGCTGGTTAAAAAAATTATCGTTCTCAGTAATATCGCCCGTAAGGATGGTTTGCTGGGTCTTGAAAATGTCGCTGATACTGAGAAAGACCGACTACTACGCAAGGGCTTGCTGCTGCTTGCCGATGGCTATGAACCCGAACGGATTAGGCAGCGTTTGGAAGAAGAGGTCGAGCATCAGGAGCGCCAAGACAGTCGTGCGGCGAGTATGTTTGATCATATGGGAGGCTACGCGCCGACCATCGGAATTATCGGAGCTGTTATGGGTTTGATACATGTTATGGGTAATCTCGACCAGCCAGAGAAAGTCGGTGCCGGCATAGCGACGGCCTTTGTAGCGACCATCTATGGTGTTGGCCTCGCTAACTTGCTGCTGTATCCCATTGCGGGCAAATTGCGGGAAATATTGCATGACTCCATGTCTACCAAGACGTTGCTTGTGGAAGGCGTGATCGCGATTGCGGAAGGTGAGCATCCGAAGGCGATTGAATCGCGGCTTAATGCCCTGATGAGGTCATGAGATGATGAGGCCGTTACAGGCAGTCTCTGCTCCCAATAAAGATCGTTGGTTGCTGTCCTATGCAGATTTGTTGACGCTACTGTTGGCATTTTTTGTGGTGATGTACTCTGTCTCGAAGGTTGATGCCGAGCGTCTAGCGAAGGTTTCATCGGGCCTTGATGTCGCTTTTAACTCATCTAACAATTCGCCTGGCCCCTTATCTAGCTCTTTGCCAGACTCTTTACCAGGCGTCCTACCTACTGAAGGCGCGGTCGAGTTGGTGACATCAGAACCACCGGTGCCTGTGGAGCAGGTCCTGGCGAAATTTTTGCCGGATAGCTTCGACGTGTCAGCCGAGTCGGCCGACTGGTTTGAAATCAGTATTGGCTCGTCATTGCTGTTCGGTGTGGGTAGCGCGACGCTGCGCGGGAATAACCCCGTGATCGATATACTGCCGGTATTGCGCCTCGCGAGCGGTGATATTGTGGTCGAGGGGCACACCGACAATCAGCCCATAGCGACTCAGCAGTACCCGTCGAACTGGGAGTTGTCTGCCGCGCGAGCGGCAGCGGTGGTGCGAATTCTTGAGGGTCAGGGTTTAGCCGCGTCGCGTTTGGCCGCCTTGGGTTTGGGTGCTTCCCGCCCCATGGCAAGCAACGAAAGGGCTGTCGGCCGGACGCAGAATCGTCGGGTGATCATCAAGATTCGTCAACAAGGTTTTGACTCTGCGGGTTTGGTAACGGAGGCGGACCCACTGCCAGCTTCTTCATCCCCAGGTATCTCATCCCCAGCGACCCCCGGCCAGGATGAAGTGGAAACTGACGACGGCTGGTTGGAGAATATCGACCCATCAATGCTAGAAGAACTTTTGGACAACATGGAAAAGCAGGAGGCTTCGGCCTGATCTCTGGCGGAAAACTGCGATGCGTATATGGACTGTAGCTAATCAAAAAGGAGGGGTCGGTAAGACAACGACCTCGGTATCGCTGGCTGACGCCCTGAGTCAGCAGAAAAAGCGGGTGTTGTTGCTGGACCTTGATCCTCAGGGATCACTCACGAGTTACTTCAAGCTCGACCCAGACAAGGTTGAGAATACCGCCTATGAAATATTCGATAACACGCCGGAGACACGGGGGCGCCTGACGCCCGTGCCGAGCGGCTTCGATGGTGTCGACGTCATTGGCGCATCTATCGGCCTGGCCAACCTAGAGAAGCGTGCAGCAACGCTTAAGGGGCGAGGACTGGTTGTAAAGTCGTTCTTACTCGAGAAAGCGCAGGACTATGATTATGTGGTGATCGATACGCCCCCGGCATTGGGTCTGTTAATGGTCAATGCACTGGTGGCTTGTGAACGTTTAATTGTGCCTGTACAAACCGATTTTCTTGCCCTTAAGGGGCTGGAGCGGATGCTCAAGGTACTTGAAATGCTGGATCATTCAGGCACGGTGGTTGACTATTTGCTGGTACCAACCATGTATGATCAGCGTACGAATGCCAGCAGGCGTTGTCTCAGTTTTCTTCAAAACCGTTATCCTGACCGCCTCTGGCCAGGGTACATCCCTGTCGACACCAAGTTCCGTGATGCCAGTCGACTGGGCGTGATGCCGTCATTTCTGTACGCCCAGAGTCACGGTATTAAAGCCTATGAGAAGCTCGTGGCGACGCTGACCGGCAGAGCGGTTGTCGATGATGTCTGAAGTCGAGCGCAGGCGGGTTAAGACGGCAGACACGGCTCTGCCAGACATGTTGGTAGATTATCTCGATCTGCTGCTCCAAGAT
>Ga0307492_10001347_pt1 | contig 10184 bp, 9 predicted proteins | sample SI3LmetaG_FD_202365 | JGI IMG/M metagenome (GOLD analysis project Ga0307492, IMG submission 202365) | Sea-ice brine microbial communities from Beaufort Sea near Barrow, Alaska, United States - SI3L | ecosystem: Environmental > Aquatic > Marine > Coastal | place: USA: Alaska | collected 2017-05-06
ACATCGACATGGTCGCGCACCGGAAAGCCGAAATCGGCCGGTTGGCCCCACTTAAGCACCTCGACATTGTCCGCCTCGGTCTTACCTTCGGGCACCGACGCGTCGGGCAGGTTGGGCATGGAGTACAACAGATCATCCAATTCGGCCTGCACCGCCTTCAGATCCGCTTCCTTTTGGCCCAGCGTCAGGGCGATCTCATCGAGCACCTGTTGCACCTTGGTTTTGGCGTCTTCGGTGCTCATGCCCTGGCGGATATAATCCCCGATCGCCTTGGACGCCTTTTTGCGCTGGGCCTGAAGATCTTCAGTTTCAACCTGTAAGGACTTCCGACTGGACTCCAGCGACTGGAAGGATGCCACATCGAGGTGGAAGCCTTTGGTCTTTAGTTGCAGTGCTATCGCGTCCGGGTCTTGTCTGAGCTGCTTAATGTCAAGCATCTTGCTGAGTCCTTAATTAAAAAATAAATTTGCCCAATCCGTATCCGGCGGTCACGGCGATCAAACAAACGACCACCGATGCCATCAGATACATCAGAGCTATGGTGAGTTGTTGCTGCTGAAATAAGGATAACGCTTCCAGGGCAAAACTGGAAAAGGTGGTAAAGGCACCGAGTAAACCGACCAGTACAAAGGCGCGCCATGTGCCCGGTAACTGAGGGTATTTTAAGGTAAAAAAGACGAAAGCCAAGCCCATAATAAAACTTCCGAGCACATTGACGGTAAAGGTACCCCAAGGGAAATGACTACCGTGTAGTCGATTCAACCAGCTAACGGTGGCAAACCGGGCCATGGCTCCGAGGCCACCGCCTGCCCCTATGACCAACCAATGCCAAATTGTCAGGCTACCCATCACGACTGTCCTCTGGTCCTGCGGCTCGATCCAGACTGTGCAGAAAATCCAGTTTTTGACCTATCTTCGCTTCCAAACCCCGCTCGACCGGCTGATAAAAGGTCTGGCCTTGCAGTGACGGCGGCAGATACTGCTCGCCGGCGGCATAGCCATGGGGCTCGTCGTGAGCATAGCGATAGCTCTGACCGTAATCCAGATCCTTCATCAACTGGGTCGGCGCGTTGCGCAGATGCATTGGAACCTCTTCACTGGGCGAACTGCGCACCTGCGCCATCATGGCATTAAAAGCCTTGTAGACGGCATTGGATTTAGGCGCACTGGCCAGATAGATGGCCGCCTGCGCCAAGGCCAACTCACCCTCCGGACTGCCCAAGCGTTGCTGACTGTCCCAAGCACTGAGCGTCAAGGCCAGGGCGCGCGGGTCGGCATTGCCAATGTCTTCCGAGGCGATGCGCACCATGCGCCGGGCCAGATAGAGCGGTTCGATGCCGCCATCGAGCATCCGGCATAACCAATAGAGTGCGCCATCGGGTGAAGAGCCGCGCACGCTCTTATGAAAGGCCGAAATTTGATCGTAAAAGTTTTCACCGCCCTTGTCGAAGCGGCGTGGTTGCGCCTGCAGTAGATCGCCAATGGTCTGTTTGGTCACTTTTTGACCGGGCTCGAAAAAATCCAAGGCAATTTCAATCATATTTAAAAACCGACGCGCATCGCCATCGGCGTATTGGCACAAGAGGCCGACGCTGTCGGTATCGAAGTCTATGGCTGCCAGCCTGGGCTCCAGATCCTGGGCACGGCGCCAGAGTTGCTGCAATTCCTCATCACTGAAGGATTTCAAGACATAGACCCGGGCCCGGGACAGTAAAGCCGAATTTAACTCGAAACTGGGATTTTCGGTGGTAGCGCCGATAAAGATAAAGGTACCGTCTTCGACATAGGGCAAAAAGGCATCCTGTTGGGCCTTATTGAAGCGATGAACCTCATCGACAAAGAGCACCGTCTTATCACCATGGGCCTGAGCTTGACGCGCCTTCTCGGCGGCCAGTTTAATATCTTTCACCCCGGCCTGGACCGCCGAGATATTTTCAAATCGGGCATCAACAGTCTGCGAGATGATCTTAGCCAGGGTGGTTTTGCCGACCCCCGGTGGCCCCCAAAAGATCATCGAGTGCAGATTTTTTTGTTCCAGGGCTTTGCGCAAAGGCTTGGTTGGGCCGAGTATATGACTTTGCCCTATATAGCCGGCCAAGTCGGTTGGCCGCAGCTGTTCGGCCAATGGCCGATAGACCTCACCCTTGCTGAACAGATCGGTCATTACATCTGCTCGAACAGATCGGTGCCGGGCGGCGGGTTAAAGGAAAATATCTCGTCGTCGAGCGGCGCATTGGCAATCACATCCGTTAAGTCAATTATGGTTTCCTGACCGAGACTGTCGAGAATACGAATCTCGGCTATTAGATCCTGTTTGAACGCCACGGTCAGCTCAATAAAGACCGAGCTGGTATCGATCGGAAACAGCCGGTATACGGCCAGCGTTTCGGTACTGGCCTGAATAACCTCATACTGCTCGGTCAGGACCTTGCGCGGCTGCGATAGAATCATCGCCGGAGACTGCTGTACCGAGGTGCCCACTGGCTGATAAGTCGCCTGTTCAAGGTCGGGATCATAGACCCAGAGTGTCTCGCCATCGGAGATGACCTGCTGTTCGAACGGGGCAAACACCTGCCAGGCAAAACGCATCGGCTTGGCGATGCGCATCTGGCCAGTGGAGATGGTGACCGAACTCTGGTTGTCCTTAAAAGTACGCTGTTCGAAATTGGCACTCAGAGTCGCCGGGGCTTCCAAGCGATCGATAAGCTCTTGTCTGGCGGCATCATCGGCCCAGACTGCGCCGCCAAGAGATAAAAGTTGGCCGGTTAGCAACAGTTGGGTCAATAAGATATTACGCATAATAGTCTCTTCTAATGTGATGGCGGCGGAGGTGCCAGCACCTCGCGCGCACCGTTGTGACCGGGTGGACTGACAATGCCGGCCGATTCCATGGTTTCAACCAAGCGCGCGGCACGGTTGTAACCGATCCGCAGTTTGCGCTGGACAGATGATATTGAGGCTTTTCGACTCTGGGTGACGAATTCCACGGCCTGATCAAACAGGGCATCCGTTTCACCATCCTCATCTTCGCCGTCGAAACCGGATGTTCCGGCGGCATCCTGCTCACTGGCCAGGGCAATGGCTGATAGATAATTGGGGCTGCCACGTTTTTTCCAATCGGCGACGATGGCATGAACCTCATCATCATCGACAAAGGCACCGTGTACGCGCACCGGCAGGCTGGTTCCCGGTGGCATATAGAGCATGTCGCCATGACCGAGCAGTTGCTCTGCCCCACCCTGATCGAGAATGGTACGTGAGTCAATCCGCGAGGATACCTGAAAGGCGATGCGGGTTGGTATATTGGCTTTAATCAGACCGGTGATAACATCGACCGACGGTCGCTGGGTCGCCAGGATCAAATGAATGCCGGCGGCACGCGCTTTTTGGGCGATGCGCGCGATCAGCTCCTCGACCTTCTTGCCGACAATCATCATCATGTCGGCAAATTCATCGATGACCACAACTATATAGGGCAAGGCCACCAGTATCGGTGCCAACTCGGTTGGGTCCAGCGCTTGGCTCGGGTCATAGAGCGGGTCGCGAATCGGCTCGCCATTCTTACTGGCTTCGGTCACCTTCTTATTAAAACCGCCGATATTACGCACACCGACCGAGGCCAGCAGTTTATAGCGCCGCTCCATTTCGGCGACACACCAGCGCAAGCCGCCGGCGGCTTCTTTCATATCGGTGATCACCGGGGTCAACAGATGCGGGATGCCCTCATAGACCGATAATTCGAGCATTTTCGGGTCGACCAGGATCAGCCGGACTTCTTCCGGCGTGGCCTTAAACAGCAGACTGCAGAGCATCGAATTGACCCCGACCGACTTGCCTGAACCGGTTGTGCCCGCGACCAGTAGATGCGGCATCTTGGCCAGATCGGCCACCACCGGGGTGCCGCCTATATCGTGGCCCAGCCCTAGGGTCAGGACACTTTTTGAATCGTCGTACACGCTCGAGCCGAGAATATCGCTGAGTCTGACAATGGCGCGCTGTTCATTGGGTATTTCAATGCCCACGGTGGTCTTACCGGGAATGATTTCTACCACCCGTACGCTGACCAGAGCCATCGACCGGGCCAAATCCTTGGCCAGGTTGGTAATCTTAGAGACCTTAATTCCGGCCGCGGGTTGAATCTCGAACCGGGTAATGACCGGACCCGGGGCGACCTCGGTCACCTCGGCAATCACCCCGAAATCTTTAAGCTTAAGCTCCAACATGCGCGACATGGCTTCCAGTGCCTCGGCACTGTAACCGCTGCGAGGATCGCCAGCAGAGGGCGTTAGCAGACTGATGGCGGGCAGTCGACCGGTCGGCTCGCTGTCCTGAAACAACGACTGTTGCTGTTCTTTGGCCACTCGAGTACTGGGCGCCAAGTCTTTCTTAAGCAGGGGTTTGATCTGCGGCGGCGCGCGCTTGGCCTGAATCTCCAGTTGCACTTCCAAATTTTGCTTACGCTGTTCAACCACCCGCTTCACCTGGCTCTGCTCGAGCGCGGCTTTGCGATGCAGACGCCAGCGCTGGGCCCAATGTTCAACCTGGGTAAAGACAAAGAGACCGATGGCGTCAACCACCGCCAACCAGGAGATATGAGCAGACAGGGTCAAGGACAAAAAGCCAACCAGGACCAAAATCATGGTACTGCCGGTTAGCCCGAAGATGGGAAAGAACCAGTCTGATAGCGCCAGGCCAAGCCAACCGCCGGCATAATCGGCCAGATTACTGGCCGTATGGACCGTCACCAGGGCACAACCGACCGAGATGAAAAGTAACCAGCCAATGGCGCGAATCAGGGTAATGAGTGGATTCCAACCGAGCGGATGGGTACGCTCGCGGAACACCACCCAAGCTTGATAAAAACAGAAGATGGGTAAGAAGTAGCTAAAAATACCGATAGCACTGATCAGAAATGAAGCAATCCAGGCGCCTGCGGAGCCTGCCAGGTTGACCACCTGTTGATTCGCGCCGACAATACGCCAGCCCGTATCGTCAGCGTTATAGGTCACCAGCGCCAGGGACAAAAACAAGCCCACAGTGAGCGCGATGATCCATAACGCATCGAGCAAAAATCGATTTTTTATCTCTATCAGCCGATCATCTGCATGATAGGACTTTAGTCGTTCAGCCAAGAAATCACCCTTGTTGCTGTATTGCACCGGAAATAGATCATAAGATACCACAGAATGACCGCCAACTTATTGAAATAGTGACACTTTTTATGCCCAAACTGCATTGGCTTGAGCCACACCTTGGCCCCCTATTTCCCAGCACCGGCCAGGCTATGAGTGAACCGAATGGCTTATTGGCCGCGGGCGGAGAGTTGTCCACGCCCTGGTTGTTAGCGGCCTATCGACTCGGCATCTTCCCCTGGTTCAATGAGGGCGAACCGATTCTCTGGTGGTCGCCCACCCCGCGCATGGTTTTACTACCGGGCACGGCGCATCGATCGAGGACGCTGCGCAAACAGTTTCGCGCCAGCCAGATCCAGATTAGCGTCAATCGCTGCTTTGACGCGGTTATTCACCACTGCGCACAAAATGATCTGCGCAGCGGCGGCACCTGGATTACCGAGCCCATGATGCAGGCCTATCTGGGCCTGCATCATGACGGTTGGGCGCATTCAGTCGAAGTCCACGATAATGGCCGCCTGATCGGTGGACTCTATGGTGTCGCTATTGGTACGGTGTTTTTTGGCGAAAGCATGTTTTCTCTGAGCCCGAGTGCCTCTAAATATGCCTTCGTGGCACTGAGCGAGTGGACTCGGCGCCAGGGAATAGAGCTGATCGATTGTCAGCTCTATAATCCCTACCTGGATTCACTGGGGGCGCAATTAATGGATCGCCCGAGCTTTGAAAAATATCTGCCCCGCGCGCTTAGCCGTCTATCCTTATTAGATCCGATGGTCCTACAACAGCTGTTCGAGCAAAAGATGAGAGCACCCCACGATGACCGATTCTGAAATCTTGCCCGAGGGCACCATAAAGTTATTTCGCACCAGTGAGCATGATTGCAGCTACCTGGCCGACCGACAATCTCGTACGCTGTTCCTGGACCCGGAGCTCGACTTCTCCCTGGACCTGTATGAGGAGCTGTCACAGGCCGGCTTTCGGCGCAGCGGCAAGCATCTGTTTAGACCCGATTGTAAAACCTGCAACGCCTGTATTCCATCGCGTGTGCCGGTTCAGGCGTTCCAAGCCAAAAAATCGCAGCAACGTATTTTCAAGAAAAACCGGGATATCCAAATCAGCGTCCAACCCTGCGTCTTCCGCCAGGCCGATTATGATCTATTTGAACGCTACATAGCGCAGCGCCATGCCGATGGCGAAATGTATCCAGCCAGCGAAGCGACCTATACCGACTTTCTGGCGATCAACAATGAATTCAGTTTCCAATTGCACCTGACACTCAACGAGCAACTGGTTGGGGTTGCGGTAACCGATCGGTTGCACAGCGGCCTGTCGGCCATCTATACCTTTTTTGACCCCGATTTGGAGAAACGCTCACTGGGTGTTTTCAGCATTCTGAGTCAAATCGCCCTGGCTGAGCAGTGGGGCTTACCGAACCTCTATTTGGGTTATTGGGTGCCGGGCTGTCGCAAGATGCAATACAAGACCCAATACCAGCCCACCGAGCTGTTGATCGATGGTCAATGGCAAGCTATTCAGCATGAGCAATAAAGAATCACCCCCCCTGGGTGAAAAATAGCGGTCAAACTGGGGCAAGGGAAAAAAGGTTGCATATTTTTTGCTAATTGCCATTTTTTCAGGCAGAATGCGCGCCGTTATGAACTCAAAGGTTTCTATAGGAAATATGGCAAAAGAAGATGTGATTGAAATGGAAGGTGAGATCCTTGATACCCTTCCAAATACTATGTTCCGTGTAAAGCTTGAGAATGGTCATGTTATAACCGCTCATATTTCCGGAAAAATGCGCAAAAATTACATCCGGATTTTAACGGGTGACAAGGTGAAAGTAGAACTGACGCCTTATGATTTGACCAAGGGTCGCATCGTTTATCGCGCGCGTTAATCACTGCCAATCCAGAGGCCAAAAAAAAGCACCCTAGGGTGCTTTTTTTATATGCCCGCCGGATGCCCGGCGAGTATCCTAGGCTTCAGCCAGTTCGCCAACGACGCTGACGTTTAAGTCGCCGTCCTTGATCGACACCAGGACAGAACCGCCATTGTTCGCCAACGGACCAAACAGGATTAGATCGGCCAATGGCCGTTTGATCTTTTCCTGAATCAGCCGGGCCATTGGTCGGGCGCCCATATCCTTGTCATAACCGGTCTCAGACAGCCATTCGCGTGCTTCCTGCTCTACTTCCATATGCACCCGCTTATCGTCCAGCTGGGCCTGTAATTCGACCAGGAACTTATCGACCACATTCATCACCACATCGCGTGACAAGGCGGCAAATTGGACGGTACCGTCCAAACGATTACGGAACTCCGGCGTAAAGGTCTTCTTGATCATTTCCATGCCATCGGTGGAATTATCTTGGGTGGTAAAACCAACCGAACGTCGACTCATCTCCTGCGCACCGGCATTACTGGTCATGATCATGATGACATTTCTGAAATCGGTCTTGCGGCCGTTGTTATCGGTCAGGGTGCCATGATCCATTACCTGCAACAGCAGGTTAAAGACATCGGGATGGGCCTTTTCGATTTCATCGAGCAAGAGCACGCTGTGCGGATGGCGATTGATGCCATCAGTCAGCAATCCGCCTTGGTCGAAACCAACATAGCCCGGTGGTGCACCGATCAACCTGGAGGCCGTATGGCGTTCCATATATTCGGACATATCGAAGCGCAACAGCTCGACACCCAAGGATTCAGCCAGCTGCTTGGTGACTTCCGTCTTACCCACTCCGGTAGGACCAGTAAAGAGGAAAGAGCCAATCGGTTTATCAGCGGATTTCAGACCCGCTCGGGCCAGCTTGATCGCCGAGGAGATATTTTCAATCGCTTCATCCTGGCCAAAGACCGTCATCTTCAGATTACGCTCCAGGTTCGCCAGCAGCGCCTTATCGTCCTTATTGACCGATCGGGCTGGTATGCGTGCTATCAAGGCCACAACGCGTTCGACATCACTCACACCAATCGACTTCTTGCGTTTACTTTCGGACTTCAGCCGCTCGGCTGCACCGGCCTCGTCGATAACGTCGATCGCCTTATCGGGCAGATGACGGTCGGTGATATAGCGATCGGCTAACTCCGCTGCGGCACGCAAGGCCTTGTCGGTGTAGCGCAGGTGGTGGTGGTCTTCAAATCGGGATTTTAGGCCCTTGAGGATCCGATAGGTTTCATCGACCGAGGGTTCATTGACATCGATCTTCTGGAAGCGACGGGTTAAGGCCGAATCCTTCTCAAAGATACCGCGAAACTCTTGATAAGTCGTTGAGCCAATGCAGCGCAACTCACCGGAACTCAACATTGGCTTGAGCAGGTTGGACGCGTCCATAACCCCTCCGGAGGCGGCCCCGGCACCGATAATGGTGTGAATTTCATCGATAAACAGGATCGACTTATCACGCTTCTTTAACTCCGCGAGCAGACCCTTCAGGCGCTTCTCAAAATCGCCCCGGTATTTGGTACCCGCCAGCAACGCACCCAGGTCGAGCGAATAGACCTGGGCACCGAGCATGATATCCGGTACTTCACCATCGACGATCCGCTTTGCCAGGCCTTCTGCGATCGCCGTTTTGCCAACTCCAGTCTCACCAACTAGCAGTGGATTGTTTTTACGCCGGCGCGACAAGATCTGAACCACACGATCGACTTCATAATCGCGCCCAACCAGTGGATCAATACGGCCCTTTTTGGCCGATTCATTCAAATTGGTCGCAAAGCTGTCCAATGGGTTGCCACCATTGGCATCGCTGCCGCCCTCCTCCTGAGCGTTTTCCTGCTGAAAATCCTGGTGTTCGGCATCATCCGACTGGACCTTGGAGATTCCGTGGGCGATAAAATTGACCACATCGATGCGGGAAATACTCTGTTGCTTAAGGAAATAGACCGCCTGACTCTCCTGTTCGGAGAAAATAGCGACCAGAACATTGGCCCCGGTGACTTCCTTCTTACCCGAAGACTGAACATGGAACACGGCACGTTGCAGCACGCGCTGGAAACCCAGGGTTGGTTGCGTCTCACGGTCATCATCACCGACCGAGATTAACGGGGTGGTCGAATCAATAAATTCAATCAAATCCCGACGTAACTGGGGAATGTCGGCCGCACAGGCACTCAAAACGTCAGCAGCAGCGTGATTGTCCAACAGCGCCAGCAATAGGTGTTCAACGGTCATAAACTCATGCCGCTTCGCCCTAGCCTCCTTAAATGCGCTATTTAGGGTTAACTCTAGATCTTTACTTAGCATATGACTCACCCTTCCTCGACGAAACTAATCGTCTAATTCTTCAACTTCACACATTAGTGGATGTTGATTCTCACGCGAATAATCATTAACTAACGCAGCTTTTGTTTCAGCAATGTCTTTAGTATAGACGCCACAGACTCCTTTACCTTGAGTATGTACCGCCAACATCACTTGAGTGGCCTTTTCTCGATTCAGTGCAAAAAACTGCTCTAGAATATGTACTACAAACTCCATGGGAGTGTAGTCATCATTCATCAGAACGACGCGAAACAATGATGGTCTTTTTAATTCAGGGTCCACCGTTTGAATCGCAATGTCGCTTGCATCGTCGGGTGATGATTGCCCATCATCCGCTAATTTGATATCAAGAATTGCACCACTAGTCGCTGCCATAGCATTTGTTTTGTTAGAAAGACGATATGACATTATCAATAACTCTGTTGATGAATACGAACGTTAGTGTATTTGGATCGAATTATTTAGAGCCACTCCTCATTTGTAAGGTCTAATCGATCATAAGTGGATTAAATGGGGCTTGACTTGAAACTTTCAACGGTATTCCATAGTAACACGTCGCGATTGTATCGATTTGAACAAAAAATCTCGCTGTTGTCGATCGCGCGCAGTTGTTGACAGTTCGGTAATTGCTGTACGGCAAGTCAGCGGTGTATTTTTGTACAGTAAAGTCGTAAGGGGTTCGTTATGCCTGTAGGGAAAGTAAAATGGTTTAATAATGCCAAAGGGTTTGGCTTCATCGTTTGTGATGACCATAAGGAAGACTTATTTGCACATTTCTCTTC
>Ga0307492_10001348_pt1 | contig 10183 bp, 6 predicted proteins | sample SI3LmetaG_FD_202365 | JGI IMG/M metagenome (GOLD analysis project Ga0307492, IMG submission 202365) | Sea-ice brine microbial communities from Beaufort Sea near Barrow, Alaska, United States - SI3L | ecosystem: Environmental > Aquatic > Marine > Coastal | place: USA: Alaska | collected 2017-05-06
GGTAGATGACTACCATGAAATAAAGTGCCTGACATCACCGATGTTTTCTTGTGACAATGGCTGAATTCGGTTAATTCTCTGCAGTGAAGGTCAATCCGATTGTCGTGACCACATTGAGGACACATAAACCCATTTGGCCACTTCATTTCCTTCAGATACTGGAGACAATCTTTATTCGTTCTGAATTACTGTTGCCAAGTTAAAAAATTGGCTTCTGGTGTATTCATGCTCGAACTCCTTTAAACTGCTTATTTTCATATACAGATTTGTAATATCCTCTTTATCTGTCAAGTATTTTTACAACTCTCATTGTTAATTTGTAATAAACCCTTTATCTGTCAAGTATTTTTACAATACCCATTCTTTCATTGTTTAATGTTTTTTATAATATGTAATATTATCAATGGTTTAATGTTTTTATAAATTGTTGGCACACAAAGTGCATTGTTCTAGGTAGTTCTTAATAATCTTATTTTTCAATGAAAAAAGGAAGTAAAATGAATAAATTTACAAAATTAGCGATTGCGGCCATAGTAGGTATGTCTAGTGTTGTAGCTAACGCAGGGGAGATTACTGTTGGTGGTGTATCGTGGGATCCAGATTTTGATGATGGTTTCTCAATGGATTTTGGTGCAACCACTAGCTTTCAACAGTGGTTTACAACTTCATCTACAATTGGTACCGAAGAGATAGTTCTGGCAACGGCCGATAATGCAGTGAATGCTGGTACAGCCGGTTCTGAACTGGTTGGAGTAGGAGAATTTAACTTGCTTAACGGCTTAGATAACACTGGATTTTTGTGCGCAGGCTGTGAATTAACATTTGCCTTTGGTGGAATTGTTTTAGGTGCAGGTGGATTTGATGTTACTGATTCTTGGATCAAAATATTCAGCGACAGCAGTGCTGATTTTGTTACTAGCGTAGGTGATTTTGTAGATGCTCAGGATGGTCAACTGTGGCTAACCGGCGCTTTTGATTCATTTAACCTTATAAGCGGTACTATTCAGAGTGGTTTCGCTGAAGGTTTGATTTCTGTGGATGGTGGTCTTGCTTTTGCTAACTTTGATACCGATGGTCAACCAATTGGTTTAGGTGGTTCAGATCTTAAATTAAGTAGCTCTGCCAATTTTTTAAGTAACCCTAAATTCTCAAACGTAGCCAGTGCTGATTTGGTTGGTAATACCGTTAGGGTCTCAGCTCCAGCGACACTTGCGATCTTTGGTTTAGGATTGATTGGTTTAGGCGCTTCAGCTCGTCGTCGTAAGTCTCTATAATAATAGCTAGTAAAATAATTTAGAAGGCGCCTGTGGCGCCTTTTTTGTTTGCCCAGTGAAGCTGGCAAACCCAACAACTTGTTGGAAAGCTGAATCACCCTGTTTTAAGCATGGCAAAAATACTCAGTACTTATACATTTCAGTAATCCGTAGAAAAGGTTTTTGATTCTTAAAGAGTCTGGCTTTTTAATCAGTGTTATGACCTTAAAAAACTAACGTATTGAAGCACTGCTGATGGTTATGAGTGAGTGCTTGATGATGTGCACTACGTTAGATAATCAAATACGTAAACAGTACAAAACCGTTACTCTCCAAACATGTTAAACCCACTTAATGGTGCTGAAACGTAGAAAATACCAGCTCTGAGCAAGCGCCGTAATATTCCATTGCTAGTGATTTAAATCTTTATACTAAGGGCAATACCTGCTTGGATTGAGGATATTATTAGGATCTAAACTACTTTTTATGTGTCTGGTTAACAGCCAATGAGGCTCTTCCGGGTCTAGTTTAGTTGCTTGTAAATCTACCGGCAGTCGGTAGGGTACAAAACCTTTTTCCAGCCCATCATTGAACAACTGCTCAAGACAATCGTGTGCTTTTTGTCGTGCTTCTAGGTTGTTTAGAGAAACCTCGCGGGTAAAATCTTTGTTACTAAGTTCCCCAGTTTTATTAATAACGAATCCGAGAACAAATACTCAGATTATTTTGATTGGTGAATTGTAATAATTTCGCGATTTGAATGCGTCATCAATTGAAATGGCGTCAGCTATTTTTGTTGGACTGTAAAAAATACTGACACCAGACTTAATGGCTGCTTGTTGAACGTTGTATATTTGTTCGGAGGGGAGCTCACTAAATACCTTTCTAAGAAGGCATTCCAGACTGTGGTTGTTCATCTAGTGTTTTCCTAAAGATCAAATGATTTAATTGCGAAGCGAGTCAAGCTGGGTATCAATTCCTTCTGATTGTCGACAACATGCTCTTAAAATTGGGCTTAAAACATTCATCAATAGGCGTCTACTGATGTAATCAGGTGCACGTTGTCTGCGATATTCAACTACTGAGCCAACTTAGTGAGATTCCTCTTTTGCTGATGGGGCATATTGAAATCAACTGGCGTAAGTCTTCCAGTGTAGACTATTATAGGTTTGTTCCAACGCTTGTATCCGCATATTCTTATGGCATTACAGTCCTAAGCGTTCACATAAGCGTCATCATATACCGTACTAGAGGCAACCTACTTTTTTTGTAGTTTTCGTCGGGTATCTGGTCACTTTTTAATTTAAATCAAATGTTTCAGTAACGCCACTAGTCCAGTCTTTGTAAAGTGCATCTTCGGATAAATAGCACCATCAACAAGTAGTTGTTATTTGTTTTGGGAGGAAGCTGAAAAAACAGCATAGACATTGAAGATCTTACTGCTATTAAGATCTTTAAATCAGGACTAGTTTCTTTCATTAAACACCACAGGTCTCCCGGTATTTATATCGGTCGCTAATATATGCAGGTCTGTCTCTATATGCGCAAACGTGACGCTGTTATAGGGTAAACATGTTGCTATTGTGGATATGTAAGATAGAAAGTAGCAAATTTAAGCAATTTAAATGTTTTTACTACAGATAGATTGTTTGGCGAAATGAGATTGGAGAGTTTGAAAAAAGCAATTCTATTACTAACAAAAGGTCTTAAACATCTCAATGCTAATTTGTAATAACTCCTTTACTTGTCAGGTATTTTTACAACTCTGTTTTTGCAATATTTAGTGATATGTTGAATATTTAATAATATCAACAGGTTAAGTTTTTTATAAATTATTGGCTCGTAATATGCTGTATTTTAAGTGCTGTTTTTCTGTAGTCGCAGTGTTGTTTATTAGTCTTATTTTTAATCAAAAAGGAACAAGAAAATGAATAAATTAACAAAGCTGGCGATTGCAGCTATTGTAGGTATGTCTAGTGTCGCAGCTACCGCAGGGGAGATTACTGTCGGTGGTGTAACGTGGGATCCAGATTTTGATGATGGTTTCTCAATGGATTTTGGTGGAACGACTAGCTTTCAACAATGGTTTACAACTTCGTCTACAATTGGTACCGAAGTGATAGTTCAGGCAACGGTCGATGGTGCAGTGGCTGGTGCAGTGGGTACTGAACTGGTTGGAGTAGGAGAATTTAACTTGCTTAACGGCTTAGATAACACTGGATTTTTGTGCGCAGGCTGTGAATTAACATTTGCCTTTGGTGGAATTGTTTTAGGTGCAGGTGGATTTGATGTTACTGATTCTTGGATCAAAATATTCAGCGACAGCAGTGCTGATTTTGTTACTAGCGTAGGTGATTTTGTAGATGCTCAGGATGGTCAACTGTGGCTAACCGGCGCTTTTGATTCATTTAACCTTATAAGCGGTACTATTCAGAGTGGTTTCGCTGAAGGTTTGATTTCTGTGGATGGTGGTCTTGCTTTTGCTAACTTTGATACCGATGGTCAACCAATTGGTTTAGGTGGTTCAGATCTTAAATTAAGTAGCTCTGCCAATTTTTTAAGTAACCCTAAATTCTCAAACGTAGCCAGTGCTGATTTGGTTGGTAATACCGTTAGGGTCTCAGCTCCAGCGACACTTGCGATCTTTGGTTTAGGATTGATTGGTTTAGGCGCTTCAGCTCGTCGTCGTAAGTCTCTATAATAATAGCTAGTAAAATAATTTAGAAGGCGCCTGTGGCGCCTTTTTTGTTTGCCCAGTGAAGCTGGCAAACCCAACAACTTGTTGGAAAGCTGAATCACCCTGTTTTAAGCATGGCAAAAATACTCAGTACTTATACATTTCAGTAATCCGTAGAAAAGGTTTTTGATTCTTAAAGAGTCTGGCTTTTTAATCAGTGTTATGACCTTAAAAAACTAACGTATTGAAGCACTGCTGATGGTTATGAGTGAGTGCTTGATGATGTGCACTACGTTAGATAATCAAATACGTAAACAGTACAAAACCGTTACTCTCCAAACATGTTAAACCCACTTAATGGTGCTGAAACGTAGAAAATACCAGCTCTGAGCAAGCGCCGTAATATTCCATTGCTAGTGATTTAAATCTTTATACTAAGGGCAATACCTGCTTGGATTGAGGATATTATTAGGATCTAAACTACTTTTTATGTGTCTGGTTAACAGCCAATGAGGCTCTTCCGGGTCTAGTTTAGTTGCTTGTAAATCTACCGGCAGTCGGTAGGGTACAAAACCTTTTTCCAGCCCTTCATCGAACAACTGCTCAAGACAATCATGTGCTTTTTGTCGTGCTTCTAGGTTGTTTAGAGAAAAGACTATAGGAACGGTAGAGTCCACACAACTGAAACTAAGGTTAGTAAAGGTAATGAGTGGCTCTATACCAAACCTTGGCGTTGTAGTGCGGATAAAGTCAACGAACTCCTCAATTTTAGTGGCAGACATTTCAAGAAGTGGGGCATACCAAAGTAATCCACATTCATCTTTGTCTGGTAATAGTGGTTGTGAGATGTCGCCTTTTTTATCAGGGTTACGCCAATAGGCTAGTGGTAATGCTACTTGGTTTGGCTTGCCAAGCATGATTTCTATGCCCAAATTCATGGCGAGTAGTTGTTTCCGTTCTTTTTCAAGAAACCTTGCGGGTAAAATCCTTGTTGCTAAGTTCCCCAGTTTTATGAATAAGGAATCCGAGAACAATACCTTAGATGCAAATCGAGCGTTTGTTCTTATATATCTCTTAACACTCTTGTAGGTGTCTTTAGTACTGTAAATTGAGCCAACAATAGTCCATTCTGGTAACTTGTACTGTTTAATAATAGTATTTAACTGTTCGTCGCTCATGACTTTATGTGCCTCAGGTCCATTCGGATTTTCTGCCACCATAGCAACGACACGACGCTTGTCCATGAGATTCACTGAGCCTATATTAGCACCTTGCTCTTTTAATAATTTTTGAATGAAATTTACTACAGACTTTAGACTTTTTGAAGAAGAACATTGAATGTAAAAAGAACGAAATTCATTTGGGATCGGTGCGAGGCGCAAACTCATTTCGCTGACAATTGCCAGATTAGACTGAGTTAAAAGTCCGTCAAAATTTGGGCCTAAGCCCCACTTGTAGCTGGCATCAATAACACTCCTTTTTTCTGGATCTTTTACTGATTTATCGAGTGAGGCGAGTGGCGAATAAAACTCCTTATCACATAGTTTTGGATGAGGAATAAAATATCTAAAGGACGACGCCGCCATAAAATGGTCAGTGTAAGGCGTTATTCCGTAGCCCCTCTCTAATGCGTTGCTAATTATACTGCAGGAAGGTCCTGCACCAGTAACTGGGGTCATGAAGTTCCAGTTATTGTTGTCAAGAAATTCGGCTAAATCTTGTTGTGTCACTCCGGGCTCAAGGGCAATAAATCCGAGTTCTTTATCAATCGGTATAATACGTTTTAATTTACTTAGGTCTAAGACTATAAGAGCCTTATTATTTATAGGGTTTACACTACCGTACCCCCAATTGTTGCCACTGCTTAATGGGCAAATACCTAGATTATTTTGATTGGCGAATTGTAATAATTTAGCGATTTGAATGCGTTCATCAATTGAAATAGCGGCGGCTATTTTTGTTGGACTGTCAAAAGTATTGATACCAAACCTAAGTGTTGCTTGTTGAACGTTATATATTTGTTCGGAGGGAAGCTCACTAAATGTTTTTCTAAGAAGGTGATCCAGACTGTGGCTATTCATCTAGTGTTTTCCTAAAGATCAAATAATTTAATTGTGTGGCGAGTCAAACTGAGTACTGAGTTTCCCTTGATGGTCTACAACACGTTGTTGCAATTATATATAGTTGTCTGTTTTATTTAGCAAGAGTTGATTGTTAAAAGCAGGATTAAACATTCTACTGTTTTTGGGCTTCCCTTTCTGCCCATGATTAAGCGTTTTCCTGATGTCTCTCAACATTATTTTAAAGCCAGGGGTCAGGTTTTGCATTAGTAGGTTTGGGTTAATATAGTAAGGAGCTCGTTTACCATGATAATCGATAACTGGGCCTATTTGTTCAAATTGAATTCCAACAAAGCGCATGCTTCTCGCAAGCCTTGGCTCCATCATCACAAACGTGTGTTTTATGTCTTTTTCTATAACAACTGACGCAGCCGATAAATACAAACCAATTGCAATAAAAGGGAAACAGCGTAATTCGGTTTCTGAGTAGTTTATTTGATTGATTACGCCGGTACTGGCTCCCTGATATCGGTCACTTTTACGACGCCTAAATTCTTCTGGCACTGCCAATCGAGAGATTTCACCTATTTCATATGGTTTGAAATCATTAGGATTAATTTTGCCTGGGGAAATAGAGTTCAGGCAAAATTTTTGAATTGGTATGTATTGCCCCATTTTTTCTGGTCGTACAATACGAACCGTACCTGAATATCTAGCGGTTGGTTTGTGTTGAATTAGGCAGTGTATAGAATGATCGTCGAAGTTGTCTTTTTCACATCTCTCGTTATTTTCTGGTTCAAATTTAAGTTCTTCACAATACACACCATGGCGAATATTATAACATTGTGTTTTTAAATCATGTGAATCCGCGACAATAGGTGATAAATAAGTTGAAAAGTGATTTGCTATTGAGCTCATTTCTCTATTTACCATGAAACTCATGACTTTTTTGACTATTGGACCGACAATAGGTTTGTTGGCATATTTTTTTAGATTTTTCACACTTATAAATCCGTAAACTTCAGTTCATGTTTTTTTATGGCACTACCGACATTACATAGTCTTTTTGGGATGAATTCCAATGCAGTTTTATAACCAATTTTATACAATGTTTCTTTGTCCTAGATTGACATATTAAAATCAACAGGTTTTAGCTTTACAGTATTAATAATAATAGTGTTATTCCAATACTGATCATGTAAGAATTCTCTCGACATAGCCGTCATAAATGTTCTAACTTGCATCATCACATATTGCTCCATAGGTAACCAACTTTTTTTAAATGGTTTATCTGTGACTTGGTCGCTTTTTAATCTGAAACATATAATTGGGATTCCGTCACCTGCCCAGTCATTAAAAATAGCATCTTCTGAAAGAATCGCCCCATCGACCAGAATATGGTCTTTGTAAGACTTAAAGCTAAAAAAGATCGGAATTGACATTGAAAATCGCACAGCTTTTGATATTTTAAATCTGGAGAGTTTTCTTTTAAGCGTCTAGCAAAGACTATCTTTTAGATATTAACTGGTATCTCACAATAATACCTTCGATAATTAATCGAGCATATCATGCGACGACAACGCCAAATAAAAGATGAGTGGAAATATACGGTTGCTGCTCAGCAAGTCAGTGGTTTAAAAGCGTCTGAATATTGTGCGAAAATGATCCTATAAGAAGGCCTTTATTAGACGTTTTCTTTCAAACCGCCTAGTTAGATTTCCCTATGATCCCAAAGAAACTAATCGAACCATCATCACTGAATAATATCAAAATTATGCCGTCAGCTGTTGTGTCGAATACGGATTTGTCAATTCCCACTATTACCCCTGAATAGTTTCCCTCTTGCCCGCAATTACTCACAGATATCGACACTAATGCGACTTTTTCTTCATAGTCATTGATATTTCCTGCCAAAATACAATTGTCTACACTACCAGATAAAATATCGTTATCATCAAAAACCAATTGTCCCCACTGTCCTTCTAAGTTGCTCAACAATAATTCAGGGGAAATATAAAGCAGGTCCGAATAATTTAAGGTGATAGATACGTTGTTTTGATCGGTGTAATTTAGTTCAATATCAATACTCTCCATCTCAGGAGTCACGGGTATAGATGCCGTTACATCGACAACTGGATTTAGATCGACTGTACCGTAGCCATCGCCCAGAATAAAAGGAGGTGAAGGACTATTATAAGAGTATTGAAAAACAAAAGGGTTAAAAGAGTCAAAGTTGGGTGAAATTTCTAAAGAATATACTTCACTACCGGTAGAAATCAGTAAGTTTGAAGCATTAAGATATAGACTAGGTTTTAACGAATTAGTCAACTCGAGTGATTCATCTTGGGTGATTTGTGTGTCCACTGAACCAAATACACCATCGTTGTCACTATCAAAGGCCATCCAGCTAAGACCGGTTCCACCATTTCGTTCAGCAAGGGTAAGCACTCCACTATAGTTGCCTTCTTTTTTGCAACCACTGTAGCTAACATCAAAAGAAAATATATTTTTTGTACCACTATTAGTAGTAACACCATCAATGCTACAGCCGTTTTGATCTGTGGCGCTTAATATTCCCGCATTTATTGTTAAATCAGAAAATACAATATCTTTCCACTGGCCATTATAGCCGTTTAAGTCAGCTTCTAAACTCGACTCTGTTAGCTTTGCTGTAGATGAAAATACCCCACTAGGAAGATTAATGCTATAGCCTTGCATAGTTGTAACTATATTGTCGGAGTCGGTCACTAGAGTAGAACTTAAATCTGTAATTTCTGCCAATACACCACCCTTTGCGACAAAATTTTCAACATTGTATCCTAGCCCAGGCGCCTCATTAACAACATTATTCACAGTAGAGAGGTGAACATCTGCAAACATGGCGTAAGAATGTGTACCGGAACTACTGATTTTGGATATATATAGTTTTTCATCATAAAAAACTGCAGAACCTCTATCAGCGACACCTGTCACAAATGATAAGGCTGAATTCCCAAAAGGAGATGGAATCGGCGTTGGAGTTGGCGTTGGAGTCGGTGTCGGAGTCGGAGTCGGTGTTGGCGTCGGTGTTGGCGTCGGTGTTGGAGTTGGAGTTGGAGTTGGAGTCGGTGTCGGTGTCGGAGTCGGTGTTGGAGTCGGCGTCGGTGTTGGTGTTGGAGTCGGGGTGATAGTGATGCTGAATTCACTAGTTGCTATAGCATCTTCATTGTCCGCCACCTCTACTCTTAGTACCAGTGTAGTATCTACATCTACATCGGGAGCGACAAAACTTACATTGGCCTTGTCGGCGTCTGTCAAGCTAACTGCTGGGCCAGAAATAACCGACCATATGAAAGTCGCAATATTGCCATCGGAATCACTGGCGTTAGCACTTAGTGTAGCGCTTTCTAATCCCTGAATACTGTCAACTCCTGTAATGCTGACTATGGGGGCAACGTTAGGAATTGGCGTGCTTGTAACGCTGAATTCGCTTGTTGCTGTTTCACCATCATCGTCAGTTACCTGTACTTCCAACACTAGTAAAGTGTCGACATCGACAGCTGGAGCAATAAAGCTGACATCGAAATTGTCAGCACCTGTTAAAGAGACCGCTGGCCCCGATATTACTGACCAAAGGACGGTGGCAATATTACCATCAGAATCACTGGCATTTGCAGTAAGATCTACTCTTTCGAATTCCTGAAATTCATTTTGCCCAGTGATACTGACCAAAGGTGCAACGTTCGTCGAGGGTGTTGGAGTGGTTGTAAACTTGACAATTACGTTAAATTCGCTAGTTGCTGTTGCACCTTGATTATCCGTTACCAGAACTTGTAACACTAGTTCAGTATCAACATCAACAACAGGAGCAATAAAACTGACATTGAGAGTGTCTTCTCCCGTCAGTGAGATCTCTGGCCCCGATATTACTGACCACAGGACGGTGGCAATCGTGCCATCGGGATCATTGGCGTTAGCAGTTAGTTCTACGTTTTCTAATTCCTGAAACGCATTTTGTCCTGTGATACTAACCGAAGGGGCAGAATTTGGAGTCGGAGTCGGAGTCGGCGTTGGGGTCGGCGTTGGAGTCGGCGTTGGAGTCGGAGTTGGGGTCGGCGTTGGGGTCGGCGTTGGGGTCGGCGTTGGGGTCGGCGTTGGAGTCGGCGTTGGAGTCGGCGTTGGAGTCGGCGTTGGAGTCGGCGTTGGAGTCGGAG
>Ga0307492_10001349_pt1 | contig 10183 bp, 8 predicted proteins | sample SI3LmetaG_FD_202365 | JGI IMG/M metagenome (GOLD analysis project Ga0307492, IMG submission 202365) | Sea-ice brine microbial communities from Beaufort Sea near Barrow, Alaska, United States - SI3L | ecosystem: Environmental > Aquatic > Marine > Coastal | place: USA: Alaska | collected 2017-05-06
ATTAAAGCTATCAGGATAAATAAGTACGCCACTTAGATTGTTATACTGCCATTCTTTAAAACCAAAAACTGGAATCACGGCACTTGCAGCCACCAAGACATAGTCAAGTTCTGTAAGCCCTATGTCTACTCCTTCTACGTAGACTTCGTCTAGAAATGCTTGCAATCTTTTTCTGAAATGTGCCTGGTTTTTAACATCTAGCCTTTTGTAGAATGCTACGTGCGCTATTAAAATCAAATGCCAATCGTTAGTAGCTAGCGCTAGCGTTTTTTTCTTATTTCTGGTAAACGCATATATGGCGAAAGCTACTAGAAGAATAAAAGGTAACGTATATAGCATGTTTTAAAAATACTAAAAATTAATATTGAAAATGAAGGCGTTGTAAGAAATATAATTCCAGACGGAAGGTGCTACGTCCGCGGTTTTATTCTTTTATCAAGCTAGCTTTAAAGGTAATTAAATATCACTGCGATTCTGAGGTGTTTCTAGAATACTATGAGCTAATTTATTTTGCTTCTTTTTGTCAAAGTACCTTCTTAATACACCTCCTTTGACATTGTTGATGTCAAACTCTACTACAAAAGCATCTGCGTCTATTTCGTTTAAAACACGATAGGTTTTTCTAATGTCTATTCTATTAATTACCGTATGTATTATTCTTGTTTCATTTTGTTTCCCAGAACTTCCATAGCCCGACGCTCCCTTATAAATAGTCGCACCCACGCCCATTTCGTTTATTAAAGCTTTTTCGATTAAATCTGATTTTCTGGAAACAATCGTAAAACCTACAAAATCTTCAAACCCTTCTATAACAAGGTCAATAACTTTGGCGGTAACAATGTAGGTAAGAATGGAGTATAATGCTATTTCCGTAGTAAGTAGTACCGCCGTTATAGAGAATAGGATAATATTAAATATCAAGATTGTATTTCCTATTTTAATGCCGAATCTATCATAAATAAAAACACCTAAAATTTCTGAACCATCGAGTACTGCGCCATTTCTAATCGAAAGCCCAATCCCAGCGCCTAAAAACAAACCTCCAAAAATGGCAATCAACAATTTATCCTCAGTGATAACTGGAAATGATTCTAATACAATAGAAATGGACAAGAGCGTGATAGCGATAATAGACTTGATTAAAATACGCCTAGAAATTGTGTAGACTCCAATAATAAGAAAGGGAATGCTGCAGAGTAGTAGTGCTAAAGAAATATTTATTTCAAATACTCGACTTAGTAAAATAGCAATACCCGTAGCGCCTCCATCTAAAAACCCATTGGGAAGTAAAAATGCCTTCAACCCAATACTTGCCAGTATGATGCCGATAAAAATTTGGAGATATTCTTTTGCTGAACTTATAAAAGATGGTTTACTCATTTTTTCTGTTTTGACTTAAATATCCGAAATTTAAAGTTTCTTAGGTAAAGAAAGTACAAAATCCATAAGGTCTGTATCTGCATCTTTTCCATAAGCACTCGTTAAGCATCCTTTAATGCCGTCTTTGCATTCAATTAAAAATAAGATAGAACTATCTCCAGGATCATTCATGCCTTCGTGGCGACAATACTCAACAAGTGTGCACTCATATCTACTATAATCCTTATTGTTTGTTCTACAGCGCAAGGCGTTGTTTAGATACATAAAATCACTAGTATAACCAGCTTTACGGGCCGCATCAATATCTTGCGATAGGGTATTGGATTGTGATAAAATCATAACATAGTACTATTAATTGTTCAAAATAGGTTCAACAACACCCAGGGCATTGTATAAATTTGCAGTCGCTAGTAGGTTTTTAACCCGCAGCTCATTATCTTTCAATTGGGCGTCAATCAATTTTTGTTCTCTTGCGTTTATTAAAAATAACGAACTTTCTCCCAATGAGAATTTACGCTCTTCTCCAACCACTAAAGCATTATAATCTTTTACAATATCATCAATCAATAGGGTCTGTTTTTGTAAAGAGACTATTTCAATCTGCGTTGCAGTTATTTTATTTTTTAGTGCTAGGGAAGTAGCAGTTCTTTCAAAAGTTATGTCATTCAGCTTTAAATTTGCCAATTGTAGATCACCGCGTTCTTTTCTTAAAAATAAAGGAAAACTAAAATTGACAAAGGCTTTATAATTGGCGGTGTTAAAGCTATTGAGTTGATCGTAATTTTCAGAAAGGAAGTTGTATTGTACATCCAGCTGTGGTAATAGTTTATTCCTTTTGAGTGAACGGTCTATCGACAGTCCCCCAATTTTTGCATCTAGACTTTTAAGTTTAGGATGGCTTGCAAGCAATGCTTCGGTATTTGTAATCCCCTCAATAAATAGCGAACTTTCTAAAACTCCTGTGGAAGGCAGCATAGGAACTACATTTTCTTCTATTTCCATCGGGATATTATCAAGCCAGATATAATTACTGGCTACTAGTGCGGCTTTACGTTTTTTCAAACGTGCTGCCTCTAGATTCAGTTGTCTATTGAGGACTACGATTCTAGCCTCCGTAATATCTATGGCCGCGATATCGCCTACTTCTACGCTGCGTTTTATTGCCTGCAATCGGGTAGCTGCGTTGCTTAAAAAGCTTTCGTAAATGCGCTGCTCGTTACTCGCTTCTATCCAATCAAAGTAGGCTTTGCTGGCTTCAAATAATAAATTATTGACCAATAGATCTCGATCTGCTTGTGTTTGTTCTCTAAAAAAGCGGGCCTGTTTTAAAGACGCCATACGGTCATTAATTAGCAAGCCTTGTGCTAATGAAAATGAAACTCCAGCGCTATACAATCCATCCTCGGGCACTGTTAAGCTTGGGTCTAAAAAAGCACCTGTGTTTTCTTCAATATTTGCCTTAAATTCAACACCGTACCAAGTAGGAATTTTGAAGGTGGCATTTAGTTGGTCAAAGTATTCGGTGTCTTTAAATTTCTTACGATCGTAATCTACTTCGATTTTTGGATCAAAACCACCACGGGCTCTTAATAAATTTGCTTCTCCCATTTTTAAAGTGAGATCTGCTTGTTTCATTAACGGATGGTGCATTTTTACATAGCCCAGATACTCCTCAAAAGTGAGGGTGTTTTCTTCTGAAATAGCTAAGGCTTGACCCTTTGACATTTCCGAAGAAATAACCAAAATTAAAACAATGATGTACCGCATGTGCTGCTTCATTTTTTTTGCTCCTTTTTAGATATTTCACTATCTGGTTTGTAATAATTAGGCGGGAAACCATTGAGTTGACGCCATATTTCAAACCAAATAGGCACATCTTCTAACAAGGCAATAGTGTACGCTCCAGAGCCTACACGCACATTTTCTGGCCAAGCTTCCTCTTCAGTATCTGGTGCAATTAAGATTCTAAATTTTCCATTATCGCTAATAAAAGTTTCAATAGCAACTACTTTTCCTGCGTAGGTCCCAAAAGATGCATTAGGCCAACCGCTAAAGAATATAGCCGGCCATCCATCAAATTGGATTCGTACAGATTCGCCTAGATGCATCAAGGGCAAATCTATAGGATACACAAAAGTTTCTACCGCCAGGTCATAGTTGGATGGCATAATCCCTACCAGTGGCTCGCCTTCTTTAAAAGTTTCGCCTATACCTCCTTTAATTGCCTTATTTATATAGCCATTTTGTGGTGCTGTGATATAAAGAAGCGAGTTTCTAATGCTATAATTGGCAGATTGATTTTCAAGTTTTGATACCTGCGCTTCCGTGTCAAATTGCATAGACTCTGCCGTAAACCTTTCGCTTCTAGACTTGGCTATTTTATCTGCATATTCTGCACTGATTCTATTGAGTTCTAATTGGGCATTAAGCACCTCATTTTGGCTAGCGAGCAGTTTATTTTCTTGTCCTATTAACTTTGCTTGTGTCTCCTGAAATTTTAAACGCTTTTCTTCTAAGTCGGTTATTGCTTTAAGGCCTTCTTCTTGCAAGGTGACCGTACGCTCTAACTGGCGTTCTGCAATTTTTAAATTGGTCTGAGAAGCTTGATAATCTATGCTGTCGCTTGTCACCTTAAAACGAGCTTGTTTTAGTTTGTTTTTGCCTTGCAAACTTTTTAACTGGCGCTCATTAACCAGCGCTCCTACTTGATTTTCTAAGGCTTTTATCTTTTCTTGATAAGAAACAACAGACCTGCTTTTTGCATCGCGCTGTTCATTAGTTCGTTCTACCAATCGCGGGTCTTGGTATTCGTTTTTGATTTCAGAAATAAACAGAATCGTGTCTCCTTTCTTTACAAAATCACCTTCTTTTACAAACCATTTTTCCAGTTTTCCAGGGATGGGAGACTGTATCGTTTGCGGTCGTTGGTCCGGTGTGAGGGTAGTAACATACCCGTTACCGCTCACATTTTGTGTCCAGGGTAAAAAAAGTATGATAAAAACTATGATGGCAAATACCCCTAGAAATCTACTAAAAAGAGCATTGTGCTTTGAGGTAAATGACTTATTGAAAGATGTATATCCCTCAAGCGTCACCTTCTTGTTTAACTGGTTGTGAGATATATTAAGCATTGGTGCTGGTTTTTGACGTTATTTTTCCTTCTGAAATTTTAATGGTTTGATTACAGTTTTTCTTCCATTGTGGATTTCGGCTTGAAACTACAAGCGCCCAAGGTCTTTCTTTAGCGGTGAGATATTGAATGATTCTTGTAGCTTCTTCGGGCTCAAAATTCTCTAAAGGATCTTTTAATAAAAGAAGTTTAGGATGGTGAATAATAGCACGTGCTAGAACGATTCTTTTTGAAACTGTAAACGGAATTTGCTGTCCCTCAGGATGCAGTAGCGTATTTATACCATTGGTTTGTTCTTTGATAAACGTGTCCAGACCCACGTTTTTGAGCACACTATGTAGCTGTTCTTGTGAAATACTTTTACTCCCAAAAGTGATGTTCTCTAGAATGGTCCCCTCAAAAGGAAGTTGTGCTGGAAGCACCTGCCCCAAGTGCGCACGATACTTATTAGTCCATACACCTTTTATGGACACATTATTAATATACATAGAGCCACTTGTAGGCGCTATAAGACCTGAGAGTATTTTGAGCAGTGTAGTTTTTCCACTTCCAGATGCACCATCAAAGAGAATACGATCGTCATAATTAATCTGGAAATCAATATCACTTAATATTTCTTGGCCTTCAGGTGAGGTGTATTTTAGATTGTCTAATTCTACAATAAAAGGATGGGCCACCATAAATGGATCTTCGCCATCTTGTGGCTCTAATTCTTTGTCTACAATCTGGCCTATTTTTTCGAGTGAAGTAAGCACGTCATAGAATGATTCTAATCCCTGAATCAGTTTTTCAACTGAACTTATCACTAATATAATGATGATTTCAGCAGCAACAAACTGTCCGATATTCATTTTTTGATTCAACACTAATAGTCCTCCTATCACAAGAAGTCCAGCAGTAACAAGTACTTTAAACCCTATAAGTTGTATAAACTGTAGCACCAAAATTTTAAAGTGGTTTTCACGAGCATCAAGATATTCTGTGGTAAGAATGTCGTTACGTCTCATTGCTAAATCTGTACTACCAGAAAGTTTAAAGCTAACCAAGGAGCGAGAAACTTCTTGAATCCAATGCGCTACTTTATATTTCTTTTGAGACTCTATGAGGCTGGTGTCCAGACCGCGCTTTGCCGTAAATTTAAATGCGAAATAAATAAGGATCACGAGCAGAAAACCATAAATGATAAAGAAAGGATGGTAAAATGAAAGAAGTGTCAAACCAAAAATAATCTGCAATGCAGCGGCAGGAAAATCTAATAAAATTTTTGAAAGCCCTTTTTGTATTGTCAACACATCAAAGAATCGATTTGCAAGCTCTGGCGGATAATAATTACGGAGTTCATCCATTTTTATTTTAGGGAAACGGTAGGCAAATTCAAAAGAAGCGCGGGTAAAAATTTTCTGTTGAATATTCTCTAAAATCCTAATCTGCATTAATTGCAAAATACCTTGAAAGGCAACACCAAGCGTCACTAAAACAACAAGCACAATCCAGGAGGTAGATACTTGAGCCCCTTGTATAAGGTTGATAATTGCTTGTATTCCTAAGGGGAGTGTAAGTGCAACCAAGCCTGCAAAGATTGCGTAATAAAAAATTTGTCTGATATCTTTCTTATCAAGCTTTAATAAACCAACGAGCCGTTTCCACGGTGACATTATTTCTTTCATTTAATCGCGTTTAAAACTAGATTTTTATAAAAATTGACAACGTCATTATTACCTTCAATAACATCTGTTAGGGAAGGTAAATGTTGCGAAAAATAACGTTGGTGATGTGCTCCTTCTATCACCGTTGATATGAGCATATGCGGAAATTTAAATGTTGGATTTACTTCGAGAACGATATCGCTAACGCGCTGTACAACTCGCTTATAGCTCTTATAATATCCTTTTTCATTTTCGACGTCTATATCCTTCGTATGATATGCTTTTGATGACTCAGCAATGATCACTTTGTTAAGCAGAACTTCATTTATAAATGACACCGAGTTGTCTTCTGTGATTCGTTTTGTGATAATCTCTAAAGCAGAAATTAATTTTTGTTCTGAAATAGGAACATTATTAGTCGCAAAAACTAATTTGTACTCAATCCAAAGCCAATACCAACTTATTAGATACACTAATAAGACGTGTTTACTCTCAAAATAGCGGTAGATAGAACTTTCGTTAGAGCCTATTTCGACACCTAATTTTTTAAATGTAAAGGCCTCAAAGCCTAGTTCATTTATCATCTTGATACTCTCGCTTACTATTTTCTTGCCTAACTCTGTATTCTCGGGATTGCGAGTATACAGTGCAGGATCTATAGTGATGTTAATCTTTAATGCTTCCATAAGAACACAAAGATAATAGTAATACTATTATAATAAAAAGTTTAACTATTAATTGGGAATTGATAGCTATGTCACTGTATTTATAGGGCTCAGAAAACTAAGACTTCACAAAACACCGAATAAAAATTTCATTTCTAGCTTCGGTTTGCGATTGCGGGGGTTTTATTTTCTGGAATTAAAGCATAAAAAATCCCTGCAATTATTATTGCAGGGATTTTTGTTTATTCCTCTCGCTACGTGGTGAGCGCTCAGCTTATTCGGAAATCAAATTTATCCAACAATCACTTTCTGTTGGTGATTTATAGATTCTTGATGTATAGCTTTATAAATTTTTAATATAAACTCTTCACTCAGTTTATGCTCTTCTCCTTCAAGGATCATTTTACCAAGAACTTCATTCCATCTTCTTGTTTGGAGTATTGAGACATTTTGTTGTTTCTTTAAAGACCCAATCTCATCTGCAATCTTCATTCTCTTGCCTAAAGATTCTATTAATTGATGATCCATTACGTCTATTTTAGTACGCAATGTGTTTAATTTATTATTAAACTCCACTTCTTCACCTTCTTCAACTCTTATTTTTAAATCTACCGTCATTTGATCTAGCGTTGCAGGTGTAATTTGCTGTGCTGCATCACTCCATGCATTGTCAGGGTCATAATGTGTCTCAACCATAAGACCATCATAGTTCAGATCTAATGCTGTCTGGCAAAGGTCAAATATTAAATCACGACGTCCCGCAATGTGAGAGGGGTCAAGTATAAGTGGTAGGTCTGGAAATCTAGTTTGTAAGTCTATAGGTATCTGCCATTCTGGATTGTTACGGTATGTATTTTTCTCATAGGTTGAGAATCCTCTGTGTATAACACCTAGGTTATTAATGTCTGCCGTATGAAGACGCTCAACGGCACCTAGCCAAAGCGATAAATCTGGATTCACTGGGTTTTTTACCAGTACCACTTTATCAGTACCACGCAAGGCGTCTGCAATTTCTTGGACTATAAATGGCGAAACGGTCGTTCGCGCTCCTATCCATAAAATATCAACATCGTGTTTTAAAGCGAGATCTACGTGGTTTGCATTTGCCACCTCTGTTGTGGTGAGCATGCCCGTTTCTTCTTTTGCACGCTGCAACCATTTTAATCCTAGTGCTCCTACACCTTCAAAGTTGCCAGGGCGTGTGCGAGGTTTCCAGATTCCGGCGCGTAAAACGGTGGCATCTGTGTTTTTTAATTGGTGAGCGATTTTCAACAATTGATCTTCTGTCTCTGCGCTACAAGGGCCTGCAATAACTAATGGATGTGCTAATTCCATTTTATTGAGCCACGTTCTTAATTCTTTTTTATTTTCCATTTGTATGTATTGTTATGCTTAAACAGCGCTAGGTATGTGTTGTGTTAATTCTTTTTCTACGGAAACTTGATAGGGATGATTGCTTAGGTTCTGTCGATAGGCACCTAGCACCTTCAGTTTTAATACAGCCTTTGTTAATACTGCTATTACTTCCTGAAACAAGGCATAATCTTCAAACAGAACATCTGCAAAAAACGAATACTGCCAAGGTTGTCCTTGTATTGGGAACGATTGTATTTTAGTTAGATTGATATTAAATGTGTTTAAAATCTGAAGTACATTTGAAAGACTTCCTATTTCGTGTCCTAGCTCAAAACGCAAAGAGGCTTTATTGTATCCTTCGCTTTTACCAGCGACCTTACTTAAGATTACAAATCTAGTTTTATTCTCTTTTATTGTTTGTATTTGTCTATCTAGAATCGTCAATCCATATTTTTCGGCCACTTGTTTTCCTGCAATGGCTGCCACGTTTTTAAGACCAAGTTCTTTAATTTTTTTAGCCTCAGAAGCCGTGTCTTTTCCTTCTATAATTTTACAATGTGGTTGTAATTTTAATAAGTAGTCGCTACATTGTTGTAGCGCAACTGGATGAGAATGCACCTCGTCAATGTCGTGAATGCTCTGTCCTGCCAATGCCATCATATACATATCTATTGTCAAGAATGTCTCGCCCAGAATCTGAAAGTTTCCATCGTCTATCAATTGATAGTTTGGGAGTATAGATCCGGCAATAGTGTTCTCAATGGCGATCACACCCATATCTGCTTTGTTTTGCTCTAAAGCAATAGTCACCTTCTTAAACGAAGCACAAGGTACCAGCGTCACTTCGGTATCTGGAAATAATTGCTGAACTGCCAGATCGTGAAACGAACTTTCTATTCCTTGGATTGCGATTCTCAAACTCATAATTTTAATTTTTTAAAATAAAAAAATCCCGAACAATTTGCTCGGGATTAAATAAGATATATGATAATTATCTACATAGCGAATCCCGATCTCTCTTTAGAATAGAAATACCAGAAATTAAAAAATGTAGCGTTGTTGTTCATTATACGAATTGTATGGCACGAAACTAAACCTTTTTTCTGATATGGCAAATTTAATTTAGATTTCATTTTATTGTAATCCTCTCAGGCCTATAACTTTGTTAAAATAGTTGGGACAAAGAATTTAGGAGCCCATATACACGCCTTTCATTATTGATCTAGTGACCGTAAATACTGCTCGGCATTTTTAAGATGTGTCACCCGTTTCACTTCGGGCATTTTATCAAACATACGCACCAGCATTCCCAGACGAGGATTCTGCAAAAAGAACGCACGATGCTTATCCATAAAATTCCAGAACAATCCATCCCAGATGGGTTGCCAATCTCCTTTTTTGTAGTTGCTCATTTTCATCAAATAGTTGCTACCACTTATATAAGGCTTCGTGGCAAAAAGACCGCCATCTGCAAACTGGCTCATTCCATAAACGTTGGGCACCATCACCCAGTCGTAACTATCAATAAAAAGCTCCATAAACCAAACATATACCTCATCTGGATCAAACTCACACAGGAGCATAAAGTTTCCCAATACCATTAACCGCTCAATGTGGTGAGCATATCCAGTAGTGAGTACCTTCTTGATCGTGATGTCTATAGGGGGGATGCCAGTGGTGCCATCATAAAAAGAAGCTGGAATTTTACGTGTATGATTCCAGTAGTTTTTATTACGCATAGGTGTGCCCTGGCTCACATACATCCCACGGATAAATTCTCGCCAGCCTATAATTTGTCGCACAAAGCCTTCGAGAGAATTCAGTGGTACGTCGTGTATTTCAGAAAAGTCAATCGCTGCCGTAATAATCTGCTGCGGCCTAAGGAGCCCAACATTTATTAAAGGGCTTATAACACTGTGATTTAGAATAGATGCTTCTTTTAAAATAGCATCTTCATAAGCGCCAAACTCGTGAAATCGCTGCTCAAAAAATTGCTGCAACCACGC
>Ga0307492_10001350_pt1 | contig 10169 bp, 10 predicted proteins | sample SI3LmetaG_FD_202365 | JGI IMG/M metagenome (GOLD analysis project Ga0307492, IMG submission 202365) | Sea-ice brine microbial communities from Beaufort Sea near Barrow, Alaska, United States - SI3L | ecosystem: Environmental > Aquatic > Marine > Coastal | place: USA: Alaska | collected 2017-05-06
GCCTATTTTTTCTTATAGGGGTAATAAATAAGTGAATTTCCTTTTCTGAAAACAGTTATGCAGCAGCTTTTTCAAACGCTGATAATAGCTCCAGTACTAAAGACCGTTTTGATCCACTATTTAATTTCTTTTAAAGCATTTCCAATTAATGTTTTTAAATGGGAACGATGTGCTTTAGTAGAAATATTTCCTGCAGTATTGGTGGCCACTTTTTGAATTTGTTTTAAATTATAAATCGCCATAGACTGTGCAGAAGAAACATATTTTTTGCTTTTAGGACCAGTTACCATAGCAATTAAAGTTTTGGTATATTCTACTTGAAGATTTTGTCTAAAAGAATTGACGTTTCCACCGGCATCGATTTTAAAAACAGCATTGTTTAAATCCGTCATCATTTCAGACAACTTGTACTTGTTGCCATACAGTTCAGAATCAACAATACGTTGAGTTGTATTTGGATGCAATACATGGGCTAAAACGTTTTTTTGATAGGTTAAGATTTGGTTATGAATTTTAGGGTCTTCAGTTCCTTTAAAGAAGTTATACCCTCTTCGTTGTAAGGCTAAATAATTAAATAAATCATTTGGAGCATCAAAAGCATCAGGAGCAAAAACATATTTTGTTAAAGATTGCATGGCTCTTTTCTGATCCACTAAAGAAACGGGTGTATAAGGTTTTGTTTCTCCTTTTTGTCCAACCATTGCTCTATCCACATAAACTCCTCCAATAAAACGAGAAACAACTTTTGCAGCAGTGGATCTTTGTCTGTTTAATACATAATAAACACGTCTTAATTCTTGATATGATTCTCCTTCTTTAGAAAAATTAGTCTTTACCTCTTTCATCATTTCATACACCAAGTCAAAAATGTTGTTAGCATAAGTAATTTGATCATTCGATAAATCTCCAACCATTACTCTAGGATCAATCGCTTTACCAGGAGACCTCATATCATCGGCATCGTTTCCAAAAATTAATTCTGGTTCTGTGGATCTGTTTAATAAACTGTTTTTTGCCGAATCGGATTCAAATGGAGTATATCCAAACTGTATCGCCCAAACATCATAGGGACCTACAGCAACATCAACATATTGACCTTGTTTACTTCTATCTTTAGTCAAATTAATTCCTGCATAATCCATTACAGATCCCGTAAGGCACTTTCCTTCTATAAAAGCAGCATCAGCTAATTGCTCAGGAGAAAACAGCTGGCTGGCCTTCATGTTATGATTTAACCCCAATGTGTGACCAACCTCATGCATAATTAAAGCAATCATTGCTTGTTCTCTCATTTTTTTCAATTCTAAGGGAGAAGCTCCTTCTGCCGTTAAAACAGAAGTACCAAACATGGTATTTTCTTGCATAATGTGGCCTAAAGAACAAGTTGATTTGTTCCTGTCTTTTTGAAATTTATGCGCTTCAAATTCTTTTGAGCTTGCGGCCAAATCAAAAATCTTATCATACATTACTCGGTTTGTAAAGTGAACATACTCTAACATGATGTCTGCACCTAAAATTTCACCTGTTTTTGGATTCACAAAACTTGGTCCATACCCTCCAAAAGGTGCACGTGGAGACGAGGTCCATCTCAATACGTTGTAACGAATATCTCCTGCATCCCAATCTGCAGAATCTGGTTGTAATTTTACTTCCATTGCATTTTTGAAACCTGCTTTTTCGAAAGCAACATTCCATTGTAAAACAGCATTCTTTATTGTTTCTCTCCATTCTACAGGAGTAGAGTTTTCCATCCACCAAGTAATTGGTTTCACCGGCTCAGAAATTGCTGCTAAAGGATCTTTTTTCTTTAAGTTCCAACGGTGAACTAAATCTCTAAAAGGAACAGATTCTGTTGAAGTCATGTCGGTAACCTCAGTCATAAAGTAACCAACACGAGGATCATCAATTAAAGTTTCATAGTCATTTTCTGGCATTTTAATCAAACTGTGAAAAACTTTAATACTTACATTTCTTCCATCAGAAACAGCTCTTGAACCTTCGTTTAATACCGTTCCTTTAGAATACACATATTCAATTGCTAAATCCGTGTTTTCTGGATAGTTTCGAATGGAATTCACCTTTGTTTTTTCTTTATCCAAATTTCCTAAAGCAAATGCAGTAGGCGATTTTTTTTTGGGACTTGATGGTTTTATTTGAGAAAAAGTTTCTTTTAAGAAAAGATTGTCTGCATCAATTAAATACAATCCTTTTTCTTTGTCAATCCCTTCTATTTTTAAACTCGCCATTATTCCTTGGCTCATATTTGCTGAAGCAGATTTAGACAATGCATTGTTTGGATCAAAATAAGAAGAAGTATTTTGAGTAACAAACTCTATTTTATTAAAATACTTTTCAATTTTAAAAACCTTAGAACCTCTGTAAGAACCTCTATAAGCTCCTGCATCTAAAACACCATCTGCAATTTGACTAAAATAAATGTATTCTTTTCCGATTTGTTCTTTACTCACCACCATCTTTATCGATCCGGTCGTAGTATCCTGATACATGGTGAATAGGCCGTCTATCTTTTTACATTTTTTAGTGATTTCACTAATTTTTTTTGGGGCATCTTTATCTTTTGCAGCAGTTTCTGTTTTTTCTTTTTTCTTTCCTTTCTTTTTCTTTTGAGCAGATGAAGGGGTAGTACTTAAAAACAAAATAGAAGCAAGCGCAAGACTTGCAATCTTAAAAGGGTTTCGATTTTTAATCATGTGAATTGAGGGGATTTGATTTTTGAAGGATAAATGTATCCATAAAATGGTTACAAAACTAAATTTAGCATCAGCGCTTTCATCACCAACGGTTAATAATTACCAATAGAAAGTAAAACTAAGGTACAAGCCTCTTCGGTTAGTATTCCTTTTTTTTGAGCCTTTTTAACCAACACATCATTTTCTGTTCCGGGGTTAAAAATGATCCGTTTAGGAACGATTACATTTAGAATATAATCGTAATAAACAGGTTGGTTTTTTGGACCAACATATAACGTTACGGTATCTATATTTTCAATTGGAGGAGTATCTGTTAAGATGGCTAAGCCTTCTATTTTTCCAGCCCTTAATCCAACAGGAAAAACAGGGTGATTGTGTTCTGTTAACATTCCAGTTGCCTTAAAGGCATATCTTTCTGGGTTTGGACTTGCGCCTAATACTAATGTTCTTTTGCTCATGCTCAAAGTTAGTTATATTCAGTATTTATAAGTGCAAAATAATGGACAAACAAAAAGCCTCGATAAATCGAGGCTTTTCATTCTATATTTTATTTGTTTTATTTTTCTGAAGCTACAGAAGCTGTAAGATACTCTTTGTTCATTCTTGCAATAAACTCTAAAGAAATTCCTTTAGGACATTCAACCTCACAAGCACCAGTGTTGGTACAGTTTCCAAAACCTTCCTTATCCATTTGATCGACCATGTTTAAAACACGTTCTTTACGCTCAACTTGACCTTGTGGTAAGTAGGAGTATTGAGCAACTTTTGCCGCAACAAATAACATTGCAGAAGAGTTTTTACAAGTAGCAACACAAGCACCACAACCAATACAAGTAGCAGCATCCATTGCTTTATCAGCCATAGGCTTAGCAATAGGCAATGCATTTGCATCTTGAGTGTTTCCTGAAGTGTTTACCGAGATAAAACCACCAGCTTGTTGTATTCTTTCAAAAGAACTTCTGTCAACCACTAAATCTTTTAATACCGGAAATGCTTTAGATCTGAAAGGTTCGATATGAATGGTCTCTCCATCTTTAAACATTCTCATGTGTAATTGACAAGTCGTCACTTTTCTATCTGGGCCGTGTGCTTCTCCGTTAATGTATAAAGAACACATTCCACAAATACCTTCTCTACAATCGTGATCGAAAGCAACAGGCTCTGTTCCGTCTGTAATTAATTGCTCGTTTAATACATCAAGCATTTCTAAAAACGATGCGTGCTCAGAAATTCCTGTCACGGGATATGTTTCCATACGACCTTTATCGTTTTTATCCTTTTGTCTCCAAACTTTTAGCGTTAAATCCATTTTTTTAGTTATTAGGGAATAGTGAAAAGCCAAAAGCCAAATAGGCAAGAGGAAAGCACACCATTCTTATTTATTAACAGCTTTTATAAGAGCGTTTAACATTTTGCTCTCTTCAACTATTAAACTATTTATTTTATTATAATTTTCATTTGAAGTATAGGCTAACTCTTTACAAATAATAACTTGAGTCTCTAACTCTAATAAAGAGCCTCTAGCTATTCTAAGAAATTGAACATAGCTTTTAGTTGAGTTTCTTCCCCAACCTTCCGCTATATTTGAAGGAATAGAAACCGAACATCGTTTCATTTGACTAATCAAACCAAACTTTTCATCCTCAGGAAGGAGCCTTGTTAGAAGGTATGTTTCCTTAACTAATTTAATCTCCTTTTGCCAAACCAGAAGGTCTTTATAAGATGATATTTTAGTTTTAGTTTCCACTCTTTTCTTTTGCCTCTTGCCTAGTGTCTTATGCCTCTTTTCTAGTGCCTTATGCCTACTTATAACTTCTCTGTTTCAGTTCTATATCGTTAAATTCTAATTCTTCTTTGTGCATTACTGCATCTCTTGGATCTCCTTTATATTCCCAAGCAGCAACATAAGCAAAGTCTTTGTCATTTCTTTTGGCTTCCCCTTTTTGTTCTCCGTCTAACTCAACAGATTCTTCTCTAAAGTGACCTCCACAAGACTCTTCTCTTGCTAAAGCATCTTTTGCGAAAAGCTCTCCTAACTCTAAGAAATCAGCTACTCTTGTTGCTTTCTCTAATTCAGGATTCAATTCGTTCATTACTCCAGGAATACGAACGCTTTTCCAGAAGTCCTCACGAATTGCTTTAATCTCATCCATTGCTTCAGTTAACCCTTTAGCGTTACGAGACATTCCAACTTTATCCCACATTACCTTTCCTAACCTCTTGTGAAAAGAGTCAACAGATTTTGTTCCTTTTATGTTGATTAACTTTTCTAATTGATCTGTTACTTCTTTAGCCGCAGCGTTAAACTCCGGTAAATCTGTAGAGATGGCTCCTGTTCTAATGTCATCCGCTAAATAATCACCAATCGTATAAGGCAATACGAAATAACCATCCGCTAAACCTTGCATTAATGCAGAAGCTCCCAATCTGTTGGCTCCGTGATCAGAGAAGTTGGCTTCTCCAGCAGCATAACAACCAGGGATAGTTGTCATTAAGTTGTAATCACACCAAATACCACCCATTGTATAGTGAACTGCAGGGTATATCATCATTGGTGTTTTGTACGGATTTTCATCAATAATCTTCTCGTACATTTGGAAAAGGTTCCCATATTTTTCTTCGATAACGCCCTCTCCTAATTCTAATACTTTAGCATCGTTAGGGTTGTGAATTCCTAAAACGTGCGCTTTTTCATTTCCGTAACGGTTAATTGCTGCCTTAAAATCTAAATAAACAGCCTCACCTGTTGCATTAACACCGTAACCAGCATCACATCTTTCTTTGGCTGCACGAGAGGCAACATCTCTTGGCACTAAGTTTCCGAATGCAGGATATCTTCTTTCTAAATAATAATCTCTTTGGTCTTCAGTTAACTCTGTAGGCTTTTTCTTCCCTTCACGGATAGCCATTACATCTTCCATATTTTTTGGAACCCAAATTCTTCCATCATTTCTCAACGACTCTGACATTAATGTCAATTTAGATTGGAAATCTCCAGCCCTAGGAATACACGTTGGGTGAATTTGAGTATAACAAGGGTTTGCGAAGTAAGCTCCTTTTTTATGGATTTTCCAAGCAGCACTTACATTAGACCCCATGGCATTGGTAGACAAAAAGAAAACGTTTCCATAACCCCCAGAAGCAATGACAACCGCGTGAGCAGAATGTTTTTCAATTTCTCCAGTAATCATGTTACGAGCAATAATTCCTCGTGCTTTGCCATCTACCTTTACAATGTCCATCATCTCGTGACGGTTATACATGGTAATCTTTCCTTTACCAATTTGTCTATTCATTGCAGAATAAGCGCCTAATAAAAGTTGTTGTCCCGTTTGTCCTTTTGCGTAAAAAGTTCTTGAAACCAATACCCCTCCAAAAGAACGATTGTCTAATAAACCTCCGTACTCTCTTGCAAAAGGTACCCCTTGAGCAACACATTGGTCAATAATGTTTGCGGAAACCTCTGCCAAACGGTATACGTTTGCCTCTCTAGCTCTATAATCTCCTCCCTTTACTGTATCGTAAAACAGTCGGTGAGTAGAATCTCCATCGTTTTGATAGTTTTTTGCAGCATTGATCCCTCCTTGAGCAGCAATAGAGTGTGCTCTACGAGGAGAATCCTGATAAGCAAAAGCTTTCACTTTATATCCCATTTCGGCTAACGATGCAGCAGCAGCTCCACCAGCCAGACCAGTTCCCACAACAATAATGTCGATATGACGCTTGTTGGCAGGGTTCACCAAGTTAATGTCGTTTTTATGGTTCGTCCATTTATCTTTAATTGGACCTTTTGGTGTTTTTGAATCTAATTTTGACATGTTCTAAAGGTAAAAGATTAATGTGAAGTTAAGTGGTGGAAAATAGCAATAAAAATAAATCCTAAAGGAATTGCTATTGCATAAATGTTTCCTAACTTTTTAATAATTGGAGTGTATTTGTTGTGGTTAAATCCTGCGGATTGAAAGCTAGATTGAAACCCGTGGAATAAGTGTAAGCCTAAAAACACAAAAGAAACACAGTAAATAATCACTCTAATAGGGTTTACAAACTTGTGTTGAAGTTCTGTAAAATATCGAAACCCTTCTTCTCCTGGTAATACTCCGCTCCAGTCTCCTGCAACAAACTTGGTGTTAATTTCTGGAATCCAAAAATCATAAAAGTGTAAGCCTAAAAATAACAGAATCATAATTCCAGTAATCACCATATTCCGGCTCATCCAAGAAGAATTTTCGCTTGGTTTATCCATCGCATATTTGATAGGTCTTGCGGCTTTGTTTTTAAAATCTAAAAAGATTCCCATTCCTAAATGGAAGAGAACTCCAAACAATAAAACGGGTTGCATTACAAACTGAATTAAACCGTTTGTTCCCATAAAGTGAGAGAGCTCATTAAACGAGTCTGCACTAATAACAGAGAGCATATTGATGACTAAATGTTGTAATAAAAAAAACATCAAGAAAAAACCTGAAAGGGCCATTAGTATTTTTCTTCCGACTGAAGATGATGAAAATCCTTTGCTCATGGTGTGGAATGTTTATTGTTTAATAAATAAGTCCTGCAAATGTAAAAATTGTAAGGGATGATACAACGTTTATGAGTGTTTTTTATTGACATTTAGATTCATTTAAAATTAAAACTGTTTTTTGTAAAATGTTAGACATCCTAAAAGAATTTAATTGTGGAATTTAGCAAAGCGAAAAGGACTGAAGGGAAAAAAATGAGAACATTACAAAAAGAAGAACATCGATTAGCTGAAGCAGCTTACCAAGTAAAAACACTGGAAAACACGAAGGAAGTTAAGTTTTCTGAACACTTAAAAGCAAGCAATTTATTCCCTTTACAACCGACCACAATAGAAATTCTTCAAATCAATTTAGGAAAATTGTGCAATCAAGTTTGTGAACATTGCCATGTTGATGCGGGGCCTGACCGAAAAGAGATTATGATTAAAGCCGTGTTGTTGCAATGTTTAGCTGCCGCCAAAACATCAACAATACATACGGTAGACTTAACAGGCGGAGCTCCAGAGATGAATCCCGATTTTAGATGGTTTGTTTCAGCGCTATCCAAGTTGGGTAAAAAAGTGATTGTAAGAAGTAATTTAACCATTTTAACCTATAAAAAGTATTTAGACCTTCCTCAATTTTATGCAGACAACAACGTTACCGTGGTTTCTTCCATGCCTTGTTACTCTAAAGACAATGTAGATCAACAAAGAGGCAATGGTGTTTTTGAAAGGTCGATACAAGCCTTGCAGCGATTAAATGAAGTGGGATACGGAAAAGCAGGTTCTGGCTTAACGTTGGACTTGGTTTTTAACCCAAACGGAGCTGCTTTACCTCCCGAACAAAAAGCATTAGAAACCGATTACAAGAGAGAGCTTAAAGCACTTTTTAACATTGAATTTAACAGCTTATATACCATCACTAATTTGCCGATTAGCCGCTTTTTAGATTTTTTATTGAAAGAAGAAAAGTATGAAGAGTATATGAATAAATTGATTGAGTCTTTTAACCCAAGTGCCGCAGAGGGGGTAATGTGTAGAAACACGATTTCTGTGGGTTGGGATGGAAAACTTTTTGATTGTGATTTTAATCAAATGTTAGAATTAGGCGTTGCATCTACCTCTCAACACATAAAAGAATTTAATGGCGAAGCGCTGACTCAACGAACTATTATTTTAGGCCAACATTGCTATGGATGTACTGCTGGGGCAGGATCAAGTTGCCAAGGTTCATTGACTTGATTTTCTGTCTCCCTGAGGTTTTCTAAGGCTAAAAAAATAAACAACGATGAAAAAACAACTCCTTACTATTTTCACACTAGCATTTTTACTCTCGGCATGTGGGCAGAATCCTACCTCCTTTCATGAAATGGCACTAGACATGTCTAAAGGAAGTGCGCCAAAAATAGCAGCCTTCGTCTTAAATGAAGCTCACATTCCCAATATTGTGTATTTGGATGCGCGGGAAAAAGAAGAGTTTGAGGTGAGTCACATTAAAGGGGCAATTTTTGTTGGCTATGAAGATTTTGACATCGCAACACTCCCTGAACTAGACAAGAAAACACCAATTGTGGTGTACTGTTCTGTCGGGTATCGAAGTGAAAAAATTGCAGAAGTATTCATTCAAAATGGATATACTCAAACACAAAATTTATTTGGAGGAATATTTGACTGGATCAACAAGGGCTATTCCGTTTATGATACAAATGGAAAGAAGACGCTAAAAGTTCATGGCTATAACAAGTCTTGGGGAAAATGGTTGACAAAAGGAGAAAAGGTTTATGAGTAAAACGTTATTAATTGTCTTCGTAAAAAATGCGGTGCTCGGAAAAGTGAAAACACGCTTAGCAAAAACGATTGGAAATGAGAAAGCTTTTGAAGTGTATCAACAATTGTTAACGCTCACCGAAAACGGGGTAAAAGAAGTGGAAGCTGATCAACACATTTATTTTTCTGATAAAGTTGACAGTAGTCAATGGGGGAAGGCGTTAAAATTTGTTCAAAAAGGAAAAAGTTTAGGGGATAGAATGTTCAATGCGTTTAAAGATGGATTTGAGCTAGGCTATGACAAAGTTGTTTTAATAGGTTCTGATCTGCCCGACATTTCTGCTGAAATAATTCACCAAGGCTTTCTGGAATTAGAGCGCAAAGAGGTCGTTTTTGGACCTGCAGCAGATGGCGGCTATTATTTAATAGGAATCAAGCAAGCTTTCGGTTTTATTTTTGAAAATAAACCTTGGAGCGAGTCAGATTTGCTGCACACCACATTAGATGAGTTAGGAAAACAAGAAATAAGTTATTCTTTACTTCAAACCTTAAATGATATTGATACTTTTGAAGACTTAAAATCAAGTAAACTTTATACGAATGCGTAATTTATTTTTCTTTGTTCTCGTTGTTTTTATTGCCTCATGTACCCAACAAAAAGCAGTTTCATTGGATGCGGTTTCTGATTCTGGAGAAGTTAAAAAAAAAGGCATGAAAATGTATGGAAAAATTGTTGTTCAATCTGTTGTTAAAGATGGATTGGAAATGCCAGTTTTGTATTTTGAAAGAGACGGGGTAGCGTTTTTTATCAATATTCCTTTAGGAAAAGTGAGTAAATCGGAGATTCAAAAACACGTTTACAAAGACATTGATGTTGTTGGAGAAATTAAAAATGGTCCACTTTCTTCTTCTTTTTCTAAAACAAGAAGCGGAAATGAAAACCAACAACAAGCAGAAGGGCCTTATGTTATTCTCTATAAGATATTAGATTAGGGGTTCGTTAATAAGCACTTTAATAGGCTTTGAGTTCTTGCTCTGTATGGCCCCAAACACAAGTGTAAACAGAATGGAACCTGCCTTTCTTAAACAGGTATTCAAATCCATTAATAAAAAAGTGTTCGTCTTCTTTAATTGTCGCTAAGTGCATTACATCCAAATTTTTAAGGTGAACAGACCCTTTCGTTTGT
>Ga0307492_10001351_pt1 | contig 10160 bp, 11 predicted proteins | sample SI3LmetaG_FD_202365 | JGI IMG/M metagenome (GOLD analysis project Ga0307492, IMG submission 202365) | Sea-ice brine microbial communities from Beaufort Sea near Barrow, Alaska, United States - SI3L | ecosystem: Environmental > Aquatic > Marine > Coastal | place: USA: Alaska | collected 2017-05-06
TATTGTAGTCATGGAAATTGAGATCGAAGAAGAAATGGTAGTCATTGGAGCTTTGGTAGACTCTGTTTATGAAGTCATTGAATTACAGCCAGACCAAATAAAGCAGTCCCCAAGTATCGGAAGTAAATATAATCCAGAATTTATTGAGGGAGTTGTCAACTTAGAAGACCACTTTATTATGTTGATAAACATCGGCAAAGTATTCTCTTTAGAAGAATTAGAAATTTTAACAGAACAAAAAGAAGACAGCAACTTCTCGTTGAATTAAACCCTAAAAATAGTAGCAAAAAAAAAGGAGACCCTTAAAATGAAAAAAAATAAAAGTACTCAACAAGTTAGAATGGGAAATAAAGTCAAAGCACTTTTTAGTACTAAAACAATATTATCCATGCTGTCTATATGTATTCTAACTCCTGTTTTAGGGATCGTATTAAAACCTGATTTAGCGGAGAAGAGATCAAGTCAAACTGAAGCAAGGTATTTATTGCCAAATGAACATTTAAACATAAGGACGGGTTCTCTTTGCCAATCACCCGATGTAATTTTTTAACGCCTAATCATATAATTTGCCTAACCAATCATATAAAAACAATTAATAAAATAAACATGAAATTATCTATAAAATTATACCTTGGATTTACACTTATCACTCTAGTTCTCATCGCACTGGGAGTAAAAGAATACCAGTCGTTACAAGAAATATCGGATAGAAAAATAGATTTGGTAAAAAGTTACAATGTTCGAAATTCAGTAATGGAAGCTAAGTATATCTTACGATCAGAAATGTTTATGTTACTGGAAGTAATGAAATCTGAGAAAAAAGAGCGAGTTGAAGAAAAATGGATGAATCATCTTGATCTAATGAAACAATATCGTTTCCAAACCGATAGACTGTTAACAACTTGTAAAGAAGATGACTGGGGGCTAGAGTTTGCAAATGTAAAAACAGACATTATCAGCACATTTGATGACATCGAACGAAGATATAATGAGGTGTTGAATCCAAATTTCAAAGGGGTGTATCGAATGCAGAAAGAACTGTTATTGATGGATCCATCGGATACAAATTATGCAAAAACACAAAAACAGCTAACTGAATTTAAAGATGCATTTGATACTCGAGCAATCTTGATGATCGGTAATTTAATTAAATCAGAGGAAAGCATTGGTACTGTTAAAGATAAAGCAATGGATGTGATCACTCAGTTAAGTGATGATTCAATTATGGAAGCCATAATTTTAACATTACTTGGTTTAGTTATCTCGGTTGTCATGTCTATTTATATCGTTCGAGGAATTACCAATTCTTTAAAGAAAATGAATGACAGTATCTCTAGTATCACCGCCGGAGATTTAACCAAGGCAATTGATGTCTCTGGAAAAGATGAAATATCAGTAGCCATGAAAAACATGGAATTGATGGTGACCAAACTAAAAGAAGTGATCTCTAGTGTGATTTCCTCCTCAAGAAGTATTTCAGAAGCGAGTAAAGAAATGAATGGATCGTCTCAGTCCATGTCTGAAGGAGCTACAATACAAGCAGGTTCCGCTGAAGAGATCTCCTCCTCAATGGAGCAAATGGTTGCCAATATTAGACAGAATACCGATAATTCTAAAGAAACAGGAAAAATCGCAGAATTAGCTGCTGTAGAGATACAAGACGGAAATGATTCTGTAGAGCAAACGGTAGAATCTATGCAGACCATTGCCAAAAAGATTTTGATAATCGGAGAAATAGCAAGACAAACTAATTTATTGGCATTAAATGCTGCGGTTGAAGCTGCAAGAGCTGGAGAACAAGGTAAAGGTTTTGCGGTAGTTGCTGCTGAAGTAAGAAAATTAGCGGAACACAGTCAAACAGCTGCTACAGAAATTGATGAATTATCCTCCTCAAGTGTACAAGTGGCACAAAAATCAGGGACGTTATTAAAGGCCATTGTTCCTAACATTAAAAAAACTGCTGATTTGGTAAAAGAGATTGCCGAAGCAAGTGTAGAACAAAATGATGGAGCGGATCAGATCAATAGTTCCATTCAACAATTAAACATGGTAGTGCAACAAAATGCAGCTACAGCAGAAGAGTTGGCAGGAAGTTCTGAAGAATTAAATTCTCAAGCAGATTATATGACCGAATTAATGGACTTCTTTAAAATAGATGACAGTTCCGAAAAAACAACACTAAAGAAGGCAGTTGTTAGCACTCCAAAGAAAACAGCAGCAACAGCAACAGCAACAGTAACTAAAAAAGCAACAAAAGGGTTTGATCTAAAGATGTCTGGAGGAAATGATGCAGTGGATAAAGGATTCGAGAAGTTTTAATACCAAAAAGTAAATTGAAACATGGAATTGCCGAGACTTAAAAATAAAGATTTTGAAAAATTGAGCCACCTAATTTACACAGATTATGGCATCAAGATGCCAATGTCTAAAAAGGTGATGTTGGAGGGTAGATTGCGAAAGCGATTGAAAGCCAACAATTTGGAGACTTATGCTCAATATTGTGATTTCTTATTTAGTAAGGCGGGTATGGCAAAAGAGGTCGTTCATATGATTGATGTAGTTTCTACCAATAAAACTGATTTCTTTAGAGAATCAGCACATTTTAACTATATGAATGATGTCTTATTGCCGGAATACTTAGAAAAGAATAATGGAAAACCTTTACAACTCTGGAGTTCAGCATCGTCCACAGGTGAAGAGCCATATTCAATGGCGATTACCATAGAAGAATTTTTAAAAAAAAGAAAGCTGTTTGAGTATTCCATTCACTGTACAGATATATCGACACAAGTGTTAGAAAAAGGAGTTCAAGGAATTTACGATGAGGGCAGGGTCGTAAATATACCCTTGAAGATTAAACAACAGTATTTTTTAAAAGGGAAAGATGAAAATAGAAAGCTGGTAAGAGTGATTCCTAATTTGAGGAAAAAATTAACCTTTGATCGCTTAAATTTAATGGACAGTAGCTACGATACACCTAACGACTATGACATCATTTTTTGTAGAAATGTGCTGATTTATTTTGACAAAGCAACACAAGAACGAGTCATCAATAAACTTTGTGAAAGATTAAAACCAGGAGGCATTTTCTTTTTGGGCCATTCAGAATCAATTGCTGGTATAACTGTTCCATTGCAGACGATTAAACCAACAATTTTTAGAAAAATATAAGGTATGAATACATTATCAGATAATGAGTTGTTAGAAGAGTTAAACAAACGGTTTAGGTCTAGCACTTCCCTCCTACTGCAACAAAAAAAATTGTTGCAAGAACTAGAGCGTGTAAATCTTCAACTACTTGATTCGGAAAAAGTTAAGTCTCAGTTTTTATCGAACATTAGAAATGAAATTAAGAACCCTTTAACCGCAATTTTGGGATTGTCTAGCAGTTTACCCAATCATTTTAATGATGAAGATGCTGTGATTAGAAAAAGTAAACTGATTTATCAAGAGGCTTTTGAGCTTAATTATCAACTCAACAATATTTTTATAGCTGCAGAATTAGAAGCTGGAAAATTGATTCCAGAAATAAGTTATGTAAACATTAAGGAGTTAATCGATCAGGTAATAGAAGAACTAAAACATAAAGCCAAGAAAAAGAACTTAAGCATCCTATTTGAAAATAATCTTGAAAATCAATTTTATAGAACGGATGCCGAAAAGTTACACACCATACTTAATAATCTCATTACAAATGCAATTGAATTTAGTACGAATGAGCAACACATAATAGTACACCTAAATGCAGTTGAAGAGGAATTGTGTATTACTGTTCAGGATTTTGGAATTGGAATAAAATTAGAGGATCAAAGCAAAATTTATGATCGGTTTAAGCAATTGGATTCTGGTTCTACTAAGGAATTCGGAGGACATGGATTGGGCTTGTCAATCGTAAAGGAACTGTTAGAATTAATAGGGGGAAAAATAGCGTTAAAAAGTGAGCTGAATAGTGGCAGTTCATTTTCTATATGTATTCAAGAAGCCGAGGCGCAAAACAATTTAAATCAAACACATGGTGGAAATGAATTTATTTTTGAAGTTGGGGACGAATTATTTTGAACGCTATCATTAAAGATATTGACCAACATTACTTGTATCCTTCTACATTATATGCAGAACAGGAAAGGTGTAGCATTACAACCGTTTTAGGTTCATGCATCTCGGTATGTCTGTATGATACCAAATTAAAAATTGGGGGTATGAATCATTACATGTTGCCGCTTTGGAATGGCGAGGGTTTAGCGACTCCAAGATATGGAAATATTGCAATGGAAAAGTTATTGGAAAAAATATTTTCGATGAGAAGTTACCGAAAAAACATTATTGCTAAAGTATTTGGAGGAGCGAATCAATCGTTTGGATCTATAGATATTGGCGGACGAAATGCTCAATTTGCATTGGATTTTTTAGAACAAGAAAAAATACCTGTAATTGCCCAAAGTATAGGTGGCCATATTGGAAGAAAAATAATTTTTGACACCTATAATTCTGATGTTTTCATGAAATATTTATCCAGTGATAAATCATAATTATGGCAAAAAAAGTGAGTGTACTAATTATTGATGATTCGGCCGTTGTTCGAAAGACCTTGGAAAAGATCTTTCTGTCAGATCCAGAAATTGAAGTTATTGGTTCGGCAGCTGATCCATTTATTGCCGCAAAAAAAATTAGTGAACGCGTTCCGGATGTAATTACACTAGACATAGAAATGCCAAAAATGGATGGCTTAACCTTTTTGCAAAAAATCATGTCTCAACATCCAATTCCCGTAGTAGTGATCTCTACACTTGTTGGAGATGGGTCAGAAACAGCAAATAAAGCGAAAGCGTTTGGGGCATTAGAGGTCTTAGAAAAGCCAAAGGTAAACACCAAGGAATTGTTAGAAGAGTCTAAAGCAAAATATTGTAGAATCATTAAGGAAAAAGCCAAGGTTAAGATACAAAGAATAAAAGTAAAACCTCCTTCACCAATTAGGAGTCTGGTAAAATTGTCTGAAAATTCAAGAGACAACCAAAGAGAAAGAAGAGTAACAAACACGACTCAACAGGTAATCGCTATAGGAGCATCAACAGGCGGTACCGAAGCCATAAAAAAGTTTCTAATCGACTTGCCATTAGATTGTCCAGGAATCGTAATTGTTCAGCACATGCCAGAACTGTTTACTAAACAATTTGCAGATCGATTAAATTCTGACTGTAGAATAACAGTAAAAGAAGCGAAAAACGGAGATGCTGTTTTAAATGGTCATGCTTTAATTGCACCAGGCAACCATCACATGTACTTAAGAAAAAATGGTACAAGGTATTATGTTGAAGTTAAAGATGGTCCCGCAGTAAACCGGCATAAACCGTCTGTAGACGTTTTGTTTAAATCTGTATCAAAATATGCTGGTAAAAATGGAGGCGGAATTCTTCTGACGGGCATGGGATCGGACGGATCAAAAGGACTCTTAGAGATGAAAGAATCAGGAGCGAAAACAATAGCACAAGATGAAGCCTCATCGATTGTGTTTGGTATGCCAAAATCAGCCATTGAATTGGGAGCGGCAGATTATGTACTTCCATTAGATAAAATTGCAAATAAGATGTTGAAAATTTTAAAAACCTAAAGATAAATAACCATGGGGAAAAGAGTATTAATTATTGATGATTCAGCGTTTATGAGAGAGTTTATAGAAGAGACCCTCATAGATGCAGGTTATGAAATAGTAGGAAAGGCTGAAGATGGAAGCCAAGGTATTGAAATGGCGTTAGAACTGGAACCTGATTTAATAACATTAGACAACGTATTGCCAGATATGTTGGGGGTTGATATTGCTAGAATTTTAAAAAAAGAAGAAGGTTTAAGTTCTAAAATAATTATGATAAGTGCCTTAGGTCAGGTGGATATTATTGCAGAATGTATGGCAAATGGAGTGGAAGATTATATCGTTAAACCCTTTCAAGAAGAAGATTTAATTAAAGTATTAAATAAAACATTTATGAATAACTAATAATTATGATATTGAACGAAAACCAACTAGAAACAGCACATAAGATTGTTAAATTAGGACTACAAGAGGCCACAAAATCTTTGGAGTTTTTCACCAAATCAAAAACGAGATTGGATCTCGGTAATGATTTTAAGATCAACAAAACTTCCGAAAAGCTTGATATCATTCAAAAGAAAGAGGATAAAATCTACTTGCTAACTTCCACAATTATGGGAGATTTAAAAGGGATCGCTTATTTGTTGTTTTCGGAAGAAGAGGTAAAAACGATAATGAAATCAATTTACCCAAATAAAGAATTTGATACGGAGAAGTATATAAAAAAATCTCGAGATCTGATTCTTGAAGTGGACAATGTGATAACGGCTTCCGTAGTTACTCAATTTGCAAATTATTTTGACTACAAAACATATGGAGGAGTGCCGCAACTAGATATTGTATCACGAGCAGATCTGGAAGATATCATAAAAAATGGAATTACTGATAATAATTATGTGTTAGATTTTAAAGCGCAACTTATTTCTGAAAGCGTAAATGTAAATGCTGAGTTTATATGGTTTGTGGATGATCAATTTATTGAAGGGGTCATTAAGAGTTCAATGAAGTAGTTTGAAATTCAAGCTTCATCACATAAAACCTTGTAAATTAGTTGCACAGGAGAGTAGAAATACGTTGATGAACAGTAGTTAAAATCATATTTACTCGTTTAGTTTTCCTTTGTTTTAGTAAGAAAAAAATTAGGGAATTAAAATCCCATTTAAATGAGGTTAGAGGTCGTATTAAAATGCAAAAGCTAAAATAATTATGGAAGTAAAAGCAAAAATATTAATACTAGAAGATGAACCAATAATTGCGAAACAAATAGAAGCCTACCTAAAATTATTTGGGCATGAAGTTGTCGGCAATTATGATTCTGCAGAGGAAGCTTTACAGGCTGTAGAGCAGCTAAAACCAGATCTTATCTTGTCTGCTATTTATTTGCAAGAAGGCATGTCAAGTATTGATTTTGTTCGAAAAATTAAAAATAAAAATGACGACGTTGTTATTCTATACCTCTGCTCCAACACAGATCCCCAGAGCCTAGAGGAAGTAAAAGATACCTATCCTAATGGATTTATATATTACCCTGTTGATAAAAATCAACTAAAATTAACGATAGATTTTTCGCTACATAAATTTAAAGAAGAACATAAAAAAAAACTCAAAAAGGAGCGAACAATTCGGAGAGGACAGCAACAAATCGATGAGTTAAATGAAACAACTCAACACCTCGCAACAGCAACATTACGAGAAAGAGACCTGAAAAAAACATTGCAAAAAACATTGGGTCAATTAGAAGAAAGTAAAAAAATTATTGAAAAACAAAATCAAAATATTCTAGCAAGTATTAATTACGCAAAAAGAATACAACATGCAATTATTCCAAAAATAGAAGACATCAGGTTAGATTTACCTCACACGGATTGGTTTTACAAACCAAAAGATATTGTAAGTGGTGATTTTCCTTATTATTATAAAAAAGACCATCTCCTCTTTTTTGCTGCGGTTGATTGCACTGGACATGGAGTTCCAGGAGCTATGATGTCGTTAATAGGCCATTTAATACTAAATGATATTTTACACCAAACAGAAATCTTCACCCCTGCAGAAGTGTTAAGTAAATTACATAAGGGGATTGTTAGAACCCTAAAACAAGATGCTCCAGAAAATAAAAATGCTGATGGAATGGATGTGGGCATTTGTTGTTACAATACGCTCACAAAAAAATTACAATATTCTGGGGCACATAGACCTTTATACTTAGTGAGAGAAGGTGCAGAGTTGGTTCAATTTAAAGGAGGCAAATACCCTGCTGGAGGAAATCAACATCGCGGAAAAAATTCTTACCCAAATTATGAAATTGAATTGCAAAAAGGAGACGCTGTTTACTTTTTTAGCGATGGCTACCCGGATCAATTTGGTGGACCAGAAACAACAAAAATAGGTCCTAAAAAAATCAGGGAATTGCTGGCTAAAAATGCATCCAATTCAGTAACTGAAAATATTGACTTATTGGCCTTAACTTTTAACCATTGGATGGGCAACACAAAACAAGTGGACGATGTGCTAATGATAGGTGCCAACTTCGATTCCTAATGAATAATGAGTCGCGGTTCAAAAAATAAAAACTACATTTATTTTTTGGAAAGCAGAACCCCTATTCTTTAATAAATAGAATAGTGAAAGAGGCTCTCCTTTAGCACAACCAACACAAATTAAATCCCTAATTCTGAACAAACTTTAAGCAAGTCAACCAAGTTTTTAACCTTCAGTTTTTGCATGATATTATAACGATGTACGCTAACTGTTTTGTTGGATAGAAATAGTTGAAGCCCTATTTCTTTATTCATATATCCTAATTTAATGAGGATAATTATTTCTTTTTCTCGTTTGGTAAGAGATACATTCTTTAATAAAGAAGTTTGAGTTGCTTTCACACTCATTTGAGTAGTTAAGGTTTGCATTATATTTTTACTGAAAAATTTATTACCGATTAGCACCTCATTGATTCCCGTAACAAGTTCCTCATCACTAACATCTTTACCGATATATCCATTAAGATCTAAAGAAATCACTTTATAGATGTATTGAATTTCATCGTGCATGGAAAAAATCAATATTTTTTGATTTGGATTATTTTTGCGAATCTGGACCAGGTAATTAAGATGGTTGGAGTTCGGCATGCTGATGTCCGTTATCAAAAGATCAAATTGGTCTCCTTCTAACATTTTATCTACCGATTTGGCATTGTCAACAGTAATAATTTGCTTAAAATTTAGATCGTTTTTAAGCAAGTTGATAATCCCATTAGCAACTATGCTATGGTCATCTGCAATTAATATATTATACTTCTTCATACGTTTTATACCTTAACAGTAACAAAAATTTCTGTTCCTGTTGAATCAGATCTAATTTTTAGCTTGGCCTGAATACTTTCTACACGCTCATTGATATTGGATATGCCGTTCCCAATATTAATTGCTTTTAACCCAGCTAGTGAAAATCCAATCCCATTGTCAATAATTTTTAAGCCAACTGTGCCTTTTTTAGCAATTAATATGACCGTAATTTTTTTAGATTTCGCATGCTTTATTGCATTGTTTATTGCCTCCTGAGTTATTCGAAATAACGCTGTTTCAACATGGATTTCTAATCTTTTGTACTTCCCTATTAAATTAAATTCAATGGCGATTGCAGGAGAAGTGGAAATGGCACACAACATAGTTAAGGCAGAATCAATACCAAAGTGTATTAAACTCGGAGGTGTCATTTTATTCACAATATATTTTACTTCACCAATGCTCAAATCCATTAATTTTAAAGTCTCGTGAAATAAATCCAAATTATCAACTGTTTTTAATTGATTCAATGATCTTTTTGTTGCAATAAGCAATTGACCTAAACTATCGTGTAAGTCTTGACTAATTCGTTTTCTTGCCTTCTCTTCTCCTTCAATATGTGCCTTCGCTTTATTCCGAATGTCAGCAAGTTTTAATTTTTTTATCTCCTGCTCTTTTTTAACGGTGGTTGATCCGTCACGAATGAGATAGATAATAGAACACGGTTCTCCATTGGCCCCATTCACGAGTGTGATGTCCGATTCAGCAATCACTGTACCTCCATTCTTACAAAGGAGTGTCATTCTATTTTTTTTTATAAACCCTTTTACGAATAATGCCTTTATCATGGCTTCTCTTTTGTTCAAATCTGTATAGAATTGAGCCATGCTTTCACCAATTAACTCCAGAGCGTTATAGCCCAACAATTGAAAACAAGAAGGACTAATCATTTCAATTTCACCACTTAACTTACTTCGAATAAACACATCCGATAGCGAGGAAAAAACAGCTTTCAAGTTATCTTCACTGGCCATTAATTTGGATGCTAACTCGTGTTTATCTAAGGGAATTATGGCATACTTATCCATCTCGGTTCCAATTTCCTGTTTTTGCTTTGGATAAAGATGAGTCATAGGAGTAGCTAGGGTTCGATTTAATTTTTTTGAGAGTTGCTGGTTTATTTTTTTTGTCAATAAGGCAATATATCCATGAGCATCTAAAACTACAAATACCCAGCACTAAAAGTTATAAGAGAATTGCCCTCACCTTGTTTAATGTTTACTGTTATTTTG
>Ga0307492_10001352_pt1 | contig 10155 bp, 11 predicted proteins | sample SI3LmetaG_FD_202365 | JGI IMG/M metagenome (GOLD analysis project Ga0307492, IMG submission 202365) | Sea-ice brine microbial communities from Beaufort Sea near Barrow, Alaska, United States - SI3L | ecosystem: Environmental > Aquatic > Marine > Coastal | place: USA: Alaska | collected 2017-05-06
GTATCTCGTCGGCATTCTCAACCACATGATTATTGGTCAGGATGTAGCCGTCAGAAGAAATAATAAAGCCTGATCCAGCGGAGGGTCGCGGCGCATTCTGACGCGGCATATTGCCGAAGAAGCGTCGAAACAACTCGGGCACCTCTTCTTGATTAAAAGATTCGCCCTGTCGACTTGTTACTGTGCGCGTGGCCGTGATGTTGACCACCGCGGGAGATGCTTGCTTCACAAGCTGAACAAGTTCGGGTAGCGCGGCCTCAACTCCCAACGACAGTAGGGCGGAGAGAAACAGGGTTACCACGGCAATGCGCTGTTGACTGATCATGAACATCAGGCCTCTTGAATATGTAGCATGTTGGAAGAGTAAGGTTTGCAGGCTGTCAATCCGAGGCAAAAACCTAACGTCGCCCCCATCAGTACCGGGAGATCCCCGGGGTTGACCAGTGCAGTCAGCATGGTGCCTGTCAGCATGCCCACCAGCGGCAGCAGCAAAGAGTGCCAAAGCAGACGTTGCCTGTCTCGCTCCTGCAGACCAAGCTGTAGCTGTTGACCTGCCTCAACGTGTAACGACGGAGCAGCGTCTTGGGCGCTATACCCTGGCAGCGCCAGCAACATTCCCGGTCCCGAGCAACTCGACCGGCAACCTTCGCAGGTGGAGCGGCTCACCAACACCTGAATGCCTGCACCATCTGGAATCATGACCTGAGCAGAAATTTTAATCATGGGCTTTCAAGTAAAGGAAGTGAGTTTGAAATAGGTCTTAGGGAGCTCAGCGGTAGGCTTCACCACCCGCTTTACACTGACTGACGGGGCTAGTAGATCACCGGCTCGACAGATTCGGCGACCCGTTTAGCGGTGTCGACAGGTACTTCACCGACCACAGTGATTTGCTGGGCCGAACCTTTGATGCGACGGGTAATAACCACGGTGCCACCCATGTGAGTCTCGAGCTCACCTAGCTTTGAGGCTCCCGGTCGCTCAAAAAAGACCGAGAAGGTTGCCAAACCATCGGTATACAACACGCGATCTTGGGCCGGACTAATCACTGCGCGAAAGCCGTTAGGTAGCCACGCGACCCGCCAGGCTAGTGGCTGTTTTGGCGTTTGCGATGGTTGTGGCGTCTGCGGCTGTTGAGCGATTTGTGGCCGCGGTGATTTGGCCTCGCTAGGCTGAGGTGCACTGTGAATGCCAAGACGATGCTGTACACGGTCATCACCCAACGTGCTCGCCAGCAACTGGGGATTAATCGGATTGCCGATTTCAATGCGGGAAAACTGGAAAGCCTCAAGAATACGGCCATGATTGACCAAATGCGACTGCAGCAGAAGTCCCGTTTGCCGATCAAGCCACAGACGATAACCATAGCGGTCATTGTTTTTAGGCGAGATCCCCAGCACAACGGCGGCGCGACCGGCAATGCGGTCTGCGCCCAGCACTGAAAACTGATAAAAAGACTGAGAACTACTCAGCTTTTCACTGAAGGACCGGGTAAATGGACCCGTCAAAAATTCATGATCCGTCTCAACATGACCACTGTTGGCATGATTACAGACGATATCGTCCCCCGCGCGAATCAACTCTCTAGGCGCACCGTTGAGGTGCAAGAGCCGTTCGAATTCTTGCCCACCCCTGAATTCATGGACCACCTGCACGGTATCAAGCTGGTAACCGCGCATATAAGTAAAAATACCCTCATAGGATTCATGACGCAGCGCATCGCCCATCTTTTGCAGCCACATTTCGGCCTCGCTGGGCTGCTCTGCAGCTCCCGTTGCGACGCCACCAAGCGCGGGCGCTTCATCTACTACCGCTTGCGCCTGCGCTCCTCCTGCGAGAGATAGCAGCAGTGCGATAACACCGATACGCAAGGACGTCATGTCTGGCTTAGCTGACAACATGCTCTTCGATCTACCTTATTTATTTCGTAATGGAGCGCCTTGAGGCGCTTCATAAATGACCGTGCGGGCATTCGGATTCATCCGCGCCATCTGGTCGTGCTGCCGAAGATAGGCACGCAATTGGCGCTGCTTGTCTTCATCCAGAGCTTTGAGATCTGTATGGTCGTTCGCCAATGGCTTATCAAACTGATAGGCGGGATCACCGGCATAGGTTGCAGCCGACGCTTGCTGACCAGAATTCGTACTCACCGTTTGTACGTTGATAGGCGCCGTAATGGCTTGGCCAACAACCCCATTGCCCGTGTTAACAGCGATGCTACCCGCTGTATCTAGAGAATCAATCTGGCCTGGCTGCAGCCCCAAAAACACGGCAACAACTAACGATGCGGCCAGTGCCAGTCCGCTTGCAGGCTTGGCCCAGGTTAATGCGCTGAGCGGCAGCCTAGTGGACAGCCGCGCTACTTTGCTTTGGTCACCGAGGCCGCGATTGTCCGCATAGGTGATTTCTTCGACGTCGATAGCGACACTGATGCGCTGGTGTAGTGACAGGTGTTGGCCAAGGCTGAGACCCATGTCGCCCACGTCACCACGCGTCAGCGAACGAGCGTGCTGATAGCTCAGCCCCGTCTGCCGAACCAAGTCGTCAGCAGCGTATTGCCTGAGCAGCCGATGAATTTCAATCTCACTGGCCTCGTCATCAACCCAAGCTGACACTGTCTCTTTTATTTTATCGGTCACGAATCTGCCTCTTCAATGTTGCTATTGCTGACTCTACTAGTCATTGAGGTTCTTTTATATCTTCTGTATTTGCGGCTCTGGCTCTGCGTATCTAGCCGAGCGTCGCTATTTTCTTTTCGATGGCTTCCCGGGCGCGAAAGATCCGCGATCTAATTGTACCCACGGGACATTCCATAATCCCAGCGATTTCCTCATAACTAAGACCTTCAAATTCCCGTAAAGTTACAGCCACCTTAAGTTCTTCCGGCAAATCGTCTATCGCCTTGTAAACCACGCCCTCAAGTTGATCGCCTTCGAGCCGGTTTTCAGGGTTTTCTATATCCCTTAGGGCTATTGAGCCCTCGTGCGCATCACCCTGGTCAACATCAATGTCTGTGTCTGGTGGCCGCCTTGAGCGTGACACCAAATAATTTTTAGCAGTGTTTATCGCTATCCTGTATAGCCAGGTATAAAACGCACTATCTCCACGAAAGCCTGGCAGCGCCCGATAGGCCTTAATAAAAGCCTCTTGGGTCACATCAAGCACTTCGTCTTGGTCCCGCATATAACGGCTGACAAGCCCCACAATACGATGCTGGTACTTCAATACCAATAAATCATAGGCTCTCTTATCACCACGCTGCACTCGTTCAACCAGCTGCTGATCTGTCTCTACTTGGGGTTTCACCGGCGCTCCCGTCACGGCTTTGAATTCACGGCCGGCGAACGACTACACCTATAGACACCCGTAATGTGTATAAGTTCGCGCGACCGGCCTGTTTTTTAAATATATGTGCTCAATAACTTCAGGACCCCAATAAAACTGGGCTCCAGACACGTTAGCGTCATCTACACCTGCGCCGTGCCTGAAATATCCATTCAAAACTGTAAATGTTAACATCTAGTGTGCTTGGATTGGCGTATGCGGATAAATAATCCTGAAGAACTCACGAAACATTCACAACAAGCTCACGAAGGTAGACAACATTGAGTGCTAAATCTCACCAGCATGACGTCCTTGTTATCGGCGGCGGTGCCGCGGGTATGACCCTAGCCCTGAAGCTGAGCCAGGATTATCAGGTTGCAATGCTTTGCAAAGACGTCACGAGCGAGGGCTCCACCTACTATGCACAAGGCGGGGTCGCGGCGGTACTTGACGAGTACGACAGCATCGATTCTCATATCCAAGACACTCTGGTGGCGGGTGCAGGCCTGTGCCATGAGGATGTCGTCAAATATACGGTGGAGCAGAGCCCAGCCGTTATCCAGTGGCTGGTAGACCTCGGCGTTAAATTCGATGTTGAGACCCAAGCCAATGGCCGACAAGAGTTCCACCTCACGCAGGAAGGCGGCCACAGCCATCGGCGCGTTATTCATGCGGCTGACGCCACAGGCAAGGAAATTGGCAGCGCCTTGGCGACTCAGGTGCGCGAACAGCCCAATATCACCGTATTCGAGCACCACGCTGCCGTCGATCTGATCACGGCCGACATGATTGGCCAGCCCGGCAAACAATGCATCGGCGCCTATGTGCTAAACCTAGAAACTCAAGAAGTCGAGCTGTTTCAGGCGCGTTTCGTGGTGCTAGCCACTGGTGGTGCCAGCAAAGTCTATTTGTACACCAGCAATCCCGACACGGCCTCTGGCGACGGTATCGCTATGGCTTGGCGCGCGGGCTGTCGGGTAGGCAACATGGAGTTTAACCAGTTCCATCCCACTTGCTTGTATCACCCGCTGGCCAAATCCTTCTTGATCAGTGAGGCCCTGCGCGGTGAGGGCGCCCGCCTAGTATTGAAAGACGGCACCCCATTTATGCAGGACTTCGATCAGCGCGAGGAACTTGCACCTAGAGACATTGTCGCCCGCGCTATTGACCACGAAATGAAACGGCTTGGCTGTGATTGTGTGTACCTGGACATCACCCACAAGGGTAAAGACTTCATTACCGGGCATTTTCCGACCATTTACGCACGCTGCCTAGAATTAGGCATCGATATCACCGAGCAACCCATTCCTGTGGTACCTGCCGCGCACTACACCTGCGGTGGGATAAAAACCGATATTCATGGCGCCACAGACATCCCCAATCTGTATGCCGTTGGTGAGGCGAGCTTTACGGGCTTGCATGGCGCCAATCGAATGGCCAGCAACTCCTTACTGGAGTGCATGGTGTTTGCTGGCGCCGCGGCCGACCATATTCAGCAGCAAGACGCTGAGCCCGCACCTCATCTACCTATACCGGTCTGGGATGAATCCCAGGTGACCGATTCTGATGAAGACGTTGTGATCGCACATAACTGGGACGAGCTGCGGCGTTTCATGTGGGACTACGTGGGTATCGTACGTACCGACAAAAGACTGCAACGCGCTCGCCGCCGAGTACGCTTGCTGAATCAGGAGGTGGATGAGTATTACAGCAACTACAAGATCACTAATGACCTGCTAGAACTCCGTAACTTGATCACGGTGGCGGACCTGATTATCCAGTCTGCAATGCAGCGTAAAGAAAGCCGGGGCCTGCACTACACACTGAATTACCCAACACTGCAGTCCGTCGGAAAAGACACCATACTCGTGCCACCCAATTACGGTTGAAGCCGCTCAGGGCTGTAAACCTGCAGCAGGGCGCGCAGATGCCGCAGCCCTGGCTCTGTGACGCTGTCGGGGAACAGCGCTACGGCCAGTGTTTGACGTTGAAATAGACGGCAGTGAAATAGACGGCCGCGTTGGAATAGACACTTGGCTTGACGCTTTCTTCGAAACCGCAGAACCACCAGCCAAGGTAATAACACCACCTCAGGCAACAACTCCACCATCAGATGCTCACCTGAGCGCAACCCTAGTTGCCACCCAGATTCTGTTAACTGTACGAGCACAATCGCGCCAGGCGTTCGCCGTAGCCCCTTGGACCACAGATCGATGCCCCAGGACATCAGCAGCAGAAGACTACCCACGAGCACCCAATGGATAGGCAAACCGGCCAGAGTTAAGCTCAATATTGCGGCCAGGTGCAAGCCACAACTGAGGCCGATAGACCACCACGACGCCCGACAGTGGATAAGTAACTGCTGGGTCACCAGTGGTGATGTCATATTATGTCATACCATTTCGTGCCAACACTAGGCCAGCCTAGGCTTTTGGATCTGCTGGCGGCTGGACCCGGGCGAGCATAAAGTCCACCAGCGCCGCCATACCCGCATCATCAGACCGGGACTTCTGACTGAACCACTCAAGCAGATCAGGGTCCTCCTGCTCCAACAGCTTCTGAAAGTTGAGCTGCTGGCCTGCGTCAATGCTCAAGTACATCTCGTCAAAAAAAGGCAGCAACAGCAGATCAAGTTCCAACAGGCCACGTCGACTGCGCCAGCGCATACGATTGTATTCTAGGTTTTCCGTCATAAGATCAAGTTTCGATGGATTTAGGAAAATTATACCGCTTGTTACGGGCAAGGATGTAGAATACATGCCATGACTAATGTGATCCACCTACCTCAATTTGGCTTCCTGGCGATTACCGGCCGCGATGCCCTGAAATTCCTCCAGGGTTATACCACCTGCGATCTCGCCACCGTGGTACCTGGCAGCCCTGGCATCGGCGCCACCTGCAATATTCAGGGGCGAATGCTGGCTAATTATCGCATCGCGGCCATTGAAACAGGTTTCCTGTTGCGTATGCACCACAGCCTGATCGAACCCACTATTAGCTTTCTGAAAAAATACATCGTTTTTTCCAAGGCTGAGCTGCTTGATGCCTCGACTACCTATCATTGCTATGGCCACACAAGCACTGCCAATGCGACTGACGACTCTGTTGTAGCAGATCTTGCGGCAGATCTTGTCATCGATGTAGACGCCGCCGGCGAGCGCCAGGAATACTGGTCGAAACAAGATCTTTCGATAACACACGACCAAGCCCAACGAGACGCCTGGCACCTAGCAGAGCTTGAGGCTGGCCTGGTTTGGCTGGATAGCACCAGCATTGAAGAATACATCCCGCAAATGCTTAATTTGGACGCATTAGGCGGTATCAGCTTCAAGAAAGGCTGCTATCTGGGGCAGGAAATTGTTGCCCGCATGCAATATCGAGGTCAAGTCAAGCGCAAGCTGCACCGCGGCCAAGTTTCTATTGAAGCTTCTGAAGAAGTGCAGCCGGGCACGCCTATTCTCTCCGCCACAGGATCCACGGCGGGAAAAGTCGTCGCCAATGTCGGGAGAGAGTTTCTGGCGGTAACAAAGATTGCTGACACCGACACCATTTTTCAACTCAGCAGCGGGGAGAATCTGACCCTCGTAGCGTTAAACCAGACGGCCATCGATGCGGGCTGATCGCCTTGAACAATAGCGCACATCAGCTATAACTAGTGGGAGCTACACACTCTTTTTTTGAATTTCCTCCCACCTCCTGAGCCGGACAGCCACAAAGCCTATGCATCCAAAAATTGAAGCGATACGTGATGAGATTCTTGAGGCTATAGCGAGCGACGAACTCATGCTGCCGACGATGCCGGAGGTCGCCATCCGACTGAGGGAAGAAGCCAATAACGATAACGCTGATGCCAAGAGTATCGCGAAAATTATCGGCAATGATGCGGCCCTCACAGCACGTGTTATCAGAGTCGCCAATAGCCCGTTGGTACGCGGCCTACAGGTTGTCGAAGACCTACAAATGGCGATCAGCCGCATGGGCATTAATTACGCGAGCAACCTGGCCATTGGTATAGCCATGGAACAATTATTCCAAGCAACCTCCGAGGCCGTTGATGTCCGCCTACGTAAGACTTGGGAGCACAGCACAGAAGTTGCCAGTCTGTGCCATGTGTTGTGTCGTCACTTCACCAAACTCAGCCCTGACCAAGCGACACTCGGGGGGCTGGTCCATGAGATTGGTAAGCTGCCCATCCTCACGTGGGCTGATGACCATGAGTGGGACGAGGCCTTGATTGACAAGGTCTGCGAGGTGCTGCACCCGGAACTGGGACGTCTGATCTTGAAAGCCTGGGAATTTCCGGCTGAACTGCTTGATGTCCCGGCCCAGTGTCACCAATTCACCCGAGTTGCCGCTAAAGTCGACTACGTTGACGTTGTTATGGTGGCAAATCTGCATACTTACAGCGGCTCAGAGCATCCTTACGCGAAAATGGACTGGTCGAAAATCCATGCCTTCGAAAACATGGGCGTCTCCATCGACCTGATTGAAGAGGACGACGCTGAGTTACTCGAGGAAATCAGTGCGGCCAAGGCGGCACTGATTTAGTACGAGTTATGGGGTCAGAGGAGTTATGGGGTCAGAGTAAAGTGCCAGAGTAAATTCTGGGACAGCGGGAATTTACTCTGGCACTTTACTCTGACCCCACTAATTTGCTCTGGCACTTTACTCTGACCCCACTAATTTAATCTTGGTCATTCGGCTGGCTTTTTGTTGAAGACCGCCTGAATGCTCGAGAAATCCTTTCGGCCAAAACCTGCCTTGCCGTGATTGACGTACAGGTTACGCGCCAATGATCCCATGGGCGTCGCCGCACCCTTCTCTAACGCCGCCTCCATCGCCAACCCCAGATCCTTAATCATTAAATCCACTAAAAAGCCGCCTTCATATTCCTTAGATGCCGGAACACCCGGCATAACCCCCGGATAAGGGTTATAAACTTCGAGCGCCCAATTGCCGCCGGAACTCTTGCGCATAATCTCCGATAGCACGGCCGGGTCAAGCCCATTATCCACACCGAGTTGCAGCGCCTCAGCCGTGCCGGCCATCAGCACTGACAACAACATATTGTTGCAAATTTTCGCCACTTGACCAGCGCCAGCCGCACCCGCATGGAATATATTTTCTCCCATCACCTCAAGCAGAGTTTGAGCCCGCGCCAAACCCTCCGAGGTACCGCCGACGATAAAGGTCAACGTGCCACCGACGGCACCACCCACACCACCAGACACCGGCGCATCGAGCATCGTAATGCCACGCTCATGAGCTGCCGCAGAGACCTTCTGGGCAGAGGACGGTGCGATGGTGCTGCAATCAATCACTAGCGTCGACCCTTTGATGTGCGGCAGTATGCCTCTCTCACCGAGATACAACGTCTCAACATGCACTGATGCTGGCAACATGGAAATTAGCACGTCGACGTTCACGGTCGCATCCAAGGCACTGCCGCAAGTAATAGCACCTAGGCCGGCGAGATTGTCCAACGCAGCAGGTACCAGATCAAATACCTTTACGGTGTGGCCAGCCTTGAGTAAGTTGGCCGCCATGGGGCCGCCCATATTACCCAGTCCAATAAATCCTAGTGTTGTCATCACAATCTCCTGTGAGTGGCACTACATAAACGTTAAGAACCCAAAGTCATCAATGGATTAACCGACCAGGGCGCCGTGAAATGCGCGTCTACCCAAGACTGCGGAACGGCCTGAAGATCTGCATAACGCCAGGCTGGTTGATTATCCTTATCGATCAACAGCGCACGTACACCCTCGGCGAAGTCGGGGTGACGGCTGCATTGCACCGCAATAACTAGCTCCATCTGGAAGGCTTGCGCCAACGACAGATCGGGCGCGCGCTGGATTTGCGCGTAGATAATTTGCGCAGTACTTGGCGAGCCACTGCTGATACCGCTGGCGGCGCGCGCTAGAAATTTATCGGTTGGGTTCTCCAAACTGAAACTCTTTAACGCGCGGGAAAATGCTGCGGCTGGATGCTCCGTTGCCAGCACATCAGCCATTAGCGACGTAACTCGCGCTTCATGAGTCATTAATGGCGACGCTGGAAAATGGTCTGACGAGTTCTCAAAGGAACCTAGCATCTCCCCAAGTTGCTGCTTGTTGGCCTCAGCGTCTGATCGCCAGTTGGCAATCGTTAGCTGCTCAAGCACCGTTGACTGCTGCTCGATGGGTATCAGATAGTCAATCAGTCCCACGTACTTGCCATCTTGAGCATTAAGCTGACAGGCGGTCCACGCAATAAAATAGGCCCAATGAGCCGGCATGCGCCCCAGAAACCAGGTCGCGCCTGCATCGGGAAACAAACCAATAGTAATCTCCGGTAGCGCTATACGGGTGGTAAGCGTACCAATACGGTGGCTGCAGCCGCCAAGAATACCCAAACCACCTCCCATGACAATACCATGGCCCCATACCAGCGTTGGCTTTGGATAGGTGTGAATAAGATAGTCCAATTGATACTCACGCTCAAAAAAAGACTCGGCGTAAGGATTTGGACCACCAGGATGATCCAGCATAGACTGGTACAGCGCCTGAATATCGCCGCCGGCGCAAAATGCCTTGTCACTGACGCTCTGGAAAATCACCATGACAACATCTTCATCATCACGCCAAGCCACGAGTTGCGGCATCAGTAGGTCAATCATCTCCAAACTCAAACTATTGAGTGTCGCTGGCGTATTCAGCGTGACGACGCCCAGGGTGCGACCTTGCTGGGTCGGCACCAGATCAAACAGTACGGGAGCAGCCATCAGTTAGCTATTCTTCCATTGAGGTTTGCGCTTCTCTAAAAAGGCATTCACGCCTTCGGCCTGATCCTGAG
>Ga0307492_10001353_pt1 | contig 10149 bp, 9 predicted proteins | sample SI3LmetaG_FD_202365 | JGI IMG/M metagenome (GOLD analysis project Ga0307492, IMG submission 202365) | Sea-ice brine microbial communities from Beaufort Sea near Barrow, Alaska, United States - SI3L | ecosystem: Environmental > Aquatic > Marine > Coastal | place: USA: Alaska | collected 2017-05-06
GAGAAGTCAGCTTCTGTCATCAACAATTGACACAAACGACCGGCCAGCAGTGAATCTGTCAAAAAGTTCTCGACAGAAAAATATGGGCAATCAGTGGCACGGAGGTTTTTACCAAGAATCGTGCTGAGCACCAAGCTGCGAGTCATGGGCAGCCCAATCACATTGATAATGGCATGGGACACCGAGTTAATAGGTTTGGGCGCGCTAAAAAATGCCGAGTTAGCCAAGCTAAGAATCATGATGCTGAGGCTGGGACTTTCCTCAATAATCATGCCCACCTGGGTGAGATGGACATCATCGTCAGTGATTAATGACAGAATTTGTTGGTCAGCCACCGGGCAGCCCGGAATGTCATCCAGGTTAAGTCCCTGCAGGCCTGGTCGCGGTTTGGATGGCGCCATTGTCGGTCTCGCGCTCTCGTCACTATCGGTGGGGGTGGCTGTCATTGCCGTCGAGTTTATCTCTGTGGTGGACATGTCGCTAGTGTAATTATTATATATCAGTATCGAGCAACTGGCGTCCTAGCAGATGGACGACCCGGGTCAATGTATATGACGACCCGATCGGCTCTAATGCGCTGATGCCATATCTTCCGCAGGCCACTACCCTCATACTGCTGCCTGTCGTGACAATGGCGTTGTTATTCGCCGTGTGGCGCCAAAACCACTGGCAGCAGCTGTACGAACTTAACCCCTTACCCTTATTCAGACTTAATACGGCGTTACAGCTTGAGCACTGCAATTCGGCATTTGCGCAGCTGTTAGGTTACCGCAACAGCCGTGAGTGTCTGGTGCTCTACAATGCCTATCCGCATGATGTGGGCCTCAATACCGCCTTGCTCGACGCGCTCACGGGCCTGATGCCAGACAATCCTGAGACGGCAACGGACGTAACCCTCATCAGTCGATTCGGTGACGCTGTTGTGCGTCGTGTAACGTTACTGCGTTCTTTGCCACGGGGGCGATTCGACCTGTGTCTGTTGGTACAGACAGGCAATACGACCGAGCCTGAGGAATTTGAGCATTTACTGCAACAACCTTTATTGCCCGCATTTCTGCTCGATAAAAACCTGAATATTGAGGCGCTTAATACTCAGGCGGAGAACCATTTTGCAGCGACTCTCGGGGAATCGCTCGAGACACTGTTTGCGGCCAAAGACCGGCAACGGGTTACGGCCTTGGTGAAACGTCGCCTGACCGGTAAATCTGCGGCTGAATTGTCATTTGCTGGTCTGCTCAAACATCAGGAGACACGGGACTGCGAGTGGTATTTTGTGCGCGTGTCGCATGGCGCTGACAGGATGTTAGTGCTGTGCAATGTGGCGCCACGTCCCTCATTGCTAGCGCCAGCACTCGATCGCGTCATTCAAGGTCCTTGGGGATTCTGGACCCTCGATCTTGTGCAGCAGACATTGCGCTTGTCAGATAACTGGCGCCAGATGCTCGGTGGCGAAGGCAGCGCCGCCAGTGAAGCACTGGGATGGTGGCGCGAAATTGTTGCGCCACAGGACCAGCAACGCGTGTTTGACGCCATGGTTGATTATCTACGCACACCGGCACTTGGTTTTTGCTTACGACATCAAATGGCCGGACCCAACGGGGTTCTTTACTGGGTAAGCTCTCAGGCTATTCACATCGATCGAACAGAGGCTGGTGAGGTTCTGCGAGTGATTGGTATGCACCGACTCAGTGATACTCGCGAGTCTGGTGTGAGGGATGACAGTCCCAGGTATGGCGAAGCGGTGAATCCAGGATCCTGGGATACACGAGACTTCCAGCACGACGTACTCAATCAAATGGCAGTGGTTGAGGGACACCTAGGCTTACTGCGGCACAGTCGGACTATTCCGGATGGACTTTATCAAACAGTGCGCGGCATGGGTGAGGCGACGGTTCATTTACGTGAACTGCTGCAACTCACATTGAGCCAGACGCATGATCCTCGAACTGGGCGGGAGGTCAATACCTACAAGCCGTCCACCGATCAGGCTAGTTTGATGCGAGCCCCGGGAGCACCTGACCGACAGCCCGAAAGTGGTCTAAAGTGGTTGCTGAGATGGGTCGAGCAATATCAACTTCATGAAGGCAAACCCTGGCACCTAGTGCATGACCCTGTGCCCCAGCCCTTACATGAGCCCTTATATGAGCCTCATGACCCGTTACAACGTCATGGTGATTCCGCGGTTCCGGCGCCTTTATTGCCGGTAGAGTGTTGTGTTTGCGGGTTGGCCATAACGCCGGGCCCATGGTGCCAGATTGAGTGGCGCCAGCCAGGCCGGATGATGGCGCAGCAGGACTTAACGTACTTGTTCGATGCCAGGACGATAGGGGCGTGGCGATCAACTGAGTCAGGGGCCAGAGACGTTGGTGATGATATTCGTCTATTGCCCGCTCTGGCAGAGATGATTCACGAACAGGGTGGGCACTTGCAACTTGAGGTCACGTCTCAACAGTCACGATTATCGGTATATTTGCCGTTGCTAAGTGCCGCCACGTCTGTCACGACGATAGCTGACACACGCGCCATCGATGGGCGAGTGGTTAGCAAATCCGGCGGGCGGGCTTCGCCGCGGCACGGAGCAGAACGCATCATGGTTGTGGATGATCAACCGGCCGTTTCTAGCTATCTCAAGATTCTATTATCGGAGGCGGGCTATCAGGTCTCGGTATTTAACAATCCCCGGCAAGCCCTGAACATCCTGCGACGATCGCCATCCAGCACCGACCTGATTATCACCGACCAACAGATGCCGGATCTCACTGGCGACGCCATCATCCAGGCCATGGGTCAATTGCGGCCAAACCTGCCCATTATTCTATGCTCTGGATATAGTGATGATGCCTGGTCGGCATCAGGCAGAGCCATTGAGGTCATCGGTAAACCTGTGAATCCTGACGCCCTTTTTGCGAGCCTGAATCGATTGCTGTTAACCACCGGCTCGTAACGTTTCAGTGCGCCAGTTGATCCACGGCAGCGCTCAGAGTGCGTCCTATAGGACGCTGGATCACAAGCTTGGCGATAGCATCGAGCGCCGTTGCCTCGTTGTTGATAATCACTAACTGAGCGCCTTGCTGGCGTGCCAGCTGTGGCAAGCCAGCAGCGGGAAATACGGTCAAGGATGAACCTATGGCGAGCATCAGATCACAGTCTGACGCGGCATGTTCTGCGCGGATCAGGGCGGCTTCAGGCATAGCCTGACCGAAGGAGATGGTGGCGGTCTTTATCATGCCGCCACAGTCGGTGCAGTATGGCAGCTTCTCATCAACCTGGAATGCGACCTTGATCGGCGCCAGTTCATAGCGCCGCTGGCAGCTAAGGCAGGTGGCATAGTTCGCGTTGCCGTGAATCTCTATGACCTCATCATCGCTCATATCAGCTTTCTGGTGCAGACCGTCGACATTCTGGGTGATGACGGTGGTGACAATGCCTCGTTTGACCAAGGCAGTCACGGCATGGTGTCCGCTGTTGGGCTCGGCAACTGCCATGTCATTGCCGTTAAATTTGCGACGCCAGGATTCACGGCGAACGTCTTCGACGTTGACGAAATCAGTGAAGTCGATAGGCGTCATCGTCTTCCAGACTCCCTGGGGCCCACGGAAGTCAGGAATACCCGACTCGGTGCTGATCCCGGCGCCGCTGAATACGACCGCTCGGGTTGATGATTGCAGCAGCGCGGCTAAGGCGTCAATTTGCGCCTGCCAGTCCGTTGTTATGGGTTGCGTCGTGGATGTCTCTGGGGGAAGTCGTTCGCTCATGTCAGCATGCTCTGGTGGTAGCGTCCAACTAGAACGCCTAAAAATGAGAAGCACTCGATATAGTACTGCTGTATCACCGTGCTGGAGCATTACCTTGGCATAGATACCTGTCTCTGCAAACCGGTTATAGTCCCGAGTTATCGGGCCATACAGCGCCCGAAAAACATCGACAGAGACAGGAGTCATTACGTGGGTTTTTACGACAAGTATTTATTACCGAAATTACTACATGTGGTGATGAAAGCGCCAGAGATGACCCGTTTGCGCCGCCAGCTGGTGCCGCTGGCGACGGGCAAGGTGTTGGAGATAGGCATGGGTTCCGGGCTTAACCTGCCGTTCTATGCGCCGGGTGTACAAGTGACCGGGGTCGATCCCTCACTGGAACTGCAGGCCTATGCGCGTGAGATAGCGGCAGGAGCACGGCTGGATGTTGAATTTTTAGCGGTCGGTGCCGAGGACATCCCGTTGCCTGACAACAGCTTTGACTCGGCTGTGATCACCTGGACCTTGTGCACGATACCCGACCCAGATGCCGCCCTGCGCGAGGTGAGACGGTTGCTCAAGCCTGGGGGCAAGTTGATTTTCGCCGAACATGGCGCGTCTCCTGAGCCGCATATTGCGAACTGGCAACGCCGCATCAATACCACGTGGAAAACCCTAGCCGGCGGCTGTCATCTTAATAGACGGCCTGATACTTTGATTGTCACCAACGGCTTTGACTTTGATGATATGCAAGAGGGCTACATCCCCGGTCCCAAATTTGCGACCTATAGTTACCGGGGTGTGGCGAGTATGAGTTAACAACCAGCGCTTAGCGTACGCCGTGCATCCGTCTGTGCAGCATGGGCGACATGGCCAACACAACAATCGCTAGGACAATGGCTACCAGCGCGAGCTTTTCAAAGACGCTGATATAAACCAGTAAAGAGGACAGCGGGTCAACGCTACCTGTATCTGAGTCACTGATCGCCATGGCGCCGGCGATCATGCCTGCCGCGTAGTGCGCGAATGAGCTCGACAAGAACCATACGCCCATCATCATCGCGGCGATGCGCTTCACCGACAGCTTGGTAATCATCGACAGCCCCACGGGGGACAAGCATAACTCGCCCGTGGTATGCAGCAGATACATCAGCGCTAGCCAAATGATACTCACCTTACCATCAGGACCTGCGAGGGAGGCGCCAAAAACCAATACGCCAAAGCCTAAACCTACTTGCAAAATACCCAGACCAAATTTGGCCGGCGTCGTGGGTTCTAGGCCACGGGCCGCGAGTTTCACCCAGATCCAGGCAAATACCGGCGCGAGTAGGATAATGTACATGGGGTTGAGGGCCTGAAACATGCCGGCAGTGAAGTAGTCGCCCATGGCGACATTACGGTCTGTAAACAGGGTTAAGGATGAACCCGCTTGCTCAAACAGAGCCCAGAACATCACCGAGACGGCAATCAGGAACAGCATCACTAGCATACGATCACGATCGACCCGATTGCATTTCGCCAACGCAAACCAAATACCCCAGGCCAGCACCACCGCGCCAACGCCTAGCAACATCAGTCCTAGTTCTGCGGTTTGCTGTATCACCTGCCAGATAGCGAAGATGGAGACGACGCCCAACAGGTAGATCAAGTGCTCTCGGCTCAGGCCAGGCAGAATCGGTGCAGCCAGCCATTCAGGGGCGGGCGGCTCGCCGTAGCCTAGCAGATGACGTCGATATATCTGAAACACCAGCAGACCAAATAACATGCCGATGCCCGCCAGACCAAAACCATAGGACCAGCCATAGGTTTCACCCAAATAAGCGCAGGCGAGGGTTGAGGTAAACGCACCTAAGTTAATGCCCATATAAAAAATCGTAAAGCCTGCGTCTCGGCGTGGATCCTTGGTGCCGTAGAGTTGGCCGACAATCGTTGAGATATTAGCTTTCAGAAAGCCCACGCCGATGATGATGGCGGCGAGGGATAAGTAGAATATTTGCTCATAGAAGGGGTCGCGTTGTATGACCATGCGCCCGTCGACCATTTTTTCGACTGCGGCCTGGCCCTCAAATGCCATGCCGAAGTGGCCGCAGACCAGCAGTACCGCGCCGAAAGCCACCGCTTTACGATAGCCCAGATAGCGGTCAGCGATCAGGCCGCCCAATACCGGCATGGCATAGACTAGCGATCCATAGCTGCCATAAATCAGGCCAGCCTCACGATCCCCGAACAGAAAATGCTTGGTCAGGTACAGCATCAGTAGTGCGCGCATGCCGTAGTAACTGAAGCGTTCCCACATCTCGGTAAAGAACAGGACATATAGGCCACGCGGATGGCCGAGAAAGTCACTCGGCTGGTCGGTGCCGTTAGTCGTATCACGTGTGCTCATAGTGGGTTCACTTTTTTAGCTGATTGGTTCAGTGTGGTAAATGCACCGGGTGTGCTGTTGTGCATGAATTCAATGACTTTCTGAGCGCAGGAGGTGGGTAGGTCGCTGGCTGTGTCGACCTCGACATCATAGATGCCATGAGCATGACAGACGCTAAGGTGGCCAATAGCTGTCCCCGGGAAGCGCCCGGGGCGGGCGTTTTCCCGACGCTGTATGACCTCCTGCGGGCACTTGACGCCGACGAACAGGACGTACAGGCCTTGGAAGGTTTCCAGGTAGTCGTCAAGAAACTCGGCTTCCAGAATAATGTCGTCAATGATGACGTTAATCCCGGCCCTGGCCATCGCTGCGATACCGCGCCGCATGCCGCTGAGCATCTGCTTGCCCGTCGCACCAAACTGCACGGCGGTATGACATGCCGGGCCATTGATAACCGGCACAACATTCAAGCCCTCAGCCCCGGCAGTGCCCATGGGCGAATTGAGGCCACGATATTTGTCCGGCATGCCGTCTCGAAATTGGTCGAGGGCCATGTGCTGGTAAAATTCTGGCAACGCTGACTGCAGCGCGCGGGCAAGCGTTGTCTTGCCGGCACTGGAGGTACCATTGAGAAAAATGATTTTGCCGCCCTGCATATGGGTCGTATCGCCGCCTGCCATTTTCGAAGGGGCTAATGCTGTCACAGAATGAAGGCTTGATCCATCCTTGTTTTCGGCGTCGTCATTATCCACACTATTACTTATCAGGTAGACCGGACAAAGGATTGCTGTTGTGCGTAAAGATCATCGCCCGTATTGGTTTAAACACGGCCTAGATACTATTAACCAATTCTATGTCGACAGAATCTGTCGGCCGCAGTTTGACCACTCGGGGGTTGGCTTATCTGTCATGAACCCGCGCCATCTGCAGATCTCTGGACCCAATATCCATATTGGTAATCATGTGCACATCATGGCTCTAGCGGACAAGCCCGTGCGCCTGGCCGTATTCGAGGGCCTGGGCCGAATCACTATTGGCGACTATTGCCTGATCAACCCTGGCGCTCGGCTGACCTCGGCAACATCAATCGACATCGGTCATAGCTGCATGCTGGCCATGAACTGTTATCTGGGGGATGCTGACTGGCACGACCTGCAGCATCGTATCTATGCGCCCGGTAACAGTGCCGCGATTGTGCTCAAGGATAACGTCTGGATTGGCGATGGCGCCTTTGTCGTCAAGGGCGTGACTATTGGTCACAACAGCATTGTTGGTGCCCAGGCCGTGGTAACCCACGACGTGCCAGACAACGTCATTGTCGCGGGTAATCCGGCTCGGGTGATTCGGTCGTTGGATATGGAGCACCGGTCGATGCGGCAGCAGTTGTTCACAGGAGAGGCGACCTATGCCAGTTTCGCTGATGACTACAGCCGCGGTTTACTGCAAGGCAATAGTCTCGCTGGCTGGCTGCGCAGCCTGTGGCGACCGGGTAGGTCTGACTAGATACGGGGGTTATCAGGCGAGTGATGCTTGATGTGCTAGTTCAGGACCGAATACCGCCAAGTAGCGCTCTGCAAAGGACGCAGGGGTGAATTCGTAACACTGGGTTTCTTCATGCTCTAGATTATAAACCGCCGCCAGGGCGCCCATGCGAGCCGACGACTCGAGGCCAGCACCACGCAGTAACCCGAACACGAAGCCGGCCCGAAACGCATCGCCACAGCCTGTAGGGTCAACGGGTACGGTACACGTAATCGCGTCTATATGCCGGGCCTGTTCGCCGTGGGTGTACAGATCGACCCCCTGGTCGCCCCGGGTCACCACGATCTGCCGCTGCGGCCCGAGCAGTTCGGTGGTCGTCATGCCAGAGATCCGTTGCAGCATGCCCCACTCATGGTCATTAACAACGACATAGCGCGACAGGCTAACCAATCGTTGCAGGTCAGCGGCATCAAATTCGTGCAGGCACTGACCGGGGTCAAATACAATGGGGATGTCCAGAGACGCAAAGTCTTCAGCCTGACGACGCATAATGGCGGGGTTCTCTGGTGCCAGCACCGCCAGTTCTACCTGATCAATGCCTGCCATGGTGTGGGGTAAGGGTCGCCGGGGTGACAAGCCTGCGCCGGCATGGAAAACCGTGATCTGATTGCCGTTCTCATCAGAGATCATAACGCCCGTGGCGCACTGGGCATAGTCTGGGTCGACGACGATATGCTGGATGTCGACGCCGATGCTCTCCAGACGGGGCCCGTAATGGTCATTGAAATTGCGGCCAACGACAGAGACAGGTAGGGCGGTGATGCCCAATTGGTGCAGGCCATAGGCGATATTCATGCCACAGCCGCCAAAACTGGTGCGTAGCTCAGTCAGTTGCAGAGAAATGTTGAGTGCCATGACCGGGTGTTTCGCCTGATACTCTTCGAAACAGCCGGGATATTGGCCGATCAAATCCAGTGCGACGCTGCCGCATACCATTACTGTCGACATGAATTATTTGCTCCTGGGTGCAAAGCTGTTTGCAATTGCGGTCTTATTCGTGGAAATATTTGTTACTGCGGCAATGCGCGATCACTTGATACCTAACCCTTCCGTTGAGAAGCTCTGGTTGGCCACGTTTGAATCGCTTTGCTATCCCCTTACTTCCCAGTGTTGGATTATAACCTTGATGGCTGACTATACCCTATTGTTTCAGGCTGCCTTTGGGCTAGTCGTGTTTATTGGCTTGGCGTGGTTGCTCGGTGACGCCAAGCGGCTACCCGACTGGCGGCAGTTGGCGACGGGTCTGTGCTTGCAGTTTGCGCTTGCGCTCATCATGTTCAAAGTACCCGTGGTGAAGGATGTTCTGAGTGTTTTGAACCAAGGTGTCGGCGCTCTGGCCAATGCCTCCGACGCGGGCACCCAGTTGATTTTTGGCTACCTGGGCGGTAGTCCCGGCAATATCCCCTATCCCTACGCCATCCAGGACGCGGGCTCGACCTACATCCTAGCCTTTCGGATTCTACCGCTCATTATGTTCCTGACAGTCGTGTCGGCCATACTATGGCATTTCAGGGTGTTACCGGTCATCGTGCGCGGTTTTTCTTTTATTTTGCGCCGTTCAATGAACATCGGCGGCGCGGTAGGGGTTAGCGCCGCAGGCAGCGTGTTTCTGGGCATGGTTGAGGCGCCATTACTGGTGCGTCCCTATCTAGGCAAACTGACGCGCAGTGAGATGTTTATTGTCATGAGTTGCGGGATGGCCACCGTTGCCGGTTCCGTCATGGTTTTCTACGCCTTTATTCTGCAGGGCATTATTCCAGACGCCCTAGGGCATATATTAACGGCCTCGGTTATCAGTGCTCCGGCGGCCATTATGCTGGCCCGGATCATGATACCGGGAGATGGCACCCAGAGTAGTGATGCCCTGTTGGCGTTGTCGGGCTATGACGGCCTACTGGACGCGATTACGCGTGGCACCAGCGATGGCATGCGCATGATGATCAATGTCGGCGCCATGTTGATGGTATTGATTGCGTTGGTTGCACTGGCGAACAGTTTCTTGTCAATATTGCCCAGTGTCGGTGGTGCTGTATTGACCATGGAGCGAATACTGGGCTGGGTATTTGCGCCCTTGGTATGGCTAATGGGTATACCTTGGGAGCAGAGCGTGGTGGCGGGTTCGTTAATGGGTACGAAGACGGTGTTGAATGAGATGCTTGGGTTCATGGCCCTGGCGGAGCTCGCGCCCGGTGTGTTGTCGGCAAAGTCGACACTCATCATGACCTATGCCCTATGTGGCTTCGCCAATCTAGGCAGCTTAGGCATAATGATCGGTGGGTTGAGTGTTATCTGTCCCGAGCGGCGTACTGAAATTTTGTCTCTGGCGCCCCGATCATTAATCTCGGGAACCCTGGCGACTTGCATGACAGGCGCCATCGCGGGCCTATTGCTGAGTTAGCCTCTCGCGTCAAAGGCCCTCAAGGCATTGGTGATGTGCTCAACATCGTTGCGACTGACGTCGAGGTGGAGCACTAGGCGCGGTCCCGTGAGGAGTATCCCCAGCTT